>ERZ779876.1840-NODE-1840-length-16831-cov-3.202134_pt1 | contig 16831 bp, 19 predicted proteins | sample MGYA00511068_ERZ779876 | MGnify/ENA primary metagenome ERZ779876 (study PRJEB29588, sample SAMEA1970858) | human gut metagenome | biome: human gut; feature: human-associated habitat; material: faeces | place: Denmark | collected 2008/2010 ...
GTGCTGCTGGGCGGCTGCCCGCTGCGTCAGCTGATCCTGGCCGGCGAGGGCAACGGTGACAGCGCCGTGACCGTGTTCGGCATGATCGTGGGCGCGGCCTTTGCCCACAACTTCGGTCTGGCCGGCAACGCCGACGCCATGAACGAGGCCAAGGAGATCGTGGTGGGCGGTCTGTCCAACAACGGCAAAGCAGCCGTGTGTCTGGGTATCCTCATCATGCTGGGTGTGTCCCTGTGGAATATGCCCAAGGCTGTCAGCGCGCCTGTTGAGGCCGCCAAGTAAAGGAGGAACATCACAATGACTGTTGACGCAAGAGGTTATTCCTGCCCCATGCCCGTGGTGATGGTGCAGAAGGCCGTAAAGGCCGACGCCCCCGCCACCCTGGAGGTGCTGGTGGACAACCAGTGCTCCGTGGAGAATGTCACCCGCTTCGCCGAAAACAGCGGCTACAAGGTCGCCGTGGCGCCGGAGGGTCAGGACTTCCGTCTGTCCCTGTCCAAATGAGCCGCTATATCGCCACGTTCCACACCCATCTGTCCGCCCTGCTGACCTGCCAGCGCCTGACGGCGGCAGGTGTCCGGACCCGGATGATGCCGGTGCCCCGCAAGCTCAGTGCCTCCTGCGGCACCTGCGTGGACTACGAGGCAGCGGGGCCGCTGCTGGAGCAGATGGACACCGATGTGGAGCGCGTGTTCTCCGTGGCGGGCGAGACATACACCCTGCTGCTGGAAAACGAATGAAAAGAAGTGACCGCTTCCGCGGTCACTTCTTTTCATTCCCGGCCCTCGGTCCGTGGCGCCTATTTCTTGTTTTTACGGGCCAGACGGGCGATGTCGCCCACACCGTCCAGAATGACGTTGGGCTGATAGGCATACGTCTCCATCACCGCTTCCCTGGGAAGAGGCTCTTGGGCGGGTGCGTAAGCGGGCACCAAAGCTTTGGTCTCCGCCTTCTCAGCGGACGTTTTTGCCTCCTCTGCGTGCACGGGCGCTTCGGCTGCCGTTTCAGCCGCAGGCGCGGGCATTACGGGCGTTTCAGCGGGCGCAGCAGCAGCCGCAATCCCCGTTTCTTCCGTCACGGGCTGTTTGGCCTTGCGCATCCACTTTTCCGCCAACGCTCTCTCCACGGCGGCCCGTTCTGCGGCCGTGCGGGTTTCTTTCTTCGCCATAGCCGCTTCCGCGCGGCGCGCTTTCTTATCCGCCGCAGGCGCTTTTACAGCCTCCTCGGTTTTCTTTTCCGCTTCGGACGAAGCGGACGCCGCCGCAGGTGCAACGGATTCCACAGTCGCGGCGGGTTCCTCCGTTTTCGCTTCCGTGACTATGGGCTCTTCCGTGGGTTCCTGAACATACTGATACGGGTTAAAGGGACGATACGGACGGCCGTTCACCCATTCCTGGTTGCCGTATCCGTAAGGATTGGGATAGGGATTCATATAAGGATTGTTATAGGCATAGCCGTAAGCGGGCTGATTGCCGTCGGGCATGGCGTTTGCGGCAGGCATCGGCGCAGGCGGCATCATCTGCGGCCCTGCAATCATAGGCATTACCATCACGGGCTGACCGTTCGGCTGCATAAATACCGCGGGCTGCGTGATGCACTGCAGAGGAACATGGTACATTGCAGGCACATTTGCAGGCGTTTCCTGCGCCGCTGCGGCGGGCGATTCCTCAACGCGATCCGCCGAAGCCATATTATACGAATCGGGATCGAAATCCAGCTCGTCTTCGTTCTCCGAAAGGGTCTCTCCGACGGGTTCCTCAACTTTGCCCTTGACGTTGGGCAAACGGCACATACAAAATTCTTCTATCATCGCCGCCAAAGCAATCACGGCGATGTAAAGCGTACCCATCGAGGGCACGATGCCGTCGCGTTTCTTACTTGCCACGATCAAGAGAATAAACAGAGCAGCCGACGTAACGAGAAGGAAAATTGAGAAGATTCTGAAATTCTTCATGCCGTCTCCTTCCTTGCCGTAACGATTGAACTCGGTGTCGGCAGTGGCATGCTTCAACAGCACCAGCGTCCAGACGCAGGCGAGAAGCTGAACGAAAGGGATCACCCCGTAAACGAAAACGTCCATTTTCGCCTTGAACAATTCGGTGAAAGCGCCTTTTTCCATCCATTTCAACGCATTGAGCATAAGGTTTGTACGGGAGATAAAATACATGATCAGCCCGACGAACACCAGCTGGGCGAGATTGCGGAAGAAAGGCGCCCATCTGCCGACCAGTCTCTTTTCTTCCTCGAGCGTGTCGCCCGTGGTAAACCAGCTGACGTTTCCGCCGACGAGCCCGCACCAGAAATGGAAAATCAGCCCTATCGCCACGGCGATATAAAACAGATTGGAGAAGCCCGCGCCCGAGATGAGATGAATCATAAACGGGAAGGCGATAAATACGCAATATGTACCCGAGAAAATTTTTCCCATCCGCTCCATCGCCAGCAGATTGCGGTTATATCCGTTTACCCGCGAAGCCTTTTTCTTGAACAGGCGGCTCAGACGGGACAGCGACTTGATTACGTTGATGACGAGGGTGAGAAGCATGACGGCGTAAATCAGCGCGACAAACACGTTGACGGAAACCGCGATCGGGGAGGCCTTGATATTTTTAAGCTCGAGAAAGGGCTTCCAAAAGGTCTTTACCCACATGTCTCCCACGGATGTCCCGTAGAGCATGGGAAAGAAAGCGACCGCAGCGAGAAAAATCGTGGCGATCAGATAGAGCATACCGACAAATTCCGCTTTGGAATGTGTTCTGGCAATGCGTTTTTTCAGAGAGACGGGCTTCGTTTCTTTTATATTTTCTTTCATTATTTCGCCTCCATAGCCTTCTTCAGCGAATCGGGCAGGCTGACCTTGGTATTGTTCAGGTTAGAATAGGAAAATACGATAGTTTGCGTCATTTTCGATATCGGGGACGAAACATTCTTCGGATCGGTCACGCTTGTCGTATAACGCACGGTCGGACGGCATCCCACCGTAAACCGACATTCGGCTTCGTATTTATCTGCGGCCTGGGCGGGGCCCTTAAAGCTATATTCCCCCGTCGCGCCGATCAATATCTTGTTTTCCGAAGCGCCGAACTCAAAGATTTCGGCCATGCCTCCAAATGCTTCATAGACCCCATATAAAAGCAGCTCCGTCCCGTCGATAACGTCGTCTTCGAAAGCCCTTTCAGTCCATTTCGCCTTGTCGCCGAGAACGGAATCGGAAGGATTCGACAAAGCCGTATATGTATTCGAGCGGACGTAATATCGATCGCTTTTAGGCTTGGAAAAAGCGTATTCGGCAGCCGTTACCGAATAAGTACGCCCCGACAACGTCGTACTGCTTATTTTGATATAGGAATAATCGGCGTCCGTATAAATCATGCCTTCGGTATTTACATCGCTTACCTCTTGTCCCGTTTCCGTTTTATACGTTATGGAATAAGAAGCATTAAAAGACAGCGTATAAGATTTATATTTTGCGTCTTTATTTGTCCCTTCAAACACCCCTTCCGTCTCATCGACCAGCTTTTTCGTCTCGTCAAACCCCTTACGATTAAACACGCTGCCCGTCGTTGCGGCGCCGAAGGGCTTTTCCGCCTTTCCCACGGCGTTTTTGTCGAACATCGTGCCGTAAACCACGGTGCCGCCCGCCAGTGCGAGAGAAAGAATCAACCCGATCGTCCCGCAGATTCTGCCTTTCTTTTTCATCCGAAGCCTCCTGATATTTTTTCATTTTTTATCGGTCTTATATTTATTTGAAACTTACAAATATTTACACCGATTTTTATTCCTTTCTATTATAACCTGTTTTTTCCATATTGTCAATATTCTTTTCCAAATTTTTCTCCGTAATTCCCCAATATTTTTTGTATTTTCGCTTTCGTCAACCCCGCGTTTAATCATTCCGTTTTTATTTGGCACGAACGCATGGCTTTAATCGCCCTTTCGTGGCTTTCGGGGGTAACGCCCGCGCAACAGGAAGCGTCCACGGCGATCTCCGTTTCGGGACAAAATGCCTTCGCCAGCATGGCATTGGAAATCACGCAGATATCGGTGCATACGCCGACAAATTCCACCCGTCCAAACTCTCCGTCCCGAATAAACTCCGCGAGAGAAAGGCTGCCGAAAGTCGGCTTATCAAACACCCTGTCCCCTTTCAGACAAAGCCCTTCGACGATTTGCCAGCCTTCTGTTCCGCGGATACAGTGAGGCACGGGCAAATTTCTCCCCTCCTGCGTCGAAAGATAATCGGCGCCGTGCGTGTCCCTCGTAAAAACAATGGTCTTTCCCGCCGTCCGCGCCCCGTCGATTTTTTGTTTTAGCTTCGGCAAAACCGCCCGTGCCTCGGCGCTTCCCAAAACGCCCGTCACGAAATCGTTCTGCATGTCCACCACGATAAGCAGCTCTTTCATTTTTTCTTTTCCTCCCGCTTTATATTCCATGCTCGGCCGCAGGCCTTTATGCCTTCTTCTACGCGCATATCATGTCGAATTTTAGATTAAATATCCTTCTTCAAAACGTATATTCCAAAGAATTTTATGCAGCTTTTCTAAATTTTATTTACTTGCCGAACTTATCTTTATACATAGAAATACACTTGTTTATAATTTCCACGGCTTCGTCTCTATGACAGATTTCCTTAACCGTCGTCTGTTTATGTTCGAGCGTTTTATAAACCTCGAAAAAGTGCATCATTTCGTCGAATACGTGATTGGGTAATTCATGGATATCGTAATAGCCGTTATAGGTCGGGTCTTTGAAGGGAATGGCGATCACTTTCTCGTCCAGGGAACCGCCGTCGATCATTTTGATCACACCGATGGGATAACAGTTGATGAGGGTCATGGGATAAATCGTTTCCCCGCAAAGCACCAACACGTCCAGCGGGTCGCCGTCCTCGGCAAGCGTTCGGGGAATAAAGCCATAATTGGCGGGATACACCGTAGAGGTATAGAGAACGCGGTCCAGCTTCAGAAGGCCCGTTTCCTTATCTAATTCGTACTTTACTTTACAGCCTTTCGGGATCTCGATCAGCGCCTCGAAGCTTTTCGCTTTTATCCGTTCTTCGGAAATATCGTGCCAGATATTCATAATTAAATCACTCCTTTGGGACGGTCCGTTTATTTGTCTTTTATAATAATATTGTATCATACTTTCCGATTTTTCGCAAGAGTTGGAAATAAGCTTTCAAAAATTTCCCCGACGGATATCCCGAAAAAAGACTTTTATAGGTTTACCGTTTTACGCGAAAAGGGCAAAAGGCTTTTAATCAGTTGTTTTTTTCAAAAAAACATGCTATAATGGGAACGCTTACCTTAAATCGTTTTTATCGGAGAAACTATGCTGAAAGAGAAGATGAAAAATTTCGGAAGCAGTATAAAAAGTGCGGTTAAAAATTTCTTTAAGAGAAAAAATCCCGCCCAATTTTTTATCGCGATGATGGCGTTGAGCCTTATTATATGGCTCGTCAGTTCGCTCATCGTCGGAGAAAAATTTTTCACGGGAATCTTTTTTAATAACGGCACCGACCTTTTTATGGATTATTTTAATTCGATCAGAGATGTTTTTCAGGGCATAGGCGTCTATACCGAACGACATGTTATCTATCCGCCTATGGCGAATCTGATTTTTCTTTTGTGCCTGCGTTTTGTCCCGGACGAATATGCCGCAACTTCTTTTAACGATCGTTATCTATGGGTCAATTATCCTTCGGCAATTTTGTCCTGTTTATTGTTTATACTTATTTTTGCCGTTCTGTTTTTATTGCTTTGTCAACGGTATATGCGCTTTAACGGGAAAACAAAGCTCCTTTTTTCTTTTTTCCTGTTGGCCAACGTGCCCATGCTTTACCTATTGGAGCGCGGAAATATTATTTTGATTTCCACCCTTTTTACAGGTATCTATATTTTTACTTATGACAGCAAAAGTAAGCTCGCCCGAGAAATAGGGCTTTTCTCTCTTGCATTCGCCTTTTCCATTAAATTATACCCCGCCGCGTTAGGTTGGATGCTGATCGCAGATAAGCGCTATAAAGAGGCCTTACGGTGCGTAATTTATGGAATTTTACTGCTGATTATCCCCTCGTTTTTTTTCGGTGGGCCGAAATGCCTTATTTGGATGATGGAAAATATATTTTCCTTTTCGTCGGGAAATAGTGGTTGGGACACAATTTCTCATGCAGTGCATATTCCCGTAATCGTTTTGAAAATAATATTTTATATCGGAATAGTAACCTGCATCGTCTTTTTTATTCTTTCGTCTTTTTTTCAAAAAGAGCGTTGGAAGGTCTGGACGTTTGCTTGTGCATTATTTATGGCCGCCCCGCCGTTGCATGCCGTTTACGGTTGGAATCTTTTTCTCATTCCCCTTATTTTACTTTGCAATGAAAAAACATTAAACGGAAAAAATCTTCTATATTTCCTTTTCATTGCTTTTCCGTTTTTATTTATTCCCGGGGTCTTTCCTCCCGGCATCTCCAATTCGAATATCACAATAAATGAAGTCGTCATTCTTTTATGTCTTATCGCCCTTCTTATACTTTGCATTGTCGATACGTTTTCGGCAATTACAATCAGGCAAAAAGAAAAAAATAATGTTTCCGCTGATTTTTAACTGAAGAAACAAACAAGGAAGTCAATTTTCTATTATGTACTATGTAAATGAAAATATTAAAAACACAAAAAGAATTTTTCCTCAACAGGGCAGATATGCGTATAAGAGATATGATATGAACGAAAATCCCGAGGGCCTTCCCAAAGCTTTTGTCGATTCAGTCCTCAAGGAAATCACGCCCGAATTTTTGTCCGTTTATCCCGAGCCTGACCGTTTTCTAAACAAATACGCTTCTTTTGTCGGGGTAAGCTACGACAATGTCCTTACGACAAACGGTTCCGACACGGCGATACGATATCTTCTCGAAACTTTCGGAGAAACGAAAAAAGAAGTTGTAACCGTCTCTCCTTCCTTTGAAATGTATGGGGTAAACTGTAACATACTCGGTTTGAAGCACGTCCCGGTCTCCTATGAAAAGGATCTGACGATAAATATTGAAAATATTTTGCGCGCGATTACTTCCGATACCCGTGTTGTTGTTCTTTTGAACCCTAATAATCCAATAGGAAACGTTTATACCCGGGAAGAAGCGGAACAAGTGATTATCAAGGCACAACAAGTCGGAGCAATCGTTATTATAGATGAAGCTTATCACTACTTTTATAGACATACCTTTCTCGATTTTATCGAGCGCTATGACAACGTAGTTATTTTAAGAACTTTTTCAAAGCTTTTTTCGCTCGCCGCTTGTCGATTGGGGGTAATACTCGGCAATCCGGCGTTGATTTCTTACGTAAAAAATGCCCGGTTGACATTTGACGTCAACTCCGTCGCTTTACTTTTCGGTGAACGGATTTTAGAGCGTCCCGAGTTGATTGAGTATTTAATAAAACGGCAGGAAGAAGGAAAGAGTTACACGCTTAACCGCTTGAAGGAATATGGTTATGAATATCGGGACTGTAAAGGGAATTTTATCTTTATCAAGCCTTTGCATGACGCAAGGACTATCGCGGAAAAGCTGCGTGAAGAAAAAAAAGTTTTAGTCCACGCTTACGGCAATCCCCTATTAAAGGACTATATACGTGTTTCCGTCGGATCAATCGACGCAATGAAGATATTTCTAAATGCGTTCTTCGAGGTCGATCACAAATAGCTTTTGCTATAGGATAAGGGAAAACAAAAGATGAAAAAAGTAATAACTTACGGTACGTTTGACATGCTTCATATTGGTCATATCCGTTTGCTGGAAAGAGCAAAGGCTTTAGGCGATTATCTGATTGTAGGGATTACGTCCGCAGGCTTCGATATGGCACGGGGAAAACTGAATGTCCGGCAAACTTTGACCGAGCGCATAAAAGCCGTTATGAATTTAGGAATAGCCGACGAAGTCATTGCCGAAGAGTACGAAGGCCAAAAAATCGACGACATCAAACGCTATAACATTGATATTTTCGCTATCGGTTCCGATTGGGAAGGAAAATTTGATTATTTGAAAAACTATTGCGAAGTAGTGTATCTCGAAAGAACAAGGGGAATTTCAAGTACGGAAATCCGTTCCCGCAACGTTATACGAATGGGTATTGTAGGATATTCTTCAATGTCGGAAAAATTTATTGAAGAATGCAAATATGTAAACGGCATAGAAGTACAGGCTATTTATACAAAATCTTACCCTCCTCCCGCTGCTTTGAGTTTTAAGGAGGCAAATGCCTGTTATCTCTTTGACGACTACGAAAAATTTCTTTCTGAAATTGACGCCGTCTATATCGTCTCCGATCCAAAGACGCGATACGGCTACATTAAAAAAGCACTCATTGAGAAAAAGCACGTTTTGTGCGAATCTCCCGTTTCTTTAAGCCGTGAACAAACCATCGAACTGATCACGTTGGCACAGTCGAAAAATCTCATTCTTTTTGAAGGCATAAAAACAGCCTACGTCCTTGCCTTCTCTCGACTTATTTCGCTTGTTCGCAGCGGAATTATAGGGGCAGTTAAATCCATCGATTCTACTTGCACCAGTTTAAGAAGCACTTCGGAAAATAACTGGGGAAGTCTGCTCGATTGGGGCGCGATCGCCATACTTCCGATTTTTGAAATTCTCGGTACGGAGTATATAAAAAAAGATATCATTTCCTATTTCGGCAATGCCGACGATATCGATCTGTTCACGAAAGTATCTTTTATTTATCCAAAAGCAACTGCGTCCTTAAAGGTCGGCATAGGCGTCAAATCGGAAGGAGAATTGGTTATTTCGGGAACGCGCGGTTATGTCTATGTTCCCGCTCCCTGGTGGAAAACGGAATATTTTGAAATCCGTTTTGAAAATCCTGCTGAAAACAAGAGATACTTCTATTCGCTGCATGGCGAAGGCATAAGATACGAGATATCCGCCTTTTCTGAAATCATTCAGAGAAAAACGGAAAATTATTATATTAATAACGATATTACCATTGCGATCAGCGGATTAATGGAAGATTACTGTAATAAAAAAGACGTAACGCTTATTTGCTAAATTGTTTGCCCTTCAATCGCACTGCGTTTTTTACAAAGGAGAAAGTATGGAAAAGCTGGAAAAAATTCATTCGGTTCTTTTCGATATGTTGAGAGAAATCGCCTCTTTATGCGATAAATATGAGATCGAATATTTTTTAGATTCGGGGACGTTATTGGGTGCGGTAAGGCATCAGGATTTTATTCCTTGGGACGACGATGCCGATATCGCAATGAAAAGAAGCGAATATGAAAAATTTCTAAAGGTAGCGGACGAGCTTCCCAAGCCCTATCTTTTGATTCAACCGCAAGATTATGGCGGATACTTTTTTGATTTTGCGCCGCGCGTCCTCAATATGGATGAACCTTTACATACGGAAACACACGAAGACATTGCACAAAATAACTATCAAAATCGTATGGCCGTCGATATTTTTTTATTGGACAATGCCCCTGATGACTTAAAAGCATTCCACAAGATGGTATTAAAGCAAAAAATCTTTTACGGATATGCAATGGCGCATCGTTTCAATAAAAAAATGCATTCGCATTCTTTAAGTGAAAAGCTGAAAATTTTTATTTTATCTTTTCTGGGAAAATTCCATTCTCTTAAAAACATTTTGAAAAAGCAAGAATGCTTAAGCACTGCTTACAACAAAAAAGACACCAACTACTATTGTTTTACAAACGTTATTCTTAAAGAAATCGGGAATCGTTATTCAAAAGAATGGTTTGATTCCTCCGTGAAGCTTCCTATACGCGACGCTCTCTTTACCTGTCCCGCGGGATACGATAAAACGCTGACTGCTTTATACGGCGACTATATGACGCCTCTGCCTCCGGAAGAACGCTATCCCTCTCATATCGATTAAATTTAGATAAGGAAAAAACCGCTGCATTTTGCTATTATCAGCAGTAATTCAAAGGAGGAAATTAGTGGATAAAATCGCCGTGCTCGTTCCCTGCTACAACGAAAGCAACACGATCGAAAAGGTAGTAAACGACTTCCGCCGCGTCCTTCCCGACGCGATCATTTACGTGTATGACAATAATTCCACCGACGACACCGCGGCCATTGCTCTTGCAGCCGGAGCGGTAGTTCTGCACGAATACATGCAGTGAACAGGAAACGTGATCCGAAGGATGTTTCGGGAAATCGACGCCGAATGCTATATTATGGTGGACGGAAACGATACGTATCCCGCGGAAGCCGCGCCCGAAATGGTGCGTAACGTTTTGGAAAAAAACAGCGATATGGTCGTCGGCGATCGCCCTGATCATGTGGTTCGGAGTAAATATCTGTCACGGAAATTATAAACTGATAAAAATCATTTCCACCGCCGTCGTTATGGTGTTCAACTTCGTCACAAAAAAATTGACTCTCTCTAAAAGATAAACTTTTTCCAAAATTTCGGTAAAGGCCTCGTCGATTAAATATGAAATTTAACTCTCTGTTTGAAAAAGAAAATAGAAAAAAGATGGGCGACCTTTTTCTGAACATCGGGGCGACCGCCCTGTTCAATCTCGTCATTCAGTTTGCTCTGTATCCCTATCTGAATAAAACGTTGGGAAAAGAAATGTACGGGACTGCGCTTTTTATGCTCTCTCTCGTCGCCATAGCCTCGGGCTCCTGCGGAACCGCGGCCAATTATTCGCGGTTAGTGAGCGAAAAAACGCTTCGTCCCTCCAACGGAGACTACAATCTTTTTCTGCTTGTCGGCGGAATACTTTGCGCCGCAGTCGGTCTTTTTTATCTTTGGTGGATAAAGCTTCTCACCCCTATAACGGCAATTCTTTTCGCGGCGCTTCTCATCGTCACCGCTTTCCGTTATTATTCCGATGTGGAGTTTAAGTTAAAGACCTCTTTCGTCCGCTATTTTTTCTTTTATCTCGCCATTTCCGTCGGATATCTTCTCGGGCTTCTCGTCTATCGAAAGACAAATCAATGGATGACCGCCCTTCTGACGGGCGAAATTTTCGGCCTCGTCTATGCGGCCTTTGCAAGCAGGATCTACCGTCATCCCCTCTTGCGCCCCTCTCAAAGCTTCGGACTCGTCCTGAAAAGCATTTCTTTTCTTCTCCTTTCCAACCTTCTGGAAAACCTCACGTTAAACGCCGACCGCCTGCTCCTATATTCTTTCGTGGACGGAACGGCGGTCTCCGTCTATTATACGGCGTCTCTTTTCGGAAAAGTCGTAGCGCTGCTCACCGTCCCCGTCAATTCGGTAATCATCAGCTATCTGATCCGCTACGACAAGGAGCTGTCGAAAAAAATGTGGAGCGTCTTTACCATCGGCGGAATTGTCCGCGGCGCAATCTGTTTAGGCGCATGTCTCCTGTTTTCGGGGCTTATTCTGCCGCATTTCTACAACGACTTATACGCCGCCTCTAAGCCCTATCTGTTCCCCGCCATTCTCAGCCAGATTCTCTATTTCGTTTCGGGCGTGCTGTTGGTGGTGCTGCTGCGCTTCCGCGGCGAAAAGAAACAATTTTTTCTCAATCTGGGCTATGCGATCGTATTTTTTGCGCTCACCTTAATCGCCACTTATCTTTTCGGCCTGAACGGCTTTGTGTGGGCCTCCCTGTTGGCTAACGCCCTCCGACTGGCCGTCGTCATTCCCTGGGGCTTTTTGCCGCCCCGCCGAAAGGCGGCTCCGCCTCCGCCGGAAGAAACCGAGCAATCTTAAAAAACGCCGCCCGAGCTTTTGGTTCTGGCGGTGTTGTTGCTTTATTTATACCAAAAGAGGATAAGCATACCGCTTACCCTCTTTTTTTATACGCTAAAACAGCGGTCGGCCATTTGACGGTTCGATACAAGAAAGTTTTATTCTCTTTTTCTATCGTCAAAATAATGACAATTGCTGTGCCCACGGCTTTTCGAGTGCTTTTTCTCTCTTTACATTCGAAGGCAATTCCGCAAGAAACGGCGAAGGATCGCCTCTGGTTGTCAAAACGAGCTCCTCTATTGCGCGGGTAATGCCCACGTAAAACAGGCGGCGTTCCTCTTCCTCGTCCGTTTCCCGCGAAGAAACGAGCGGCAGTACCTTTTCGGTAAGTCCGCAGAGGAATACGACGGGGAACTCCAACCCCTTGGCGCCGTGCAGCGTAGCCAGTCTCACGGCTCCCGCGGCCGCGTTTCCGCTGGGGAGCAAAACGTCGCCCTCCTTGCCCAGATACACCGCGTCGAGAAATTCGTCCATGGCCGCGTAATGCGCGGCTTTTATCAGTTCTTCAAATTCCGCGGAAGTTAAATGCAGATATTCCTTCCAGGCCGTCAAAATTTTTCTCGGTCTGCCTCCGATAAGCGGCAGAAATTTTTCTTTCGCCGCTTCAAAATTTTCGCGCCCGCCCATAAATTCCAACGCCTGCGCTTCAGCCGCTTCGTTCTGCGCGAGCAGGGCGGCAAAAAACGCAAGGGTACCGCTCACCGCGGGCGCTTCGAGAAATTCCGTCTTACCCGAAACGACGCAGGGAATGTCGTCTCTCCTTAAACAATGCTCGATTTGGGAAAGCTGGCGATGCGTGCGCGCAAGCACCGCAATCTCTCCAAATTCCCGCAGCCCTTCCTCCCTGCCTTTGCCGAGCATGTCCAGCCCGCCCGTCATGCGCGCGATTTCTTTGGCCACAAATATCCCCTCGGAAAGCTCCGAAGCGCAATCGACCAAACGAACGGCCGCCCCCGACGGCTTGCACGCCTCGAGCACGCGCGCGCCCGAATTATGCGAAACGACGTTCAGCGCGCAATCGATCACCTCGGGCGTCGAGCGGTAATTTTTCGTCAGCCGCACGGTAAGCGCGTCGGGATAATCCGCCGCCAGCATTGAAAAACAATCGGACGCGGCGCCGCGGAAGGAATAAATGGCCTGATCGGGATCGCCGATCGCAAACAGCCGCCCCTCTTCGCCCAGCCACAGGCGGATCAGCTCGTACTGCGCGGGATTGACGTCCTGAAATTCGTCCACGTGCAGATAACGGAATTGTTTTCCCTTTATCTTTCGCTTCAGCGCTTCGGAGATGAGATCGTCGTAATCCAGCATTCCCGCCGCCCTCAAGCGTCGGTTATATTCCGCCGCCGCGTCCGTTTCCGTCTCTTTGCCGTTTTTCACGGCGGATACATGATTCAAAAATTTGCGGGGAGCAAGCTTTATCCCGTATTCCGCGACGACCTCGGCCGCGGTTTTCAGCATAAAAGCAGGGTTCGCCAAAGCGAATTCGTCTTTCAAAAAGGAAAAACAAATTGAGTGAAAGGTGCCCACGGTAATCTTTTCCGCCGCTTTTTTCAACCGCGCCGAAAGCCTTTCGCGCATTTCGGCCGCGGCTTTGACCGTGAACGTCACCGCGGTAATCTCCGCAGGCTTCACGCCGCTTTCCACCAGGCGCACGATCCGCTCTACCAGCGTAAACGTCTTGCCCGTGCCGGGGCCGGCGACGACCGCCGTCACGCGCGCTTTGCTGTCCGCCGCGGCTTCCTGTTCGGCGTTTATTCCGCGAGGGTCTCTCTCCCCGCTTTCGTTTTCGTTTTTTTCTTCTTTCCCCTTTTTGAATTTTTCCCCACGGTCGGTTTCCCCGTCCCGCGCGGCCGCAAGGGGTAAGTCGCTTAAAAAAGACATCTGCCCGCTTGCGTTTTTCAGCTCGTCGGGGGTAAAGAGAGCTATTTTACCGTATTCTCCGTCATATCCCGCCGTTTTGATAACCCGTTCCTCGCGCAGCCGCCTTATGCCTTCGGCTATCCTCTCGCCGCCGGCCTTCTCAATATCGCCGAGCGAGCGGACGCGCAGGATTTCCGCCTCCGCCCCCAGCTTTGAAAGCAGCTTACAATATACCCGTTCCGCCTTATCGCCCGACGCGGAAATCCCCAGCGACGCGGCAATCACTTCGGGCAGGGGCATGAGATACTCGAAACGTTTTTCTTTTTCGGAAATATATGTCTCGTCCCGTTCCGCCAACTGCTCCAGCCTGTTGAGTACCCCGATCGTGATTTTTTTACCGCAAACGGGACATTTCCCCCCCAGCGCCCGCGTCTCCTGCGGGGTCAGTCTGAGATGACAGGCTCTGTGCCCGTCCAGATGGTATTTACCCTCCTCGGGAAAAAACTCGACGGTGCCGAGGAAGCCTTCCCCCGTATCGAGCGTCCGCTTAAGTGCGGGGTAGGAAAGCTCCGCATCTATCAGATTGCTTTCCCTGCCGAGCTTGGCGGGAGAATGAGCGTCGGAATTGGAGACCAGCGTGTAGCGGTCCAACTGCGGAACGCGCCGATTCATGCGGGGATCGGAGGAAAGCCCCGTCTCCATGGCGCGGATATGCGGCGCCAGGTCTCCGAAGCATTCTTCGACAGTATCGAAGCCCGAAAAAGCGCCGAACATAGAAAAATGCGGCGTCCAGATATGGGCGGGAATAAAGATCGCTTCGGGGCATATTTCCAGCGTTATTGCGAGGAGGTCTTTCGACGACAACCCGAGTATCGGCCTCCCGTCCGAACGGATATTTCCGATAGTCTCCAGCTTCAGTGCCAGGCGTTCGGCGGCGTCGAGAGAGGGCAGCAGAATCAGATTATGAACCTTCCGCACCTTTCCGTCCTGCTTATAAATACAGCTGATCTCCCCCGATACCACGAAACGGGGTTCTATGGAAAAGTCGCAAAAATCCTTCAACCGTTTTTCAGGCTTGATACGATACAACCCCTCTTCCGCGGGTTCCAGCGTATCGGCCATCTCCCCGCGCCAGGCGGGATGCGTAAAATCGCCCGTTCCCACCAGCTCTATCCCTTTCCGACGCGCCCAAAAATCCAGATTGGGAATGTCTCCGTTTTTGCTTGTCGCTCTCGAATATTTCGAGTGAATGTGTAAGTCCGCTATATACATACTTTCATTATAACCTTGTTTTTCGGATTTGTAAAGAATACAAACGGTTTTCGGCAGTATTTTTTTAATAAATTTTATAAAACCGATCAAAAGTCAAAACCCCTTACCTCCCCTTCCGCAAATAACCCTATCCGTCGAAAAAATCAAAAGCCGACGACATACTTTTTCCAAAAAAACACCGACGTGAAAATTATTTTGTTGCATGAAAATTTTTTCACAAAATTTTCATTTTTCTTAAAAAACCGCTTGACAAATCTTTTAGAAAGGGATAGAATAAATTCATAAAAATGTTTACACATCCAAATAAATTTTGTGAGAAGTCGTACTTCGCGAGAGGTACGGCTTTTCTTTATGAGAGACAGTCTGCTTTGATGATAATTTTAATTTTCTTCATAGTCCGCGCCCTCCGCAGCCTCTAATCCCATAAGCAACCCAAATTTGAAGCCTTCCAAATAATGATTATCTTCCGCCTCACAATTCAAAAAGTCAAGAGCTGTGGTCGCGTTTTTGTATAAGTCCAATAAATGAGGAAATTCGGAAAGCTGCGCCCTCATTTCCTCGTCTTTTTTAACAAATTCCTCTAAAAGTCTGAAATATTCGTCGCTGCACGGCACCTTTTCAAAATTTCCTCTCTCCGTGTAGTACATTTGCATAATTGCCGATTTCCTTTTCATAAATTACCTCTTTACTTTATTTAATCACAATCGTGATTATTTATATTATAGCAACCGCGATTGGTGTTTGTCAAGCATTTTAATCACGTTTGTGGTAAAATAGTAACATGGAAAAATTTATCGAAAGATTAAAAGAGTTACGCGCTCAAAAAGGATTGTCTCAGGCACAGCTTGCCAAAGCGACGGGGCTGAGCCAAAGCGCCATAACTTATTGGGAAACGGGAAAGAGAATCCCCAACGCATATGCAGTGATTATTCTTGCAAGATTTTTTGATGTATCAACAGATTACCTATTGGGTGAAGAAGATTAATTTTTCCGCTGCGGAATAACGAACGGGCTTTTTATACGCAAAAAAAGGACTTAGGCTGATGGTGTTCAACCTAAGTCCTTTTTTTGTTCTGGCGCAGAAGGCGGGATTTTCTACAATACTATATATTGTGTTTATTTTGAGAATATAACCACTATATATTGTATATTTTTGACTTTAGTAACATTTTAGTAATATATTAAATTGTTTTTACTCTAATATAGTGCGGTTCCAGGAAGCCGCTTTTTCGTTAAAAAGATAAAATTTTCCTTTCTGTTTTATCACCATTTTCGCTTTTATACTATCATTAACATTGCATAAATAGAATAGGCAAAAAACACAGGAATATAGATATTTATTTCTGAAAAAACTTTATTTTTAGAATTCTTTTTACATGCTGAATAAATAAACCAACCTATACATAAAACAAAAAACACCGATAAGATCATTTGAACTGTTTTTTGGTTTTCCCTTCGGCTAAATATTTCCCACAACCAAATATTTAATATCATTAGCGCACAAGCACTGACTAAAATTTTTAGTGCGTTTTTCCAAATATTCGCATATAAAATATCTACATTTTTTCTTTCTTCCTCTGGAATATACTCCGTTATCTTCATACAAGACAATTCTTTTAATATATACTTTACTATCGAGGCAAGATATATACTCGTTATTGTAAGCAATCCACAATATCCAGCGGAACTTTCTGTATGCGTTTCTATTTTCATAAAAGAAATAAGCAAAATCCCCCAAGCAATAGCGACTAAATACAAAATTTTATAAACTAATTTAAGCCTTTTTTCTCTCAAATCAAATTCTTTTTGAATATAGTCCTCTTTACACTTCTTTTCGTCTTCTGTCATTAAAGTATCCTCCTTAATTGTAGGTATATGTTAACATATTTTCTATTAAATGTCAATACATAAATAAAAAAGAGGGCCGAACCTATAAA
>ERZ779876.1863-NODE-1863-length-16670-cov-3.490521_pt1 | contig 16670 bp, 24 predicted proteins | sample MGYA00511068_ERZ779876 | MGnify/ENA primary metagenome ERZ779876 (study PRJEB29588, sample SAMEA1970858) | human gut metagenome | biome: human gut; feature: human-associated habitat; material: faeces | place: Denmark | collected 2008/2010 ...
TCAAGTTTTAAGCGAAAACACAAAGGAGCGGAAGAATGGCAGGAAAGAAAGCGGGCTGATCTTCTGACGCTTTGAAAATCAAAGACCACACAACCTGAAATGTTTTTTGAAAATCGGTTTATCGGGTTCCGAATAAAGACCCGTTACCAAACGAAACACCTTGAGGAAGGTAATAGGAGGAAGGAATGTCGGAGTTATTAGATTTTCAATCGCGGGAGAATTTTAATTTTTTCAAATACTCGTGCTATGTAACGGAGGACGAAAAACAGGGTTTTTTAACAGACTGCCAAAGGATCTTGGAGTACGCCCACGCAACGGTCAAGGACATGTGCTTATTGGGGCTCCGTCTGAAAGAATTAAAACAATCATTGTATTGGCGGGAAGTATTCGATCCGAATGCGAATATCTGTTTTTCGTATGATCGTTTCGAAGATTTTTGCGTTTATGCGTTCGGTTTCAGTAAAACGAAAGTTTCAAATTTGTTAAACATCGCGGAGTTTGTCAAGCTGAATGGCGAAAACGTAGATTTTATCGACAAAAAATACGCGGGGTATAACACGAGCCAGCTTGTGGAACTTGGTTCGGTTTCAGAATGTGACCGTAAATTCTTTAATCCTAAAATGACCGTCGCGGAAATGCGTCTTGTAAAAAATCTGTTGAAAACGGCTTATAGCAGTACATGGACGCCGAAAGAAGCTTTGACGGAAGCGAAGAAACATGCCGAAGCAAAATTAAAACCGACCTCGAAAAATCCCGATGTTTTGCCGGGACAAATAACATTGACGGATCTTGCGAGAAAGGAAGAAGTTTTTGAACCGGAAGAACAGTCAGATACGTCGGCGACGGATTGCAAATCCGACGTCGGAACCGAATTAAAGCAAGAAGAAAATAAATTCGATTTCAAAAACCGTGCCGGTCGGAGGCATTGGCTTTCGCGCTATACGGAATGGGACAGTCAATACAATCGTGGGTATTATCCGTTATTCGAACGTGTGTATCATTATAATTTGAAGAACGGCGCAGTGGTATATGCGTCGGAATCGCATGTATGTATGGACGCGGAGAAACTGACGGTATATGACGCGCCGCGGTACTATCTGAAAACGGAGCTTTATGATTATCCGCTTCAGGTAACGAAAGACCAGCTCGAGAAATACATGTCGTTGCATGTGGAGGAGCTGTGATAATTAAAACCGCTGTTCGCGTTGTGAATACGGCGAGCAAATAAAAAAAAGAGGTAAAGGACAAATGGCAAAAAAGGAACGTAAGACAGTAGCCTGGCAGGGCAAGAACAGTAAGGGAAAAGACGTAACGTTGTTGACCCCGACTGGCAAAGGTGAAAAATACTCGCGGGAATTGCGAGAGCAACAGCTCCGCACGAATACGGGGAAACTGAAAGTAGATGAGGACGGTTCGGTGTTGAAGCCTTCTTCGGAACAGATCGCGTATAGAAAAGGCTACCTGGCGGCGCAGTATGACGGAATGGACGCGCATTTGGCTAAGAAAGCAAAGAGCGGTAAGCCGGAAGACGTCAAGAAGTTTGAAGCCCGTAAACAGAAAAAGCAGTCGTTTTGGGCAAGCCGCAAGAAGTAATAGAAATCGGCAGGAGAGAGAGAATGTCTATAAAGAAATGGTGTCTGAAACGCTCATTGCGAAAAGCTTTTAAGAAACGGTATTATCAGGATTTGAGCGTTTACGAAAACAGTCTGAAAGGCTGTATGTCGGACGATTTTTCATTAGCGGCGGTGAATTCTTACATAACAGCAGCGTTTTCGGATATGCGTAAGCGTTGGAAAATCCCGTGTGAGTTCTCGGAAGTAGGGGCTATGTCAACGTGGCTGTATAAAATTCTTATGATAAAGCTGTATCAGGCGCAGCACGCGGGCAAGGCGAAGATAGGAACCTTTAAGTTTTCCGCGCCAGATATCCTGCTGACCTCGGTAATTTTTTATAATCTGTTCGAGGATTGGGCGCAAGCGAACGAGGAGCCTTTTTCTGAACTCAACGTGTCGAATGTAATGTGTAAATGGCAGCGTCTGAACGAAGAAACGGCCGAGATTGTCGCAGAAGAAGCGCCGAACGCTACGACCATGGAAACGATCGGCCGAATAAAAGCGGCGTTAAGTCGTGATAATCGGGGCTGAAGAAACAATATCCCGGGCAACGGGCGAAAGTCCATACCTCGGGGACGGGATCTCTCTCCTGTTATGAGTGCCTGTAAGCGGTTGCGGGCACTCTCCGGGGAGGGATAAAAGAAGCTCATAGCACTAAAAATCTTCATAAAGCGGCGGGAGCAATCCCGTCGATATGGGAACGCCCGGCGCGTGAACCGGAAGTTCTCACTTCCTCAAGGGTTACGGGGAGTTGCAAATCCCCGTAACTGTGAAAAGAGGACAAATCGAAAACAGAATAGAGGAAGGTAAACTATGGACGATTTGTTGCAAAACGTATTAGACGCGAAAATTAAAGCGTTATATCCTGCAAAATATGTCCAACATGCGGGACAGATCCAGTTTGAAGCAGTGCTTCCGCTGGAATCGGAGCCGAAGCTGCGGCAGCTGGAAAGGTATGTCGAGAATATAAAAAAGGACGTGGTGCGAATAGATCAGTCGTTTGTGCGTATCGGCTTTTGGCTGAACGAAATTCAACGCAATCATTTATATCGATATCCTATAGAAACGGGCATGCAGGGCTATACGTCGTTTTTTCGGTTTTGCGAAGAACAGCTCGGATTTTCGAAAACGACGGCGCAGCGTCTTATCGGGATAAATAACCGCTTTTGCGGCGGTACGCACGTTTTGCAAAAGGATTGCGAGCGGTTTTCGCTTTCACAGTTAGGTATTATGTCAACGTTTAAAAACGGCCTGGAGCATAAATTGACGCCGGAAGTATCGGTGCGAAATATGGAGAAACTGTATAAATATTATTCGTCGCACGATTGGGAAGCCAGCCGAGAGACAACGTGTTGGGAGGATTTACAGGCTTATAAAGATGAAGAAGCGGAGTCGCAGAAGCAAAAAGCGGCTCGTCTGGTGAAGTTTAAGTTTGAAGATAAAGAAGCGACGCGGCTTCGTCAAAGCGGAGGCGGGAAACCTTCAAAGACGGCAAAAGAGAAAAATGCGTATCAGACTTTTGACGATCTGCTGTTGTTTTTAGACCAAACTTTTTATAAAGCGAAAGAGCTTGCGGGGTCGGACGAAACCTATCGCCGGGAATTGGAGCCTGTTTTGGCCGTATTGCAAGAACGCAGCAATGCACTTCGAAAGGCGAAATCCGAATCGATATTTTCGCTGCTGTAAAAAAATCTGCCCAACGTTGGGCAGATCTGAAAAAACGATATTAAACGTTGGCGGAGCGTCGGGAAAGAGAGACGGAGCGCTGACGTTTGGTAAATAAAAAGCAGTCCTCTGTTCAGGGACGAAGGAGAAAAAAAATGGACAAAATCAAAACAATGTTCGTAGGCGAAAAGAAGTTTCACAGCAACAAGAAGAATCAGGATTATCACGTATTGGAAGTGATAATGCCGTCCCGTACCCGGAGTGATACGGGCGAACTGATTCCGGCGCAAGCGGTGCAGTATTTTATTGACAATAACAGCCGAATGGCCGACGGATTGGTTTTCGGGGATATAGTAGCCCTGAATATCGATTACGATCCGGTGGCGAAGCGTGAGACGTTGCTCGGAATGGAGCGAGTGCAGGAATCCATGTACGGAGCGGAAGATTTCAAATAATCGGGAAAGTACACGGTTAGATCAGGGCTTTTCGGGGGAGTGGGACCCCCGAAAGCCCCCTTCCTTGATATAAACATATCTTCTGGTCCCACGAATGGCTCTTGAAAGCCTTATCCCACGAGGTGAAAGATGAGCGAAAACTTAAAAACGGACACCTTGGCCTGGGAATATGAAAAAGCTTTTTTTGAAGAATTACGGGATAAGGTGAAATATAACGTCTATCAAGCGGAATTTTATAGACGAATGGCGGAGGAGTATCACGATAACAGTTTTTTAGATAAAGCAGACCGAACGGAAGCATGCAGTAAAATTTGGGATTTGGATTACTATTTGAAGCATGGCTTAAAGCAAGTCGTCGGAATAAACCGCTGCGGGGATTCGTTCTGTTATATATGTCAAAGCATTAAGGCGCAGCGTCGATATGAGATATATTCACCGGTATTAAAAAGCTACGAGGAAGAAAACGATGTTTATCATGTGGTATTTTCAGTCCCGAATGTAGATGGCGGGCGTTTGAAATGGACGCTGGATAAAATGACGGATAGATTTGCTCGGCTGATAAGATATTTCAACGGCGGCAAAAAAATCAAAGGAGTATCATTTGAATCGTTCGGATATCGTGGCGCGGTACGATCGTTGGAAATAACGACGGGCAAGCGTAAGCGTTTGGAAGATAATGATTTTCACCCGCATTTTCATTGTATGTTCATTCTGCGTAAAGGCATGAACTTTGAAAAAAATATTTATAACTCCTTTTCGGCCGATCGATACGGCCATCGCGCGGCAAAACTGTTTTCGGTCTTTGATTGGCTGCTTCAAAGAATTTGGTGTTTGTTGATGCTGGACATAGAAGTAACGAAAGAAAATATAATCAATATCTACGAAGCGACGGGATTTAAGTATAAAGACGGATTTTCGGTAAACGCCGATTTGGTGACGGACGGGAATTATCATGAAATTTTCAAATACGCGATTAAGGGCACGTATAAGAAAGAATCGATTTTCACTTACAACGATTTTGAATATCTGTACGACGCATTGAAAAACCGCAGAGTATATCAGACGTATGGCTGTCTGCAAAAACACAATTTTAACGAAGTGGACGATATTTTTACTCCGAAAATGCAGACGGATTATCTATTTGATATTTTTCTTCAGGCTCTCCAAAGAAGCGAAAAGCCGATTCGGATTCAATCGGAGCTGGAGGAAATCCTGAAAGATTTCAAAACCAACGGTACGAAGCGAAAACGTCCGATAAAATACATAGGCCCTTCGACGCTTCGTCGGGCGTTCAAAAATAAATCGGAAGAAGAAATACAAAACGAACTTCAGCAAATGATAGCTGAATTGGAGGAAGGTGACTAATGACTACAACAATATTTCTTTTGATTTGTGTTGGGTTTCTTTCCTTTGCAGTTGGGAGTTTAGCGGAATACGCTTGTCGATTGGAGAAGCGTCTCGACCGGCTTGAAAAACACACTCAAACGGAACTTCGGGACGATATCGGTAAAACAGACGTTTGAGGGCTTAAAAAGAATAGAGGTGAAACATGGGATTATTCAGATCAAAGGTAAAGAAACTCTCGCAGACGAAAACTCGGAACGAGCTGAAACAAGGCTATGAACGTACGGAGTGGAAGCTGACCCGTGCGGCGCAGAACGGGGACAAGAAAACCTATGACGCGGCGATGAAAGAACATCAACTGTATGAAAATGCGATCTATGATCAGATGTTCGACGAAGCGAAACAAATAAAAAAGAACAATAGGAGAAAAAAGAAATGAAAAACAGAAAAATCCTCGGTATGGTATTGAGCGTTATGCTTGTAGCGTCGGCGTGTCTGTCGGGCTGTAAATTCAGCGACATTGCAGACATAGGGAATAATTCGGCGGACGTCGGCAGTTCCGACGTCGGAACTGAAAAACCGGAAGAACCCGTAACTCCGGAAAAACCTGAAATCGAAAATGCGGTCGAAAACGGCGGGATTTATGCTATGCCCGCAAAAATGGCATTTACGTCGGATACGCTCGCAGCGGCGAACGAAACGGGCGTGACGGTAACGCTTGTTGCGACGGTAGAGCCGGCGGACGCGCCGGATAAGTCGGTGGATTGGTCGGTGAATTGGTCCGACGACGCGGCCTTGAAAGAAAGCGATATAACGCAGTATCTGACCTGCACGCCGGAAACGGACGGAAGCACAACGGCGACGGTGCAATGCAAACAGCCGTTCGGAGACGATACGATTGTTATCACGGTCACGACGCGTGACGGCGGGTATCAGGCTAATTGCATGGTGACGTTCGTCGGGATTCCGACGAGTATGACGATAGAAACGGATTTACCTGAACGGACAACAGACGATTTTGTCAAGTATCGTGAAATAGGCGTTAACCGTACGGGAAGCGTAACAGTGAAATTAGATAATGCGTTTCATTCGGTGTCGGAAATGTATTATCAACAGCTTGAAATTTCGTGCAAGGCACCTAAAGTAATGGTATGCGACGAGACCCAAACGACAAACGGAGACGGTGTAACTACGTCAACGCAGGATAATATACATGAACTCGATTTGAATAGTGTGGTTTCTGAATTTATTTCTCTGAATGTTACGGGCGCAACGTTTACTCTTGAAGCAAACCGCAAAATAGAGACCTATTATTCTTCGTTTAGAACGAGCGGTCGCAATATAATTTATTATGATAAATTTTTACGTTATTTATCGTCTTTAGAAGCAAGTCCTTATTTTGTGGTTTCAGTAAAACTTCCGGGAATACTTTCAACGTCTGCAGGTTTTAATCTTCAGATTACATCGAGTGTAACGGGTGTAAGCTTGGACGGGGCTTTGAAAATCTAAAAAAATCAGGAGGCACGGCAGGAATGTCGAAATACAAGAAAAAAACAAATAAAATATGGGTTATTCTCGCCGTGCTGATCGTACTAATCGGCGGGATTGGCGGGATCGGGTATCTCACGAATTGGTTTACGAGCGATGTCAAGACGTTTACGGTAGAATATGCCGGCCGACAACTTGTCAGGGATTGTACGGATTTGAAAGTTGAGCCGGATTCGACGTTTAAGATAAATACGCTTTCGGATAAAACGCCGGACTATACCGTAAAAATTTATGCTTCCGGCACGAAAGAAAAAGATTTTGAAATCATGATCGGAGAAGAAAAAATAAGCTGGTATGAAAATATCGTAAGTCAAAAGGGCATGAATGATTTTACGGAGTATTTCGATATCGAAAAAACGGCTAACGCATTTACGCTTAAGACAATAGGATTTCAGACGATTTTAGAAAAACGTTTTGCGGGGCAGAAAATCACGGGACCGATGAAATTACCGGAAGAAGTATTCAGAATGGAAATCACGATCGGGAAAACGACAATGAAGCTCGGCTTTCAGCCGTATGTAAAAGTAACGGGCGTGACGCTTCCGGAAACGCTTATAATAGCGGGGTAAGAAATGAACAGATATATGCAGATGATAGCACGAATAATCGCGGTCCTGATATCGGCCGTAATCATAGCGGTAACGGGGTACTCCGTTCCCGCTGTTCCTGTTTTTGCGGAGACGGAAAACGAATACGATTATACGAAAGTCGAGGACGATCTGAAAGACGTAGATTTATCGTTGTACCCGATCGACGCGGCGGGAAGCCCGGCAATCGCTTCCTTCGTGGAATACTGTTATACGCCGAATGTCTGGAAAAACGGTAACTATGCTTTGTATCTGTATGTATATAATCCCTCGCAAAAAGAGTTTTCCCTCCGCGCCGGCGCACATCAGATCAATATCGCCACGAAATACGGCGACGACGGCAAGCCTGTCGAATACAAGCTTCTTTCGCTTAAGCTTTGCGGCCATACGACGGAAAAATACGATAAACTGATTTATAAATTCCGTGTGGAGCACGTTGAAGAAATTTACGCGAACGCGAAAGCGTATGAGGAAAAGTACGGATATAGACGCTATGACGTGTCAAATTTGTTGCTGTACGAGCTGGGCGCGTCTGCAGCGGAAAAAAGCACGGTCGGGAAGGAGTACAGATATACGGGCTATGCGAAAGGGTATAGCGAAGAAAGCGCGACGAAATCAACACTCGAGTGCGAATGGAAAAAAGCGGAAGTTTATGAGGCAAACGTCTCTCATACGAATTACCGCATGGAAAGCGAGTATAAGGATCATACCCGGCATGAGGTCAACACGGTATATTTCAGCGTTCCCGACGAGTACATAACGGATTACGGCAATTTGCAAGGCATACGCGCGCAGTGGTATGAGTATGTGACGTCTCCGATTTTCGTAACGGAGGACGCCGGCGCATACGCGGCCTTAAGCGATTATGTCGGGGTAAATATCGGTGAGAAAAATGAGGCTTTGAAATGGTCGGTGCTGTGGCATGAAAAGACGACAACGCCGCCGCTGTCCGCGTTCTTCCGGACTTATAATAATCAAGGCTATGGGTTAAACGGTCCTGCCATCAGCAGCGGAGCGACTTATACGCCTGAAATATCCTGGCTATTCTCGACGAATGGAATCGATCATTCGGAGTATCAGCTTTCCCGGTATCAGGTAGAGACTTGGGCGAGAAGCTATGCTTCTGCATACGGGAAAGAGGCGGATATTTTGGGTAGATATTCAAGCGAATTGTTTGCGGAGGGTATCGATACGGAACGGATAAAGCTTTTAGAAAATCCCGAAGCAAAGCGCGGTCTGATCGTTCGTGACTTCGACGCAAACGACGAATTTAATTTGTTGAGTTACGACGATACGCATAGCGGCTGGGAAGCGTTTGTGGATTATATTTGCGGAAAGAAAGTGATTTTCGGGGACGGGGTTAAGTATTCGCCGATAGAAGAAATAACGCCGGAAAAGTTTACGGGCAACAAAGCGGCGGACTGTAAGAATCTGCTGTTAAACGAGGACGATTACGACGAATTTTCCGCAGCCTTTACGGCTTCGCAGGAGGCGGGCGAACATCTCTTTGTGTTTCGGTTTGCGCAAACGGATTATTATTCTTCGCCGGCGTATTTCGATTCATTGGAAAATTCGAGCTTTACGAATGAGGACGGGTATGTGGCGCAACAAACCGTATTTCTGGATTTTACAATGATCCATCTGAAATTTGTAAAAGACGAAACGGAAACGATTATTCCCGTGGCTATGAACCCGATTGATATCTGGAATGCGGTCGATCCGCCGATTGATACGCAAGAGGATTGGTTATCGCTCTTGAAAAAAATCGGAATGGCGATATTGGGAATTATAGGGCTTATATTTGTCGCTTGGCTCTTAACGTTGTTTTTCCCGATCGTCTGGACGGTAATAAAAACGATATTCAAGGCACTGTGGTGGATTATCTCTGCGCCGTTTAAGGCGATAGGAAATGCGATTGATAATAAAAAGAAGAAATAACGGGAGGAAGCTATGGAGAGATATTATTTGTTTTTAAGCGTTCCCGCCGGGATAGACCGCGACAAGCTCGGCTTGGAGCTATGTATTTTACATAACGCTTTTGATTTTCTCTCGAAAGATAAAAGGTATTACGCCGTACTCGGGTATGAATACTCGGGAAAAACGCTTGTTCAGGTGCACCTGGACGTGACGGGAATAAACCTCGAGGAATTTATCGACCGTAAGCAAAACCGCTTCATAACCGAAAATTATCCGCGTTTCAGGCTCTGGACGCTTGCGAAAGGATATATCCTTTCCGCCGACGAAACGGATTGGGAAAAGCATAAGTATTTGGAAAACGGGTGCAGGGACGTGTTTACATGGAAAGGCGAAGGGTACCGGGCGCAGGACGAGGAAATCAAATCCGTATATGAGAAATATAAGGACAAAAAACCCGAACAGCGACCGAAGCCGAAAACGAGACGAATACCGAAATATTGGAAAAGCAATATTGTGGTAGAGTCCAAAGTTGAAACAAAAGATATGGATTGAGGTTATTATGCCGAAGAAACAGCCGAAATTTCATTGTAAATCGGACGCGCAAAAGCGGGCTATCCGTAAAAGCTATGCCGTGAAAGCAAAACAAAAGCCGTCTCCGAATGTGGAGCCGGCTGTGAACGGTAAAAAGGATTTTCCGAAAAAGTTCCCGTTTTGGGCGAGATTGAAAATATACAAAAACCGTACTACTCTTGTTATTGACGAAGGCCCTGCTTTGGATAAACAAAAGAAAGAAATGGTAGATGGATATGTTCATAGAGAAGCTACCCACACAAAAGGTCACGGGGAACCTATTACTCCCAACCCCGATAAGGACGACCCTGAACCTATGTACTTAAAAAGTCCTTCTTCCTTACCTAAAAGATTTTTTAAGCCTCACAATAAGGATTTGGATATGCCTGAAGAACTGAAACAACGTTACGAAAAGAATAATCATAAGGAAGATGAAACAAACGAAACAAAAGAAGAGCAATAAAAAAAAGAGTTGCAGCTACGTCCTTTCGACCATATCTTACGTAAAAGTAAGACCGAAGCAACTCTTTGATATTATTATACTCTATCGGTTATCAAAAGTCAAACAATTTTTTAAGGATTTGAAGAAAAGCGGGAATTATGGAAAAGAGACGTATAGACAAAAAGCGGGTATGGATCAATATAGCGACGATCTCGGGACTGCTCCTGATTGTGCTTTTGATTTTATATATCGCATACATAGCGAAAACGCAGTCGAGTGAAATAATTCCGACGTCGGAACTACAAGGAAGATTATACGCCGACGAGACGGGCGACGTGCAGTTACGGTTTTACGCGGAGGATAAAATCCTGTTCAAAGACAAAGAGGAACGGCGCACGTTTGAGAATTACGAGTATAAGGACGGCATATTATTGTTTCGGACAATAACGGAGACGGATACGGAAACCTATAAATTTTTATTGCTGACGAAAGACCGGATTTTTTACGATAACGGGAGAGAGGTATTATATTTGGTATGGTACGAATAAACCGACGATTAAGATACAAAGGACATATAAAGGGTGGTCATATCCTTTGCGGACTTGTCACGCTGTTGTGTCTGTGGTTTACCGTCTCGCGGTTCTCGAATGCGATTCCGCGTCTTATTCTTGCTTTCCGCGATCTGGGCGTGTCGGTCGCGTATTTTTTTACCGTGCCGTACGGGATAGAGGGGATAACGCCCACGGTGACAGAGCTTCCGACGTTCGGGAACGGCGGGACTGTTCCCGCGGTTCCGCTGCCGGTGGAGTGGAGCAGCGCGAAAATAAAATTTGTAGCGTTCTGGAAAATGTTCATCAACGGCGATCTGTTCAAAGGCTTTTGGGAAAACGCGGCGTTATTCCTGCCGCTTTTGGTGCCGTGTCTCACGCTGTTGGCCTGCCTGGTGCTCGTTTTAATCTGTGTCTATAAAAAGTCTGTCGGCGGGCACAACAACGACTATGGGCAGGACTCGAAAGCGGTTAAAAATTGGAAAGGCTTTTCCCGGCATACGCTTTTTCCGTTGAAAGAGCGAATACTCGATATAAGAAACTTTCTTGAGGATAATGTCTTTTGGCTAAAAATCTGGGTTTTTATCTGGCTTTTAAACTTTAATTTGATTTCCGTGGCAGTGGATTTTTTTGCCTGGTATTTCTATTTTGCGGCCAGCTTCGACGTGTTGAATATCTGGTTCCAGGTTTATAAAATGGCCCGGGATCTGTGGCCGATGATAAAATTTATCCCTGTTGTGTTTTGGGTCTGGTTGGTGTTATGGCAATTAAATAAGAAGCGTTTTGATACGGCCAAACGCCGGCTTCGGGTCATGGAGCTGGATAATTGTGATTTTATCATGTCGCAGCCGATCTCGCAAATGCTGGTCGGCTCTCAAGGCAGCGGCAAGACGACGGAAGCGACGGACACCGTGCTTTCGATTCAGAATATGTTTCGGGATAAAGCGTTTGAAACCCTTATTAATAACGATCTGAAATTTCCAAATTTCCCGTGGATTAATTTTGAGAACGATCTTCGGATAGCGATAGACAATCATAGAATATTCAATCTCTATACGGCCCGGGAATGGGTCGCGGCGGCAGCCGAAAGCTTTGAAAAATTTCCGTCCGTATGCACCTGCTTCGGATATGACTATAATCATTATCCTTTGATTTACAATGACGGCTTAAATCAAAGAAATCTTTTCGAGGTTCTGGACAGCTACGCCCGGGCATATTTCATTTATTTAGTTCAATCGTCTTTAATCTTTTCGAACTATCCCGTGCGTACGGATAATATCATGCTGGACGAGGGCAATCTCCCGCTCTGGAATACGGATTTCCTTAACCGAAACCCCGAAACCCGGGAAGCTTATAGCCGGTATTCGCATATCCTCGATTTCGATTATATCCGTTTGGGACTTACGGTAACGAACGATCCCGCGCATAACAATGCTTTTGAGTTCGGGATCATAGATATCACGGAGGTCGGAAAAGAGCGGGGGAATACCCTTGAAAATAAGCGATACGAAAAGGACGAGAAAAACGCGAACCCGCTCACGGACATGATGAACGCGTATATTAAGCTTTGCCGGCATTTGGCGACGATAGACGGATTCCCGTTTATCATGTTCATTTGTGACGAGCAGCGGCCTGAAACCTGGGGCGCGGACGCCAGGGATCTGGCCTCGGTTGTTCGGATAGAAAAATCCGAAAAATCCCGGCTGGCTGTGCCGTTCTTTCATTTGGAAGAAAGCTTTTGCGATTGGGTATATAATAAATTTTTCTATCCGTACGGGGATTATCGTTTCCGACGCGGGGATTATTGTTTGCCGATGTATTTTTTGCATTGGTTCGCGGCCAAGGTGAGACTGTTCCGGGAATACATGTACGGGAAATACGGCTATAAGCGTCAGCATGTAACGATAGAAAAGGGGACGTTGGACGGCGCGCGGGAAGATAGGATTTATTATCTGGTGCATAGAAAAATCTATGCCGACCGTTTCCCGACGGACTGTTATTCGGGCTTCTTTGCGTTCCGTACGTCGATTGCGGAAATCGGGATCGAGGAAATGCCGGAATATACCGGAGAGCTCGTCGGTATGGACGAATGGGCGCAACAAAAAAGCTATCTGATCGCCGGCATGACAAAGTCTTGTATTCAGCTTCAGGAAAGACAAAAGGCTGCGTAAATAAAAAAAATCCGTTTCGGAAATAATTCCGGGACGGATTTTTGTATTTAAGAATAAAGTTGTTTTAAGAGTCTTTGTACGTTGAATTGGTCAAGGGCTTGCAACTTTCCGAGTTTATGTATAAAATCTTGTTTTTGAAGTGGTAATAATTTTGAAAGCCGTATTGTAGATTCTTTTTTTAATCCGGCTGTTTCCCATTCGATAATTTTATATTCTCCTGGAAAATCATTTCGGGGCGCATGACTTGTTATTTTTGCTGAAATAAAGATAGCTGTGTTGTTTTGAAGAATGAGAACGGGTCTGTTTTTTATAACGTTTGGGTTGTCTTCAAAACTAACCTTTGCAAGCCATATTTCCCATTCATTCATAATCGTCGTCCTCCGCGTTGTTGTCTTCTTTGGGGAGAACTAAAACATTGTTTTCGTTTCTGAATCCTGTAAAATTATCGGCGGATAATTTGGGCAAATGGAAAGTGGAGATACACGGTTCTTGTTCGTAGTAATCTCGGATTAGTTCTAACGGTATAACGATGTCGCTTATATAGTTTTTATAAACGGTTGCCCACGGGCCGCCTTTTTCGTGCGTCATATCGGCAAGCTTTGTTGCGGAGTATTTTCCGAACTCGTTGTAAACGTCGATTAAAAGCTGTATGTCTCTTTGCGAGAAGTTCTTTGAGGAAAAATCGCCTGCGGTATCGTTGATGGGATTATACCCGCAAATTCGGAAGGCTTTGTATATGCTGGGAACAACGGGACCGTGCTGCCATGCTTGAATTTCTTCTTCGAAAAGAGGTTCGCCGTATTTTGTTAAACTCCACGCTTGTGCAAAATATAAGAGCTTATTAAGCTTCATATTTGTAATACTGCCTTCGTTTTCGCTGTTTGCAATTTTTATGAAAAAATTTGCAATCTCTAAAGGTTTTAACATAATATTTTACCTCCTTGTCTTTGTACTATTATATTATACCCATTTTATAAATTTGTCAACAGAAAAGAGAAAAGTTTTTTTTATATGTTTTTTATTTGTTCCATTGTTCCCAGGCTCGTGCCCATGCTTCCCGTTCTCGGCGTTCCGCTTCTTCCTGAAAGTTGCGTCGGTGGTCCGCTTCGTATTCGGCAAGGGTTTTGCCGCGGTTGTTGGTCGCAAGGATTGCAAGCCGTTGTGAAATCGTTTCGATTGTTCCATAGGTAGTCATGATTGTTGCTCCTTAAAAATCGTTATAGACCCGTTCGGCTTCTTCTACCGTCAAATCATCAAAAGCCCATTCCATACGCTCAAGTAGTGTTTGGGTCTGTTCTCGACTCATTTTTAACATTTGCGTCGCTCTGATGAGATAGCCTTTCGCGCTGGCGTTGCTCCAGACGCTCGTGCATTTTGCCATGGTTTCGGAGAGCTTTTCTCCGCTGGGGCTTGTGAATCGGTTGTCAAGAGCTTTGTTCCCGTCCATAAATTCTTTTATCGTCATTGGTTTTATTCCTCCGTTGTTTCGTTATTTAAGAGCATATAGAATATTTCTTCAAGGTCGTTAATATCGTCTTGTAGCTGTTCGGGAATGTAATTTAATATCCTGCTTATTGTTTTTAACTGCGGATTTGAAATTGCATGTGTGCTTAAAGCCTGTATAAGTCGTTTTGCGTTCGATATTTTCCATTCTGTATTTCTCATGATTAAAAATTCCTTCCCCCGTCTCGCCGATAGGTCAGCGGATTGTTTTTAATATTCGCATTGAGTGAGGATATAATATCCTTGCGGGTATTGTCGGGTATATAGAAATTCTATCCGTTTGCGTATGTATTCCGCTTCTTCGTCCGACAGTCCCACGAGGTCCCCGCTCTCCGTTACCATATCCGAACAAATTACGAGATTTCCCACAAGTCGGATTTCTCCGAGATTGGATATTGCCGAGATTTTCGGCCCCTCTACCAACATTCCTTCATCGTCGCAAATTATATGGAAATACCGTTTTCCGATTTTTCGTCGTACTATGTCGATTGTGTTACATTCCAGCAAATTATAGTAGCTTTGCAAATCGTCTTTGATATTCAGCTTTTCGGGTGCTTTGTTGTCGTTTGCGTTTAAGAAAATTACTTGCATTTCGTTTTTACCTCTCCCATTGGTATTTGTCTATCTCTTTTATGGCTTCCGTGTTCGGGTACTCTTTGCGGAGTGCTTCAAACCGTTTCAGAGCCTTTGCGCGCTCTTTCCCCTCAAAGGTTTCTTCTATGACGTTATCGGGGGTCATGTGCGCGGCTTCGTCGTATATCTTCGACAGTGTAACGGTATAATATTTTTTGTTTTTCCAGCTGTCTATACTCCGTTTGATTTTGATTTGCAGACGGTAGGAAGCGGCGCAAATCTCCTGAGCCCGGGCGAAAAGCGTTTTGCGGTACTCTTTCAGCGTTTCGATATATTCCAGCATTTCGGAAATCGTCCGCCGGGCGTGTTCGTCCTCGCTCTGGATATGCTTCATATCTTTGATACAGTCCGCCCGCATGCCGTGTATGTATATGCTTTCGTTCATCTCCTGCGCGGGGCTTCCGTACCTGCGGAAAAGATTTTCAAGCGTTTTCATGTTTTATCCTTTCCGCAGGTCTTGCCGCCTGCGGTCGGCTTGTTTTAATGGTGGTGATTAAAATTTTGATAAATCGAAACGATATTCGGGATAGGTGCAAAATCCGCTTTGGCCGTATTCCCCTGTGGGGGTTGCAATTTGATTTTCTTGTAAAAATCTTTCAATAAGGAAAGCGTTAAGATTATTTGTATCTATAAAGGCGGTAGTTTCCTTGTCTCCGCTTAACGGATAGTCGATATTTACGGTTATCATTGCAAACGGCTCCCCGTCCGGGACTATAAACGATTGAACGGCTAAACGTCCATTGTTGGCGTAGCTGTGGGTTACAAGTTTTATTTCGAAAATTTCTCCATAACCTTGGATTTTATAAGTTTTCATTTTATCTCCTTTCCGCGGGATTTGCCGCCCGCGGTCGGCTGTGGGGTTAGTTTATTCGGCTGATTGTGTTTATTGAAAATTCGCCGTAAAGCGTTTTTATTTCGCTTTTTGCCTGCTCCAATTCGTCCGCAGTGCATTGTATTTCTTTTTGCCCGTCGTCGGTGTCGAAGATAATTATAAAATGGTCTTTCATGGTTTTAATCTCCTTTGTTCGGGAACGGCTTCAAGCCGCCCCCGTTATTTTTTTCGTTTCGTCCTTGCGCTTCTTGATAATTTCGCTCCCGTAGGTATCGCGGATTTCGTCGAGCGTCATTTTGTGCTTGTTCTTCTTCGGGTTCTCGTCCGTCCAGGCCCACGCCTTTTTCTTGGAGCAGTAGAAGAAGCCGAGCGATTTTAAGTCGTCCTTGCACGAATACGCATTGAACGCCCACAACCAACACCCGCATAACTCCAAATCTATATTGAAATTGATAACGGCGTTTATAATATCGCGGAAGCGGTCGGGCGCGTTCGTGTCGGTGCTCTCGCTCTGATAGGTTTCGCCCGTCGCGCTTTTGTGCGTGTTCCCGACGCGCTTTTTGAGGTCGTCGTATTCCGCATTGATTTGTTGCATGTCCTCACACCGTCCGCCGTGGTCGGGGTGGTGGAGCATGGCTAATTTTTTGTATTGGCTATAAAGCTCCTCGACGGTTTCCACGTTCTTGAAAAATTTGTAAATCATGTTTTTTTCTCCTTCGAGGTCGGCTGCTTACCGTTCCCTCATCTCATCTTTGTACCTATATTATATCATATATATCCGATATAGTCAAATAAAATTATCATATATATCCGATTATGTTAAATTATCAATATATCTTATA
>ERZ779876.1898-NODE-1898-length-16446-cov-4.105973_pt1 | contig 16446 bp, 17 predicted proteins | sample MGYA00511068_ERZ779876 | MGnify/ENA primary metagenome ERZ779876 (study PRJEB29588, sample SAMEA1970858) | human gut metagenome | biome: human gut; feature: human-associated habitat; material: faeces | place: Denmark | collected 2008/2010 ...
GATAGGCTTTCCATTCAGCAACGGTCGCTTTGAAGGAAGCGCTTCTCGAGAAACGGAAATGCGAAAGCGCCAAACATTTGCGGATATTTTCGCGCTCTGTTCAAACCTGCTTGCCTATGTTTATGAGAAGCGAATAGTACGATGGCGCGAAGCTGTTAATTTATTTTCGCGTAAAAACGCAAAAGAATTATTTTGGCCCGGAAAGGAGAAAAAGCATATGAAAATAGCGGTTGCCTGCGACCATGGCGGCTTGAATTTGAAAAAAGCCTTAATAGAATATCTCGTAAAAAACGGTTACGAATACGTCGATTTCGGGACGAACAGCACCGATTCGTGCGATTACCCCGATTATGCGCTGCCCGCGGCGGAAAGCGTCGCAAATGGAGAGTGCGACCGCGGTATCGTCATTTGCTCAACGGGAATAGGCGTTTCGATCGTCGCCAACAAAGTACCCGGAGTGCGGTGCGCGCATTGCCATGATACCTATTGCGCCAAATATACCCGTTATCACAACGACGCCAACATGCTTGCGTTTGGGGAAAAATGCCTCGGTACGGGCATGATGGAGGAAATCGTCACCGCGTTCCTCACCAGCGAATATATGGGCGGCGAGCGTCATGACCGCCGCGTGGCCAAGATTAAAGCGATTGAGGAAAAATATTCGAAAAAGTAAGCGCGCAAAACAACGAAAGATTAAAGTCAGGAGATACATTTTTATGGAAAAGTACGAGTTTTTTGACAACCCGAGATTTCATCTGGTAGATCACCCGCTCATCGAGCATAAGCTTGCGATTTTGCGCGACAAAAGTACCAGAACCAAGCAGTTTATGGAGCTTGCCGAAGAGATTGCCATGCTGGAAACCTATGAGGCGACAAAGGATCTCCCGCTCGAGAACGTCGATGTCGAAACGCCGGTTGCCACGGCTCACTGCAAGATGGTCTCCGGCCGTGCCGTCGGCGTAGTGCCTATTCTGCGCGCGGGGCTGGGAATGGTTTCGGGCGTGCTGAAGCTTATCCCCAACGCAAAAGTCGGGCATATCGGGCTTTACCGCGATCCCGAAACGCACGAACCCGTCGAATATTACTGCAAATTGCCTGCGGACAGCGAATTGAGAACGCTGTTGGTGGTCGATCCCATGCTCGCGACGGGCGGCAGCGCTTCCGACGCGATTTCTATGATTAAAAAGCGCGGTGCAAAAAACGTCAAGCTTTGCTGTATCGTCAGCTGCCCCACGGGCATCCGTAAGGTGTTGGCCGACCACCCCGACGTAGATCTGTATGTCGCGGCGATCGATCCCATTCTCAACGAACATTGTTATATCGTTCCCGGGCTGGGAGATGCGGGCGACAGGCTGTTCGGTACGAAATAAGGCGCAAACGGATTAGTTGGCTCTGCGACGGGAAGCCTCGCAGAGCTTTCTGTTGTCTAAAAGGGGAAAAAGGGTACATACTGCTATAAAGGAAATGCATAATGGAAAAGTTTTGGAATAATCTGAAAGAATTTTTTTGGAATTTTTTGAACGGCTACGGATTGAATATTCTAAAGGCGTTGGCGCTATTTGTTTTGGGAATATTGATTATTCGTCTCGTAACGACCAGCGTAAAGAAAAATTCGGTGAAGAGCCGTCGGCTGGACAACGCCGCTTCCACGTTCATCACTTCCCTGGTGGCCCTGATCGCCTATGTTGCATTGGCTCTTTTACTGGTGGGCACGCTGGGATTTTCTACGGCGGGGATTGTCGCCGCGTTTTCGTCCGTCATGCTCGCCATCGCCCTCGGCATGCAGAACACGTTATCCAGCCTTACCAACGGGATACTGCTCATTTTTACCAAGCCCTTTCAATCGGGGGACTATGTCGATATCGGCGGTACGGCGGGAACGGTCAAGGAGATCAAGCTCTTTTCGGTAAAGGTCGTCACTCCCGACAATCTCACTGTGATTATTCCCAACAGCACGGTGCTCAGTTCGGTAATCACCAATTACAGCCGTATGCCTCTCCGCCGCCTTGACGTCACGCTGCCCGTTTCCTATGACGCCGACGTGGCCACCGTCAAACGAGTGATAAACGATTTCATAAAAAAGGACAAGCGCATTGTTCCGCTGCCCGCACCCTTCTTCCGCTTGACGGAATACGGGGCAAGCTCGTTGAATTTTACGTTGCGCGTCTGGACTGATCCAGGCGTATTTTGGGACGTCAAGTTCGATCTTCTCGAAGGGATACTCGAGGTTCTGCGGAAAAATAAAATCGATATTCCTTACGATCAGCTGGACGTGCACATGATCGACCCGAAAACAGTCCTTTCGGACAGCGACGGAAAGGAGGCGTAAAAAATGACGAGTGTATTTTTGGCAAATTCGGTGTTCCCGTTTTTTTCGCTTTTGACTTCGGCTTCGGACAGTGCCTCCGAAGCGGTCTCCGATTTCGGAGACGGCGCGGTCAGGCTTGCTATACAATACGGCTGGTATTTTGTAATTATTGTTGTGGGGGTACTTTTGCTTGCCCTTGTTAAACGAAAGGCGAAAAAGAATTTGACGCCCGAAGCAGTTCGGCAGCGTTGTGCTGTTCTTGCAAAGAAGTTGGAGGAAACGCTTTCCGAAGACAAAAAAGCTAAAAAGAATATTTTGAATTCCACAAAAATTTTGAAGCTCCGCTCTTTGGCGGAGGACGCAATGTGGAACGCCTTGCGTTTGGTGGACGAACGTAAAGATATGGTGTTTGAAAATGTGGCAAACGGATTGGACGGCGTAGCGAATTTGCTTTCCGAACTTTCGGAGGACAGTTTTTCCGAGAATAGGGAGACAGAGACGCAACTTCGTGCTGCATTAGAAAATGTTAATGGATTAATCGTACAGATCGACGATATCGTCGCGGCTCGGAAAGGATAAAAAGTATGAAAAGAATTATTGCGATCGGCGGGGGGGAAATCCGCGAGAAAACAACTTTGAAAATAGACGAATATATCGCGGGGCTTGCTAAAGAACATGCGGGAGACAAACGGGCGAACGCTTTGTTTATTCCTACGGCCAGTCACGATTTTATGCCTTATTACAATTCCTTTCATAAGATATATACGGGTACGTTTGATATCAAGACGGACGTGGCTTTGACTGTTTTTAGAGAACCCGATATGGAAAAACTGAAGGAAAAGTTTTTGAAGGCAGATTTAATTTATGTGGGCGGCGGGGATACAGTGTTTATGATAGAGCACTGGAAACAGTCGGGGCTTTTGTCATTAATCAAGGAAGCTTACGAGAGGGGAGTGATTTTAGCGGGGCTGTCCGCCGGCGCGATTTGTTGGTTTTCGGATATCTACACGGATTCCTTAAAGTCGGAAGATGGTACGAAGTATGCGATGTTCAAAGGATTAAATTGGATAAAAGGAATAATTTCTCCACATTATGGGCAAAGAATGCTTGACTTTGATAAAATTGTATGCTATAATTACAAATGTGCTTACGGGATTGAAGATAATGCGGCTCTTTTAATAGAAGAAGGCGAAGTTATCGGAAGTATTTCGAGCGGCGGAAAAGCTTATCGGATCGTGAACACGGACGGGGTTTTGGAAAAGCGCGAGCTTTGAAGAAAAGTCGATAATTCCGCTTTTGTGAGGACGCAAAGGCGGATGATAAGCGGATGTGGCGAAACTGGCAGACGCGCAAGATTCAGGTTCTTGTGGGAGACCATGCAGGTTCAAGTCCTGTCATCCGCACCATTTATGCAGAATACCGAATAAAAACTCGGTATTCTGCTTTTTTTGTGCCGTTTTTGCATAAGGAATGTATAAGCACTATTGCTTATGGGGCGTTTTTGGGACTGATTTGGGACTAAAATTCAATTTTTCCATTTCTTCCCGTTGGAAATCGTCGCTCCAATGGGTGTAAACCCGATCCGTTGTATTTCTTTCGCCCGTGTGGTTTGTAACGTAATCTACCCACGATTTTGTCGCTTTACATTCCTGAATACGGGAAGTAAACGTATGCCGTAAGTCATATAAGCGATATTCAGGCGGAAATTTTTTCTTGAAGGCTCGTCCAAGCCCCGTGAGATTTATATTGAGATATTTTTTTATTTCGTCTATGTAAATGGCAAGGTCGGAATGTATCGGTATAGTTCTGTAAGTGGGTTCCTCGTTCGGTTTTTGTTTTGCATTCTTGATGGTTACAAATCCGTTCTCAAATTTTGCTGAAGATATTTCGCAAGGTCTGATTCCCGTATAGGCTATGAAACGGATTATATAGTCGTATCTGTCCTTTGGAGGATTGGAGAGATAGGCATACATAATATCAACTAAAATTTGTTTTCCGTTTTTTCGGCGGTGCTTCGGAATTTGGACGGAGTTCATCGGATTGGAAAATAATATCTTATCCGCAACGGCCGTTTCAAAAATCCACGTCATAAGATTTTTTACATCTTCTGAAATTCTTCCTTTTCCTTCGGCTAAAATCTTATTTAAAAGAGCCTGACAATCGGAAGCGGTAACGTTTTTGACATAGATACCGTTGAAGTGAGGGGCAATATGATTTTCTGTAGTTCTCTTGTAGTTCTTGAAAGCTTTTTCGCATATATTCGGCTTTTTGAACGTATCGAGATAATGGTGTGCGTAATCTCGGACGAGTGCAGGCGGTTGCTCGATCAGCGCGGGCGGTGTTTCCTCTTGGGGGCATTTTGTTTTTTCGATTATATCCTGAATAAAACGTTGCATGGCTTCTTTTAAGTCTTTTGAAGCTCCGTAATAATTGACCCCGTTTATCATGTATCGGATTTCGTACGTGCCGTTTTCTTTTTGGCGTATATGGTCCGCAAGGTTTCTGTTTCGAAAATAGTCTTTAAGTTCTTTATTAGGCATAAATCTTAATTCCTTATTATTAAAAGAAATAAGACGGGGTATAGTATTCTCTCTCTCGTTTTTTGTTGTAGTTGGTTCGGACGTGTCCTCAAAAGAGGACTCGTCCTTTTCTTTTTGTGGCTGATAATTCCCACCGCCGGGCAATAGAATGAAGTTCTCTCTCCGCTCGGCGGCTGTTTCGTCAGAAATGCGGTTACGTTCGACGACGGCAACGATAGTTCTTGCCGCTTGCTCAAGTTCCAGTAAATCTCTTTGGTTCATAAAAACCCTCTCTATGGTGAATTTGCGTTTTCACGCATAGAAAGATATTAAAGTGATTTGCAAATAAAGGAAACTATTTTCTTCGGAAAATGGAAGCTGATTTTTCTTGTTCTTCGAGACGTATTTCGGCATAGGCGGAAACGTGCATTTTATTGACGGTATCTAATTTTCGATAGGTATCGAGTAGTTTTTGCTCGTCTTGAGGTAACAGGGCGGGCTGACTTTTTTCTTTTGGAATTAATTCGAGTGCTTCTTTTATTGCATATACAGTGCTTTCTCGAGGGTCGGGGGTAATACCGCTCATTATCCGTTTTATAGTTCCTAAAGGAATATTCGATTTTTTTGAAAGTTCTTCGTAAGTCATTTTTTTTTCTTTTAAAGCAAGTCGGATAGGTTGAAGTTCCATTTTTGAGCCTCCTTAAGTATCATTGTAGAATGAAATTTATAAAAAGGCAAAAAATTTTTTGTTTTCTCTTGACAAAGTTCGAAAATGATACTATAATAAAAATGTGGTTCGAAAACGAGACTTAAAAGTTTTATTTCCGAACCAAAAAGTCAACCTTGAGGGAGGAGCTTATGAAACACAAAAATTTATACGATGAGAAAGAATGCACGGAAAGAAACGAGTTAAAAGCGGACAAAGAAAAGACGTCGGAAAAATCCGACGTCGGAACAGTTGAAAGTATATATGATCTTTTTAAGCCGAACAAACGACCGCTCACGTATGCGGAATATAAAATGTTAAGATCGCAAGGGAAAATTTTTATCGATCCGATGAGCGGCTGTATGAAAGTAATAGATGAGTAAACGTTCTTAATTCTTACGAATTTTTGAAGGAATCTATTATGTTGTCTATGTAGGCACTGAATGCTTGTTTTGTTTTTTCTTGTTCTTTGTCTGTCATTCCTTTTCCGTTTCCTGTTAATTCCATCATGTTGTTTAATATTTCGGTTTTTGAGGGGAAAGGAACGTTTAATTTTTCGTAGTATCTTAAAAAGCAGGCAAGGATATAGGTTGGGTCGTGTAAGAGGATACGAATGTACTCGTCTATGGGAGGCTTTTTCATAAGAATTTCTCCTTTGTATTTAATGATTAAAGTATATCAAATTTCAAACAAAAAGTCAATGTTAAAATAAAAAATATACTACGAGGAAGGTAAAAAAATGGACTTTACGCCAGCAGAGAAAAAATGGGAGGCAATGCCGCCTGAAACGCGCCTTGCCGCGTTGAAAGATTTCTTAGAAAATCGAATCGAAAACGCCAGAAGTCACGCAACGGCCTATGAGAACCCAAAAGATAGTAAAGAGAAATATTGTCGGGATTATTTCTCTGGAGAGGTTAATGCATATCTCGAAGTATTGGGCTTCTTCAAGCTGGGTCAACCGGGAGGACAAAAATGACGGGCGTATGGCTTGTATTGGCGAAAATCGCTATTATTATAACGCTCTTGTTTTTTGTATCGGGTTCGATTGCTGTTACAATAGACCTTTGGTTAACCAAAAGGAAAAATCGAGCCGCACTCTCAAAGCAGCCTGAAGAACTTGAAGTGCAAACATTGACGGCTTTAGAAATAATGTCTTTATCGGACGTAACGAAACCGGAGATAGAAGCGGCTATCGTCACGCTCCATGAATTAGGGGCATTGCTTTCGGATAACGGAGATAGTCGCGTTGAGGTAACGAATGCAGCAGTGGAGCTGCTCGGGGATATACTTCGGGAAGCGGCGAAAACAAACAAGTAAAAAACCCCGTAGCGGGGATAAAAGGAGATAGGAAGGTATGAACAAAAAAAGTTTCTTTGGCGGATTAGCAATCGGCCTTGCCGGAATTTTGGCGGTCGGGGCGATGGGTTGGTTTACGAAAGGTTTTCGGGAATGGAAGAAAGAAGAAAAACCGGAAATCGACAACCCGATCGAGGATAGCAGCGGCGGAACAGAAATTGAAAGCGGGGAAGAAAAGGGCGTAAAACTGTCTGTTCGAAAGCTGATGTCGAGCGAATTTGATGATTACGGGGTGTCGGAATTGGCGGAAAGCGCCTATACACTGACGGCAACGATCACGCCTGCGGACGCGGCAAATAAAGCGGTGGATTGGACAATCGCATTTAAGAATGCGAGTTCGACATGGGCGAGCGGAAAGACGGTGACGGAGTATGCGACGGTAACGCCGAGCGCGGACGGAGCATTGACGGCAGTCGTGGAGAACGTGGCGGCGTTCGGCGAACAGATCGTAGTGAAAGCGACGTCTCGGGATAATGCAGAAGCGTATGCGACGTGTACCGTTGAATACTTGCAAAGAACGACGGGCTATACCTTCAATCTGGACGGAAAAGCATTGAGCGAAAACGGAGCGGAGAATTTGGTACAGCTGGACTTTATGGAGAGCAAGAGCGCGGCGGTGCAGATAAGCGTGAACAAATCTACGGTTTATACGCGAGCAAATACGGACAAGGCGGAATATTTTAAAATCAAACCCGCTATGGCATTCGGCGGAGTGATAACGGCGTCGGGAGCGAAAACCGCAGATTTGAAAGAATATAGCGGAGGAGCGAGTGCGACGCTGACGGGCTTTTTCGATAAGACGTGGGGGGAAGCGTTGCATAAAACGAACAACACGATAAAGAACAAGCTGATCGCAAACATTCCTACCTATACGGGAGCAGACGCTTACACGGTGGAAATTTATGACACGGAGGGCGGGAAACTGCTTGAAACGTACGGATTGAGATTCGACACGTCGAAGATCGTAACGCAGAAAGGCGTGGAGAGCATAGAGATCGACGAAACGGAGATCGTATTCTAAACAAAGGAGCGAAGCAAGGAAATGACAGACAAGAAAACGCGAATCGTATCGAATCTGTTATCGTTGGTACTCGGCGCCGGGATCGGCGCCGGGGTCTATGCGATCAAAGAGCAGATAACGCATGGCGGGAATGAAAGAATAGAAATGGAAGCCCCCTCCGAAGACGTCGGCGGAGGCGTGATATTTAACAAACCGGAAGGCAACGGAATGCAGCTGACGACAACAAAGCTTTTGTCAAGCGAGTATGACGAGTATGGCGTGTCGGAATTGGCGGAAAGTGCGTACACGCTGACGGCGACGATCACGCCTTCGGACGCGACCAATAAAAAGGTAGATTGGAGTATCGCGTTCAAAAACGGCAGTTCGGCGTGGGCGAGCGGGAAAACGATAACGGACTATGTGACAGTAACGCCGAGCGCGGACGGAGCGCTGACGGCGGTCGTGGAATGTAAACAGGCCTTCGGCGAACAAATCGCGGTGAAAGTGACCTCTCGGGATAATACGTATGCGCAAGCGGAAGTAACGGTGGATTACGTCAAGCGAATCACAGATGTATCGGTGACCATGAAAAAGAACGGAAGTCCGGCGGAAACAGTCGAGTTCAGTGCGGAAGGATACACATATACGTGGGAGTGTGCGGCGGTCTGCGGAACGGGTACGGTAGATGATACCTTTAGTTATAGCTGCACGTTAATGACGGCGCCATCGGTGATATTGGGAGTCAAGGCGAATTTGACAGGGCTTGCGGCAGAGAGTATCAGTTCGGGGTGGAGCAGTACGGAAACTTCTTTTGTAAGCTCGAAAGAAAACGTATTGAAGATCCTGAAATATAGCGGAAGCACGACGGGAGCAATGGGGATAGCGCAAATGAACAATGTCCGAAACGCATTTTTGAAGTATCAAGGCGAACTGTTTTTATATCGGATCTCGGCCACGGGCAAGTATTCAAACGGCGCGTATCAAAAGAGCTATTCGGCAGGAACAAGTACATTTTCAGTATCGGTGACAGACGTAAACGTAAATAACGGAGCGATCAAGTTTTAAGCGAAAAAACAAAGGAGCGGAAGAATGGCAGGAAAGAATACGGGCAAGAGAATACTGACGGCGCTGATCGTGATCCTGGTGCTGATACTTTCGCTCGGAGTTTTGTCGCGGTTATTTGGCGGGATTGTCGTCGGGCGTGGAATCACGTTGACGTATGCAGGCGAGAGCTATAAAAAATCCGTTGAGGGCTTGGAAATAGCACCGCGCTCGGAGTTCGGAATAAAGCTACGAGATAAGAGCGCGAGCTATGAAGTGAAGATCTACGCAAGCGGGACGGAAGAAACAGATTTCACGTTCACAGTCGGCGGAAAAGAGTACAGTTGGCAGAAGGATATAGCGGGAGCAAACGGCGGGAGCGGCGAGGATTTCACGGATGCGTTTGAGGTGACGCAGACGGGCGCGGGCTTCACAATTTCCTGCGGAGTGGAAAAAGCGTTGCGGGACATCTGGCAGGACGAGGCGATCGAGCTGCCGGAGAATATTCCTGCAGGAGATAGATTCCGGCTGGAAGTGACGAGCGGGAAAAATACGCTGACGGTTAGTTTTTCGGTAAAAGAGCCGGGAAATATCGGGGTGGAGAAAATAGAGCTTAACCCGGGCGAGATCGTATTTTAGAGAAGGTGACGGAGATGAAAACGCTGCAAAGAAAATTGACGATAATCCTGACATTTATAGTAGCCAGCGCGATGCTCGCGATCGGGCTATTATGCGTGTATAAGCCGATAAAGACACGCGCGGAAACGACGACGGCGGTCATCGATTTGGGCGGTGTATTATCGGGCACGCAAGAAATGTCGCTTTTAGAATTTTATAGCGAGAGCAGTTTTGAACTCGGTGACACGTTGTTTTATAACGGCGAACGCGCGGAAATAACGGAACTCCCGAGCGAAGCGGAAGGAACGGACTATTATACGTTAAGGTGTGAGACGTACGGTAAATTTTATCAAAGCCAAAGAAAAATCATTACGGTAATAGTCAATCCGGTCTCGGAAGAGCTGTTCTTTAATACGGGCGCATCGGCGTCATTGGATGCGACGGATTTGTATCGCTTGCGTTTTGCGCTGTATATCTCGGAAAGCGCGGCGCAGTCGAACAGTCTGTTGACGGTAAGCTTTGTATCGGGAACGGACGCGGGGTGTAAAGTAGGCTTTGAGAGCGATGAAATTGCCGAAAGGCAAGCGACAAAAGATATAAGCGGATATCATTTTACAAGCGGCTATACGACGGTGTATATCTACGTAACGGGTCCGTTACACGCGGAAATGCAGCTGTTGGCGACGGTAGGCGGCGCGGCGGCGACGAGCGATGCGAGGAGTATATACTACGTCTGGCAGAAAGCCGTGGAAAATAACTTCGGCGGAATGGTGGTCGAAGATTCGGTAAAAAACTATATCACGCTGACAGTGGGGTTTTCGTCGGAAAATAACACCTTTGAAATCAGCCAAGCGGCGCAGCTGTCGCAGAACAGCGGTCTGTCGTTGATGGTGAAAGTGCCGGAGGCGTATCTGACGCAGTTGAAACAGGGAAAGCGGGAAACCTCGAAAGAAACGCTCTATTCGTCGATATCGGGAGTTCCGATCGGAACGAGGTACACCTATGAAGATCATTTTTTGTATATTTGCCGGACTACGGATCTGAATGACTACGGAAACGCGGGAATGAAGCTGTCCTGGGGATATATGTATCACGTATCGCCGGGGGAATGTATAGAGCCATACACGAACGAAGCGGAGCCGTTGAGCGAAGAATTTTTAAGCCGCGGGATGGATGTGTTTTCGTTGGGGCTGCCGACGAACGCGGAGCAGGAGTATTATTATTTTGCTACGATTCTGAAAGTAACGCGAACGGACGCGGTGTATGTTACGGGCAAACAGGATCAGGAATCGTTTTCAACAAGCATAGAATCGTTTTCGCGGAATTATTATCAGACGTCGCTGAAAAGCCTGGCGCTGGAAGTCTTGGAACGCGACGCGAGCATGACGGACGGAGAGCGAGCGTGGATGCAGGACGTGGCGGGTGTGAAACCGGACACGAACGAGATCACGGTGACGCTGAAATACAAAGAACTGACCGACTATGCGACGTTGACGGAAAAGAGCCATGCGTTTTCGGTCAAGAGCGTCTGGGCGCAGAATAAAACGCTGGTACTGTCTGCATTGTACGATCTGACGGAATTTAACAATATCGCCAAGCTGAACGCGGTCTATACGGGTGATTTCTGGCGAGACGGGTATCGATATACGACGCAGAAGCGGATCATCTTGCAGGCGGAAGATTTTGAGTACAGCTATAATGCAGGTTTGCAGACGGGGACGCTGACGGTAATATATGCGGATTTTCAGTATAAGGATCTGTCCTTGCGGGTAACGAATAACGACCCGGCGAACAATCTGACGATAGACTATTACACGGCGGACGTGGTAGCGGGCGCGACGAGCACGACGCTGACATTCAGATTTGCGGACATCGAGGAGCAGCTGCACAATTCCTGCAATTGGCTGTTCGATTTCGGAAAAGAGAACATCCGGATCAGCGGCAAGCCGGAGGGCGTGACGACACAGCTGACGGAGGAGGCGCTGATCGTAACCTTCCCGAACTCCAAAGAAAACGAGCTTGTGAATCTTTCTTTAATCGGCGTAGCGGAGATTATCGAGGACGTGGAATACACGCTGACGTATGAGTATGCGGAGCTGACGCTGAACGGAACGGAGATCTCGGAAACGTGGAAAACGTCTGCGCCGATTGTGAAACTGTATAGTGAGATCGTGACTTGCAATTTCACGAATTTCATGACAGACTACGGGGAAATCGTAAACGAAGCAATAAATCCCGCCTTTCTGGGCGGAGCGGAGTATTATATTCCGGTATCGATACGCAAGGAATACAGCGCGTATGATTCGGAAACACATACCTGTAAAATCACGGTGGAATATACGTATAATACGCTTTTCGGGATTACGAATAACTACGACAACGAAATTATATTCAAAGCGCTCAATCATAGCAGCTTAAACTACACGGGCGGGGATTTCGTGGGTAAAATCCCTTCGGGGTATCGAGTGAAAGGAATTTCCACCTCCAAACCCGATAAGCTGACGGTGACGAACGCGGAGGATTACCGAAACGCAAAAATAGAAGTGCGGACGAGTACGACGGAAAAAGAGGTGCTGCCGATCGTCATCAATTATACGGACAGCTGGAACTTAAAAATCAATTACCTTGAAAACTATGCGGACCAGCGGATCCAGAGCGGCGAGAAAGACGCGAAACCGTGCTTCGCAGAAAAGAAAGTATTTTCGGGAACGGTCAAGGTCAAAGATTATGAAGATATCTACGCATTGACGAATGAAGATATCCAATCAATTTTAGGTCTTAAAAGTTTGGATATTTTAGGTCTGGCGACGGTGGAAAAGATAACGGTGAAATTCGACGGGATATCTACATATACGGCAGATCTTTCGTATTCGCATGCGGCGCTGAAACAAATCGATTACGACGGGAATATGCTGGAAATCAAAATCCCGCTGACCTCTTATTCGGATTGGTGTAAGCAATATGGGCAGGATTGGTCTATTTTGTTTTTGAATACTCCGGAAAGACACTATTTCAAATACTCGAATGACGTGACGAGAGAAAATCTGTACGGCTTTTTCTCGGTAGCGGTATTCAAGGAGCAGGTGTCTGATCTTAATTATTGGTTCAAGAACAACACCGGGGACGGGTGCATGACGATTTTCGAGGGTAAGCAAGTAAGCGGGTCGGGGGTGTATAAATTTTTCGATAACCTGACGACGAAAGGCGTGATTACGTCTGTGCTGGGGTATGTGGGAATGTCGTTCTGCGAGATCGTGAACGACGACAACGCGATGTATTACAGTTATTTCTTTTACTTGGACGGAACAAGCGATAACGCATACCTGGCGACGAACGGAGCGGACGACGCGGGAGACACGGACAGCGCGATCAAGAACGCATTAAACGACGCGAAGGAATGGATCAAGAAAACGTGGGATAAGCTGAACGGGTCGAATGCCATGAAGTGGTTGAAGATCCTGGGAGGCGCGGCGTTGGGAATTTTAGCGGTGACGGCGCTTATAGCGGGCGTATATAAAATTTTGACAGTATCGGGAATCATAAAGCCGAAGCGAAAGACGGCAACGGCGAAGAAAACGAAACCGGCTAAGAAAAAGAAATCGAGCACGAAGGCGAAAAAATGAGCGAGGAGAAGAACGCGAAAAAGCCCGCCGCAAGTAAAGCGGCGGGTAAGAATAAAATCGAAAATTCGAAGTCGAAAGCAAAACCGGCAGAGAAAAAGACAAACAGCCCAAAATCGCAACGGAAGAATATTTCTCAAAAAATTCCGAACGGACGGACTTTACAAACCCGTGACGAATTTTTTGAAGGACAAGAAAAATACAGAAAGCCCGGTTATGAAAATAAGGGGCTGTATCGAAAAGTCGTAGTGGTGGACAGTAACCGAGCTGATGAACTTGCAGTGGTGAAGTTGACAACCTCAAAGCAAGGAACAGCTTTACCCGATTATCAGCAGGGAAAATCGAAATACCGTCCTTTTGTCGCAACAAAAGATGATGAAAACAAACCTATTAAAGTTGGGAAAAAATTTCTACCCAATAAACAGCAGAAAGATGTTTCGCAAAAAGATGTCAATCAAATCAAAAAAGATAGTATCAAACGAAAAGACAACCGAAATAAGTTGCGAGAATTGAAAGGGCGAAAATAAAAACGGGGCAGTCCCCCGCCCCGCTATACTAACATGGTATTTCAACCAAGGCTCTATAAAGAGCTATCCCGAAGGAACTACTATTATTATACCCAAAAACTCGGAAAAAGTCAATAGGTTGGGGCAAAAAATGTTAAAAATTTTGAAACTGATAATCCGAATCGTGATATATGTCGCCATAATCTTGGCGGTACTGTATCTGATAAGTACATTCAAGCGGGTATTCTGAAAATGGAAAAGGAAGCGAGAGGGCGAATAGACCGCCGGATAATTTATCATATCGTAAGCGCGGCGGTATTGGCCGGCTCGTTACTGTTTTCTGTTTTCTATTTCCGCGCGGTATTCTTCCGAACGGTTCAGGCGTTCAAGGACTTCGGATTATCCGTCGCATACTACTTCACGGAGCTTTTAGGGGTCGAGGGCGTGATCACGCCGACAGTCGGGGGGATCCCGAATAACGCAACGGAAGTATTGCCGTTTCAGCCTTCGGAGTTTATAACGGGCCTGAAAGCGTACGGGAAAGCTCTGATTTCCAAAGAAAACGCAGAGGCGTTTTTTCTGGGACTGTTGAAAGGACTTTCGACGTTCGCCAAAGCGGCAATCCTGATTCTTCCCGTACTTGTGTTATTGTGGTTTTTAATCAAAAGTGCATACAGGCGGCCGAATAATAATTACAACGCGGACACAAAGCCGTTGCGGGTGTATAAGAAAATCGAAGCGGCGACGTGGGGAAAGTGTAAAGCGTTTTTCAAAAACTATGCGGGCTTCCTGAACGAACATCGGATTTATATTCTGGCCGCGGGGTTGATCTGGTCGTACAACCTGAACGCGGTGACGATCGTCATGGAATTTTTTGCGTTCGTGTTCTATTTCGCGGTGAGTTTTGACGCATTGGGAATCTTCACGCAAATTGCAAAGCTGTCGATGGATCTGACGGTGGCAATCAATTTCTTGCCATGGTGGAGCTGGGCGGTAATCGGATTTCTGATTTTCGACTCGATCCGCAAGAACATAGGAACGCAGCGTCTGCGGGGCTACGAGGCGCGGGACCGGGACTTTCTGGAATCGCACCCGGGGGCGCTGTTCGTGGTGGGGAAACAGCGTGCGAAAAAGACGACGATGATCACGGATATGGCGCTCTCCCAAGAGGCAATCTTCCGAGAAAAGGCGAAAGAAAAACTGCAAGCGCGGGATATGCAGTTCCCGTTCTTCCCGTGGATTCTGTTGGAAAAGTATCTGGAAGAAGGGATAGCAGCGGGATATTTCCCGACATTGGCGAAAGTACGGCGGTTTATCGGGTATCTGAAATTCGGCTGCGAGTTACATAGCCGCCAGAGAAAAAGGCTTTTGAAAATCCTTTCCCGGAAATATGGTTATCCGTATCGGGATTTTTTGTTCGGTTACAACCCCGAAAACGGAATGACGTATAAAGCCGGGCTGGGAACGGTGGATCTGTTTGAGGCGCTGGAAGCGTATGCGCAACTGTATTGGATCTATGCGTCGCCTACGCCGCTGCTGATCGGGAACTATGCGATCCGAACGGACGCGGGGCGAGTGGATTTCGGGAATTTCCCGCTGTATGCGGACGATTTCTTTTCCCGTATCGAACAGCCCTCCGCCTATTCTCACATTTTAGACGAGGACGGAATGCGTCTCGGGAAAGTGTTTGACGACAAGGGCAAGTATAAAGACGGTCTGGAAATCGGGATTATCAATATCATGGAGGTAGCGAAAGACCGCGGGAACCAGCACACGAGAACGGGAAGCATAAACGATCCCGAATGTAATCAGAAAAACGACCTGTTTGAATTAGACGTCAAAATGCGCGGTCATGCGGCGACGGTGGACAATTACACGTTTTTCAGAATGTTCATGGACGACCAGCGTCCGGATTCTCTGGGCGCGGATAACAAGGATCTTTGCGACAGCGTGATGATCAAGAAAATGTCGGAGGCGAAAATCGTGATGCCGGGTTTCGCGATAGAAGAAGCGGCGTATCTGATAGCGACGAATTTTTTCGATAGGATTTACTATCAGCTCCGAAACCTGCGCGGGGATAATACGCTTTTCCTGTATCTCGTGAAAAAGCTGTATCGGGCATTATACCGACATTACGAGAAGATATTCAACCGTTATTCTGTATATGTGGGAACGGTGCGGATAACGAATGAAATGGTGGGAGAGCAAATCACGGATAAGGGCAAATATTATATCTGTACGTATAAGGTATATAACAACCGATTTGCGACGGACAGTATCCGGGAGTTTTACACGCAGAAGGCGCTGCGCTCAAAAACGGGCCTGAACGATTTTCCGCAATACAAAGAACTGCGTCCGAGCTGTGAGGAGATGCAGAGCGTGCACAGCTTTTTCTATAAGAAAGTATTTGAGGCGTTCGACGATAATAGCGTAGAAGCGATAAAACGGAAAAAATACCGTGAGGAAGTCGGAACAAAAAACGTCTGGCAACCGCGGAAAAAGCCCGAACGAAAGCAGAAATAAAACGTGGCAGGCAGGTAAGCGACGAAAAGACCGCAGGCGGTCGGAATAAAGCGCCGAGGCCGGGCGCGGGGGAACTCTCACTTATCCAGCGGCGCCGAAGGCGCAAAAGGAGAAGAGAGACGACAGAGCCGGGGCAAACCCGACCAGATTAACGTTGCCCGGAGAAAAGACGGTGACGGCCAGACCGACGGAAATGCGGACGTATATCCCCGCACCGTGGGGCGGGGGAGACGGCCGCAGCGCCGACGG
>ERZ779876.1926-NODE-1926-length-16298-cov-4.239734_pt1 | contig 16298 bp, 11 predicted proteins | sample MGYA00511068_ERZ779876 | MGnify/ENA primary metagenome ERZ779876 (study PRJEB29588, sample SAMEA1970858) | human gut metagenome | biome: human gut; feature: human-associated habitat; material: faeces | place: Denmark | collected 2008/2010 ...
GGGACCCCAACTTTGACGAGAGCCGCAAGGAGCCCCGTGTGCTGCCCAGCCGCTTCCCCAATCTGCTGGTAAACGGCAGCAACGGCATAGCAGTAGGCATGGCCACAAACGTGCCGCCCCATAACCTCGGGGAGGTCATAGACGCATACGTGGCCCTCATAGACAACAGGGATATATCCATCGAGGAGCTTATGGCATACCTGCCGGGGCCGGATTTCCCAACGGGAGCCACCATAATGGGCACAGCGGGCATAAGGCAGGCATACAGGACGGGCAGGGGCAAGATACTGGTACGGGCAAAGACCGAGATAGAGCCAATGGCCAACGGCAAGAGCCGCATAGTGGTAACGGAGCTGCCCTATCAGGTGAACAAGGCCCGATTGGTGGAAAAGATAGCGGAGCTGGTGCATGAAAAGCGGGTGGAGGGCATAACCGCCCTTCGGGACGAGAGCAACCGCAACGGCATGAAGGTGGTAATAGAGATAAAAAAGGACGTGAACGCCAACGTCGTTTTAAATCAGCTCTATAAGCACACCCAGCTTCAGGATACCTTCGGCGTGATAATGCTGGCCCTTGTGGATGGGGAGCCAAAGGTGCTCAACATAAAGGAGATGCTGTACCACTACCTCAGGTTCCAGGAGGAAGTGGTGACCCGCCGCACAAGGCACGATCTGGAAAAGGCCAAAGAGCGGCTTCATATATTGGAGGGCCTGCTCATAGCCATGGCCAATATAGACGAGGTCGTGGATATAATCAAGACCTCCAAGACCCAGAGCGAGGCCAAGGAACGGCTGAACGTCCGCTTCGGATTGACGGATAAGCAGAGCCAGGCCATACTGGATATGCGCTTAGGCCGCCTTACAGGGCTGGAGCACGACAAGATACAGGCGGAGAGGGACGGCCTTGTGGAGACCATCGCCTATTACGAAAGCGTCCTTGCGGACGAAAACAAGCTGCTGGGCATAATCCGGGAGGAAATACTGGAGGTCCGCCGCAAATACGCCGACCCCAGAAGGACCGAGATAGCCCAGATAACAGAGGATATAGAGCTGGACGACATAATACAGCCCGAGGAGATGACGGTAACCCTTACCCACTTCGGCTTCGCAAAGCGCACCAGCATGGATACCTATAAGGCCCAGAACCGGGGCGGCAGGGGCATAACCGGCCAGACCACCCGGGAGGAGGATTTCGTTGAGCACCTGTTCGGCTGCAACACCCACGACGAGATAATGTTCTTCACCAACATGGGCCGGGTGTTCCGCATGAAGTGCTACCGGATACCCGAGGCGGGCCGCACCGCCAAGGGCACCGCCATAGTCAACCTGCTGAACCTTAAAGAGGGCGAGAAGGTGACCACGCTGTTCCCACTGTGGGAGGAGGGAAAATACCTGAACCTCATCACCAAGGCGGGCATAATCAAGAAGACACCCATAGAGGAGTTCGACAATATCCGAAAGGGCGGAATGATCGCCCAGAACCTCAGGGACGGGGACGAGCTTATTGCCGCCATAATGACGGACGGCAGCGACGAGATAATAGTGGGCACCAAAAAGGGCAAGAGCATACGCTTCAGCGAGGAGGACGTGCGCCCCATGGGCAGAAGCGCCACCGGCGTAAAGGCCATAACGCTGGAGGAAAACGACAGCGTGGTGGGGGCCGAGAAGGTTCGCCCCGGCGCCTCCATACTCTCCATATCCGAAAACGGAATGGGCAAGCGCACCCCGGAGGAGGATTACCGAACCCAGACCCGGGGCGGCAAGGGCATAATAGCCATGGCCCTCACCGAAAAGACCGGCGATCTGGTCTGCATGAAGGCGGTAGGAGCCTCCGATATAGAGGAGGACGTAATGATAATAAGCTCCGAAGGCACCATAATAAGGCTGCCCGTGGAGCAGATATCCGAGATATCCCGCAATACCCAGGGAGTGCGCCTTATGCGCACCGAGGACAGGGTGGCCTCCGTTGCCATAGTTCCCCACGTGGAGCCTGACGGGGAGTAATAAAAAAGAGGGGACGGCAAGCTGTCCCCTTTATATGTCTGTAAAGGAACATGGTATATGCCGCTTATACGCCTCGCACAGCTTTTCGCCGCCGCGGGACATACCCTCTACGGAGTAGGGGGCATGGTGCGCAACCCGCTTCTGGGCCTGCCGGTCACGGATAACGACGTTACCTCCTCCATGACGCCGGGGGAGGTAATGGCCATGTGCCGGGATAAGGGCATAAAGTATCTGGACATAGGCGCGGCCTTCGGAATGGTGGAGCTGCACTATATGGGCGGGGTGTTCCAGCACACCACCTTTAGGCGGGATACATATCCGGCGGGGGGCGCCCACAGGCCGGAGCGGATAGAATATTCAAGGGACATAAACGAGGACGCCTTCCGCCGGGACTTTACTGTGAACGCCATATATAAAAACATACTGACAGGCAGTATCACCGACCCTACCGGCGGCATGCAGGACCTTAAAAAAAGGCTGCTCAGAGCTACCTCAAAGGATCCCGCCGTAATAATGGGAGACGACGCCCTTCGCATAATGCGCATGGCGCGCTTTGCCTCGGAGCTGGGCTTTGAGGTGGAGCGGGGCACATTGGAGGCCGCAAGGGCCTGCGCGGCAGGGCTTGCGGACATATCCCCGGAGCGCATACGGGAGGAGCTGGACAGGATACTGCTCTCCGACGCGAAATACGGCATTCCCGGGGGGCCCTACAGGGGGCTTGTGATGCTGGACAATCTGGAGGCCCTGGACGTGATACTGCCCGAGCTGGCCAAGGGCCGCGGAGTGGCCCAGAAGCCCCAGTACCACAAGTACGACGTGCTTCACCACTGCTTTCACGCGGTGGACTGCATAGAGCCAGGCCTTACCCTGCGCCTTGCCGCTCTGCTCCACGACGTGGGCAAGCCGGCGGCGCTTCAGGCCACGGGCTGCATGTACACCCACGACAGGCTGGGCGCGGATATTGCCCGGGGAATACTGGAAAGGCTGAGGTACCCCTCCGGCGTCATACGGGACGTTACGGCGCTTATACGCAACCACATGTTTGACCTTCGCACCGAGGCAAAGGAGAATACCATACGGCTATGGCTTCAGGAGATGGGTATAGAGCGCTCGCGCCAGCTCATAGCTCTCCGCCGGGCGGACGTTCACGGCAGCGGAAGGATAGAGGGGCCGGTGGAGTCCGCGGACAGGTGGGAGCGCATACTGGAAAGCATGATAGCAGCGGGGGCGCCCTTTGAAGAGCGGCAGCTTGCCGTCACAGGGGGGGACATAGCCGGTTACCTTGGCATACCCCCTTCTCCCAGGATAGGGTACATAAAGGCGGGGCTTTTGAGGCACTGCGCAAAACGCCCGGAGGACAACAATAAAACCGTTCTGCTTCGGCTCAGCCAGGATTTGGTAAACAATTCGTGACAGTTTTGCCCTTTTGCCCTATATACACTTGCAATACCCATGGGAAAAATGTAAAATAGGTTGATTAGGTATGAAAATTATAAGGGTGCGTATGCACATACGGCAACCCTGACCCTGAACGGAGGATATAAGTGGCTATTTCGCTGGAAGTTAAAAAATTCGTAAACACCGAATACGTAGGCAAATTTGCGGAGATCGAGCTGCCCATAGCCCAGCCCGAAGACGAGGAGCCCCCAAGGAAGGCCAGAAAGAAGCCGGACAAGAAGGATAAGAAGGAAAAAAAGGCTTCCTTTATTCGCAAAAGGGCGGATTATGACGGCGATGACGACGATTATGACGATATAGACAGCGAGATCGAGGCAGAGCTGGACGCGGAGGAAGAGGAGGAGCGCAGAAAGTCCCGCAGGGGAGGCCTGTTCGGCAGGAGGCGCGCCGAGGAGGATGACGACGAACTGGATGACGACGAGGAGCTGGACGAGGAGGATGAGGCCGCCAAGGCCTTGGCCCGCCGTAAGGCAGCCGCTCAGGAAGCCCGCCGCGTAGCCGCCATGTTTGACGATGCTCCCAAGGCATCCCGTACTTCCCAGCCCGTAGAGGCAGAGGAAGAAGAATATCAGGAGCCGGAGCCTGAAGGCCCCCGGACAGAGCGCGCTCGGATACACTACATCGAAGAGGGCAACGGGGAGCCGCTGATACTCGTACACAGCGTAGGCCAGTCCTTCTATACCTGGCGCAACATGTTTTCCCGCCTCAGCCTTAATTACCGGGTGATAGCCATAGACCTGCTGGGTCACGGCTATTCCTCAAGGCCGGAGAACTTCAACTATACCGTTGAGGAGCAGGCCATGACGCTGGGCCTGTTCATGGACGCAATAGGCGTGCAGTCCGCCCACATAATGGCATTTTCCATGGGTTCCGCCTACGCGCTGCGCTTTGCGCTGGACAACCCGGAGCGGGTAGGCAAGATGATGCTCATAGCCCCCGGCGGCATTTCCCCCGAGATGCCGCTGGCCATAAAGCTCATGGACAGCAGCATACTGGGCGGCGTGGCCTCCATGCTCTACGGCATGCGCACGGTGGAAAAGGTGCTTTCCGAGTGCTATTTCGACCTTGCCCAGATGATGAGCCCCGAGGTAGTGGGCGAATACTACAAGACCATATCCGACCGTGAGTCCCGCTGGGCGCTGCGGGCCTCCTTCCACAATTTTGACGATGAGGGCGTGGTATCCAGGCTCCGCTCCCTTGAGGCCCCCGTGCTGATGCTTCAGGGCAGCGAGGATAAGTGGCGTCAGGGGGACGACTCCGAGCTGTACCACACGGCGATGCCCTACGCCGGCTTTGCCACCATGCGCAACGCAGGCCACCTGCTCCATGAGGAAAAGGCGGAAAAGGTCATCGCGGCGATTCTCGAGTATATTCCGGCCATACAGCCGGAGGCTTAGAACGGCAAACCGCCCGCAAGCCTGCCTCCCTTTTAATAAAATAAAGGGAGGCTTTCTTATGTTCGCTTGCCAACTATTCACCATTCCTTCATAGCATTATCCGCTCTTTTATGATACAATAACCATGGCTATATGCCGATATATATAAAAAGAGGAAAACGAATTGAAAAAGAGACGGCTCGGGTCGATACTGATAAGCGCCGCGCTTATCGTCATATTGGCCGTATTTTTGATAAACCTGAAGGAAGGCAGCTCAAGGGCCCCGGCGGACGCCGTTGCGCTGAGCGAGATAATGATCTCCAACAAGGGCTCCGTGCCGGACAACCTGGGCGGCTACCCCGACTATATAGAGCTGCACAACGGCTCAACGGAAAGGGCGGACATATCCGGCTACGGCCTGTCCGACAGCCTGCTGGAGGGCGCAAAGTATGTGTTCCCCGCAGGTACGGTGCTGGAGCCCGACGCTTATGTGGTGGTCTGGTGCGGCGGCGAGGCGGAGGACGGCATGCATGCCCCCTTCAAACTCAGCGCGGGTGAGGAGGCGGTGCTGTTCGACGCATCCGGAAGGCCCCTTGATACGGCTGTGCTCAACTCGGTGGACTCCGGAATGGTGCTGCGCCGGGAGGGGGAAGTATGGACACAGGCAAAGCCCTGCCCCGGCTATCCCAAGACAGAGGAGGGCATGGCGGAGTATGAGAAAAGCCTCAAGGAGACGGAGGATATAGGCCTCTATATCAACGAATTCATGGCCAGCAACGCTACCACTATCTGCGACAGCTTCGGCAGCTATTCCGACTGGATAGAGCTATACAATTCAACGGATACGGACATGGACATATCCGGCTTCGGCATATCGGATAACCTGTCCCAGCCCATGAAGTACAGGTTCCCGGATGGGACCACCATAGCCGCCAAGGGCTACCTGGTGGTATTCTGCTCAGGAAACGAGGGAATGCAGAACGGGGAGCTCCACGCGCCCTTCGGCCTTCGCTCCTATGGGGAGGACGTGGTGATTGCCAACAGGGCCGGAAGGATAATCGACAGCTATTCCTTCAAAAACCAGGAGACTGACGTTTCCATGGCGCGCATACCAGACGGCGCCGGCGAGTTCCAGTCCAATTCCCAGCCCAGCCCCGGCTACCCAAATACGGGCGCAGGCTACTCCGCATTCGACGCCGCCAACAGGCTGCCACTGAGCGGCGTGTACATAAGCGAGTTCGGCGGCTCCACGGGCAGCGTGGCTTCCGACTGGGTGGAGCTGCACAACTCCACCGGCAGCGCCGTGAGCCTTGCGGGCTACGGCATTTCCAACAACCCGAAGAACCCCGCAAAGTGGGTATTTCCGGATATATCCATAGAGCCGGGCGAATACCTGCTGCTTTACGCTACGGGCAGCAGCGACAAGGCTCAAAAAAAAAATCTCAAGCTTAATTTCTGCATAAGCTCCACAGGCGAGGCGCTGTTTTTTTTCGACCCCAATGGAAAGCTCATAGACAAGCTCTCCGCAGGGCGCATGAAGTCCGGCCAGAGCTACGGCCGGGACGGCTCGGACAACCGCTTTTACTATGCGGAGCCTACCCCCGGCGCCCAGAACGGCAAGGGGTATGAGGGCATAACCCAGCTCCCGGCCTTCAGCGTCACTCCCGGCATATACGATAATGCCGTCACCGTGGCGATAACCGCGGGGGAGGGGGAGACAATACGCTACACCACCGACTGTACCACTCCAAACGCAAGCTCGGAGGTGTACAGCGGCGAGCTTTCCATCAGCAAAAACTCCGTCATACGAGCCGCAGCCTTCAGGGACGGGTATCTCTCGGGGGACGTGGCTACCGCAACCTATCTTTTCAGGAGCGACGGCGTGAACCATGCCCTGCCGGTGGTGACCCTCGTTACAGACCCGGACAATCTCTGGAACAGCAAGACCGGCATATACGCTACCGGCGACCAGTTTGACCCGGACGCCGCCTCCTACGCGGACACCCTGAAATCCGCCACCTACTATCAGGCGAAGTTCGCCACCGAGGAGCAGGTGGATACCATATGGGAAAAGCCCGCAGCGTTTTCGCTCTTTGACGATAACGGGAAGCAGGTCTTTACCCAGAACGTGGGCATAAGGATAGCAGGCAGCTTTGGCCGCGGCAGGGCCCAGAAGGGCTTCAACGTAATAGCCCGGAAGGAATACGGCAAGGGCTCCATGGAGTACCCCTTCTTCGAGAACCGCCCCTATACGGAATACAAGGCGGTGGTGCTGCGGGCCGGCGCGCAGGATCAGAACCGCAGCAAGATAAGGGACGAGCTGGCCAGCGGGCTTTTAGAGGGAACTGACATAAATATACTCTATCAGGCCTACCGCCCCACGGTGCTTTACCTCAACGGCGAATACTGGGGGGTGTACTTCATGAAGGAAAAGCGCAACCGCTTTTTTGTGGCCCAGCATGAAAACACGGAAAACAACGTGGACCTGGCCATAGGCAAGGGCTTCAAGCAGCGCACCTACGGCGATAATTCGGACTGGGTGAGCCTGTATGAGTACGCCACCAGCCACGACCTTTCCTCCGCCGAGGCGTATGCCTACGTTTCCGAACGCATGGACGTGGACAGCTTCCGGGATTACATGATAGCCGAGATATACAACGGCAACACGGACACCTACAATTTCCAGTATTACCGCCTCAAGGGCGGCAAGTGGAAGTTCATATTCTACGACTTCTGCTGGGGCTTCCAGAGCCCAGGCCACGAGACGCTGGCCTTCCGCATGGGCAAGACGCCCAGCGACGTATGCTCTGCAAAGCTGTTTGCCGCCATGCTCCAGAACAAGGGCTGGAGGGACAGCTTCTGCCGCCGCTTCGGGGAGCTTCTCAACACCGCCTTTGCCCCGGAGCGGGTGAGTGCGCTCATAGAAGAGCTTTACGGCTATGTGGAGCCGGAGATAAAGCGGGAGCGGGAAAAGTTCAATAAGGATACGTTTATGGGAGTGAAGCAGCCCAATACAAACCTGGGAACCTACGAGGGCTTCCAGAGCGAAATAAGCAAGCTGAAGGATTTCGCCCAGAGGCGGCCCGAGGAGCTGAAGCGGCAGCTTCAAAGCAACCTGGGCCTCAGCGATTCCTACATGAAGGAGGTGTTCGGCTAAAATGGAAAAGGCCAGAAGGCCAGCGCGCCCGAAAAAGCGGCCAGTACAGTACCGCCACGAGCTGAAATACTACATCAACCGGGGAGACTACGAGATACTCTCAAGAAGGCTGCGCTCCTGCATACAGCAGGACGAGAACGCCCAAAGAAACGGCGGCGAGTACTTTATAAGGAGCTTATATTTCGACAGCCCCTTTGACGACGCCCTATGGGAAAAGCTCTCCGGCGTGGACGAGAGGGACAAGTTCCGCATACGGATATACAACGGGCAGGACGACGTGATAAAGCTCGAATGCAAGCACAAGGAGGGCAGCTACATAGCAAAGCAGTCCATACGCCTTAGCCGCGCCGAGTGCGAGAGCCTCATAAGGGGCGAATACGCCTTTCTCCTCTCCCGCAGGGAGCCCTTCGCCCGGCGGATGTTCGCGGAGTTCGCCACAAAATGCCTCCGCCCCTGCGTAATAGTTGACTATACACGGGAGGCCTACGTTTACCCCGTTGAGGACGTTCGCATAACCTTCGATAAGGATATACGCACCGCATACAGGGGGACGAGCCTTTTCGACATGACACAGCCTACCTATCCCGTCATAACCGACGGCGACCTTGTGCTGGAGGTAAAGTTCAACAACTACCTGCCCAGCTATATAAGGGAGCTTTTGCAGATAGATTCCCACACGCGCAGTGCCGTAAGCAAGTACTGCATATGCAGAAAGTTTGAGTTTTAGGAGGACCACATGATAAGCTTTTCCGACCTTTTCACCATCACAATGAACCCCGTTCAGGTAATACTGACCCTGATAGTTGGCCTGCTCGTGGGCCTTTACGTATGGTTCATATATAAAAAGACCTTCAGCGGCGTCATGTATTCCCGCACCTACGGCATGACGCTGGTAATGATGACCATAGTTACGGCGCTGATGCTGATGCTCATCAACAACAGCCTGACCCTCAGCCTTGGCATGGTGGGCGCCCTGTCCATCGTCCGCTACCGCACTGCCATAAAGGATCCCCTTGACACCGCCTTCATATTCTGGGCAGTGGGCGAGGGTATAGCCGTGGGCACAAAGTTCTACGACGTGGCCATAATCGCCGGCATAATAATAGGCATATTCGTGCTGCTGATCTCAGGCTCAAGGGGCAAGGGTGGAGCTCAGAGCTACCTCCTTATAATCCACTACAGCGAGGCCGCGGCAGACGCCATACGCAAGATGACCAAGCAGCTTCCCGGCGCCCGGCTCAAGAGCAAGGTAGTGCGCCCCGGCAGCATAGAGCTTACCATGGAGCTGCGCCTCAAGGAGAACGAGACGGGCTTCGTAGAGAAGTTCACCAGGGTGGAGGGCGTGTACGATGCAAGCCTTATCACTCATCAGGGAGACATAGTGGCGTAGCCCCCTCTTTTGAAATTGAAAGGGAGAGATCATGCTCAAACGGTTTGCGTCCTACTACAAGCCCCATAGAAGGCTTTTCTATATAGACATGTTTTGCGCGCTGATAATATCGGCGTGCAATATGTTTTATCCCATAATAGCCAAGGATATAATAAACGTCTATGTGCCGGAGAGGGATATGCGGCGGCTGGTGCTGTGGTGCTGCGTGCTGCTGGGCATATATCTGCTCAAGGCCGTTATGAAGTTCATAGTGGATTACTGGGGGCATATCGTAGGCGTGCGCATACAGGCGGATATGCGCCGGGAGATGTTCGGCCATCTTGAAAAGCTGCCCATAAGCTTTTTCGATGAAAACAAGAGCGGCGTGCTCATGAGCCGCATGACCAACGACCTTCAGGAGATATCCGAGCTTGCCCACCACGGACCGGAGGATATATTCCTCTCGGTGGTGATGCTCATAGGGGCGGTGATATGGCTTTCCACCATATGCGTGCCGCTGGCGCTGATACTGCTAATAATGCTGCCCTGCACCGTGTTCATAACCACAAGGGCGCGCCTTGGGCTGAACAGGGCATCCCAGGAGACACGGGTAAAGATGGGCGAGATAAACGCCAATGTGGGCACCGCCATATCAGGCGTAAGGGTATCCCGGGCCTACACCGGAGAGGATCACGAGCTGAAGCTCTTTGATGTGCTCAACCGCCAGCTCACAGGTATACGGAGCAAGTATTACAAGGCAATGGCCTGGTTCTTTACCCAGGCGGAGCTGCTGATGGATCTTACCTATCTGGCAATACTCTTTTTTGGCGGCCTGTTCTTCTTCAGGGGCAGCATAAACGCCGGCGAATACACCGCGTTCCTGCTTATGGTATCCAACTTTTTTAACCCAGTCCGAAAGATGGTCAACATGTTCGAGCAGCTTCAGGCGGGTACGACGGGCTTTAAGCGGTTTACGGAAATTATGGACGAGCCCCCGGAGGAGGACGCCCCAGACGCCATAGACGCAGGCAGGCTGGTGGGGGACATCGCCTTTGAGGACGTATCCTTCCGGTATAAAAACAGCGACGCCAAGGGGGCGGAGAAGGTGATAAAGCACCTGAACCTCCGCATACCCGCAGGGGAGACGGTGGCTCTCATCGGCCCCTCCGGCGGCGGCAAGACCACCCTCTGTAACCTCATACCGCGGTTTTACGACCCGGAGGAGGGCCGCATAACCATAGACGGCACCGACATAAGGGACTTCACAAGGGTATCCCTCCGGCGCAACGTGGGAATAGTGGCCCAGGACGTATTCCTCTTTGACGGCAGCATAGCGGACAACATACGCTACGGCAACCTTGACGCCACGGAGGAGGAGGTCATAGAGGCCGCGAAAAAGGCGCGCATACACGATTACGTAATGACGCTGGAGGAGGGCTACGACACCCAGGTGGGCGAGCGGGGGGTGAAGCTTTCCGGCGGCCAGAAGCAGCGCATATCCATAGCCCGCGTATTTCTGAAGGATCCCGGCATACTGATACTGGACGAGGCCACATCGGCTCTTGATAACCAGACCGAAATGGAGATACAGCAGGAGCTGTTTGAGCTTGCCAAGGGGCGCACCTGCATAATAGTGGCACACAGGCTTTCCACCATAAAGAGCGCAAACGAGATAGTGGTGTTGACGCCCTCCGGCATAGCCGAGCGGGGCAGCCACAGGGAGCTTATGGCCCTTGGCGGCATATACGCCAACCTCTATAATTATCAGATAATAGACATATAAAGGAACGAACAAGGTATGAAGATAACGGTCATAGGCTGCGGGCGCTGGGGCTCGTTTATAGCGTGGTATCTCGACAAAACGGGACACAGCGTAAGCCTTTACGGACGGGAAGGCTCGCCCCACATGAAACAGTTCAGGGAGAGCCGCACCAACGGCATAGTGACGCTGCCAAACAGCATACGGCTTATATCCGCCATGGAGGAGGCCGTAAAGACGGAGCTGATAGTGGTATCCGTGGGAGCCCAGTCCTTTAGGGAAGTGGCTGCGGACATAGCGGCGCAGGGCTATAGGGGCGACCTTGTGCTGTGCATGAAGGGCATAGAGCAGGGCAGCGGCAAAAGGCTTTCGGAGATAGCTCTTGAATACCTGCCTCAAAGCGGAGTGGCCGTCTGGCTGGGGCCCGGCCACGTTCAGGAGTTCGTGGCGGGAATACCCAACTGTATGGTGATAGACGGCACATCGGAGGAGCTGAAGGAGCGTCTGGTGACACAGTTCAGCTCCAGCCTCATACGCTTCTATTACGGCCGGGATCTCATAGGCAACGAGGTAGGGGCCGCCGCAAAGAACGTCATAGGCATAGCGGCGGGAATACTGGACGGCATGGGCCTCACCAACCTTAAGGGGGCGCTCATGGCGCGGGGCACCCGGGAGGTTGCCCGGCTCATAGTGGCTATGGGGGGGATAGAGCATTCCGCCTACGGCCTCTGCCACTTGGGGGACTATCAGGCCACTGTGTTTTCCCAGTTCAGCCATAACCGCGCCTTCGGCGAGGCCTTCGTAAAGGGGGAAAACTACGGGAAGCTTGCCGAGGGATACTATACCGTGGAGGCGCTCATGGAGCTTTCGAAAAAGTACGGGGTGGATATGCCCATATGCCGCGCCGTGCATAAAGTGCTGTACGACGGCGCAAACCCCAGAGACGAGCTCACCGCCCTGTTCATGCGGAGCCTTAAAAAGGAGTTTTAGATGTACATAGACACCCATGCCCACCTGACGGACGGCGCCTTTGACCATGACAGGCAGGAGCTTATAAAGGGTCTTGCCGCCGGGGGTATAGGCAAAATAATAGAGATATCCTGCGACCCTAAGGGCTTTGAGGCCTCGGCGGAGCTTGCGGAAAAAAACCCCGGCATATACCTTGCCTTCGGCATTCACCCGGAATTCGCGGAGACATATACGGAGGGCGATATGGCCGCATTGGGCGAATACCTGAAGCATCCCAAGTGCGTTGCGCTGGGGGAGATAGGGCTGGACTACTACTGGAAGCCCTACAACAGGGAAAAGCAGCTTGAGCTGTTCCGCCGCCAGCTCGATATGGCCATAGAGCGGGACATGCCGGTTTCCATGCATATCCGGGAGGCATACGGGGACTGCATGGAGGTGCTGGAAAGCTACGGGGGAAGGATAAAAGGCGTTATGCACTGCTTTTCCGGCAGCGCCGAGATTGCGGAGCGCTGCGCAGGGCTGGGGCTGTACATAGCCTTCGGCGGTGCGCTTACCTTCAGGTCAAACAAAAAAGGCCCGGCGGCCTGCGCCGCCACCCCCATTGACAGGCTTCTCACCGAAACCGATTGTCCCTACATGGCCCCGGAGCCCCACCGGGGAGAGCGCAACGACCCCGGGTATATACCCCTCATCTGCGGTAAAATGGCCGAGATAAAGGGAGTAAGCGCAGATGAGATGGCCAGGAGGGTGGAGGAGAACGCAGAGCGGCTGTTCGGCATTTGAAAGAAAAACACCCAAAAGCCCAAGGGTTGTTAAGGGGCCGCAGCCCCTTAAGTTAATTTCGGCTTTGACGACATGTGCGTCAAAACGGATGAAAACCAGAGGTTTTCGTACTCTGCGGGTTTTGCCGCCCGGGAGCGTATGCGAGAGGCAAAACCCGAAAAAACTCGAAGAAGTGGCGTTTGGCCACTTCTTCGACAGTAAAAGGACGGCTTCGGCCGTGTGCCGATAAGACAGTAATTTGAGAAAACTACAAAATCGGCATCTGCCAAGCAGGATTGGACAACAAAACAGGCGGCACTCAACTTCGGTTGGGTGCTGCCTGTTTTTGTACATCTAAGGGTTGAAAATTGCTTGTTTTTTGCTCTGTGATGCACTTTTGTGGAGGTTAGCGGGTGTCTTTTAACTACCTCCTGAATCGGCATTAATGCATAAAAAGTGAGATTTCATATTTGTGTAAAGATTCCAAACTAAACTCGCAAGAAATTGCGAAGTTTAATGATTAATTTTGCGATACTCATTGCTTCCTTGGCGTTTTTGGTTTATAATATTATGGTGTATTTTAGACAGGAGTATTCGTATGGAAATTAGCTATAAAAAGCTTTGGATATTGCTCATTGAGAAGAATATTTCTCCCGCTGCGTTGAGAAAAGATTTGAACATCGCCACAGGAACAATGACAAAAATGCGAAGAAATGAAGATGTGGCACTTTCAGTGCTTTTGCGTATATGCGAATATTTGGATTGTAACATTGGCGATATCTGTGATGCTGTAAAAGCTGAACGCAAATGAGGTGGGATGATGCGTAACACAAATAAATACAAATCGGATGTAATTCTTGATCTGAGTATAGATGATGATAGTTTTGGCTTTGCTACCTCTATCGACGACGCTTTGGCGCAAGCAGAAGCAGAACTGGTTGTATTGAACGAAACAGTTGAGTCCATCAAGGAACTTAAACCGCAGTGCGATAAATTGGATTATATTTTGGCTGCAAGTTCCGGTGCCCTATGTGGTGTTATCGATATTTTCCTTGTAGGGAAACCTGGCAAATCTCCTCTGGGAGACATTACCGATAAATGGTTCGCCAACAGGACAATGGATTTCGCAAAGCTATGCCACCCAGATAAGAAAGAATTTAACAGTCTTGATTCAGCACTTCGGTTCTTGGAAAAGGAGTTCAAAGTTCCTTATGATCAGACGGGTCTTGGTGATGCCGGGCGTGCAGTTTTTGATATGAATGCCAAGAATCATCATTTCAAGTCACTTGCTCATAACCCTAGTTTGCTGGGACTGTTTTTTCGATATTGGATCAGTTTTCTAACACATCCCATTTTATATCGGACGGACAGCTTATTTCATTGCAGCAAGCAGATGATAAATGGGAGGTACAGGGTGGTAACGTCCCAAGCAAATTATTCTGTGGTTTTGTAAACTGGTTCGGACACCTCATGTCAGATGTATCTGGTTCCAGTTCCAGTGTCAAAGCCGGAAATCGCGGTATGGGTATTCCGTCACCCCTCTGGACATGGACAAACGACATTATCGCAATAAAAGCAAAATTGGGGCTGAGTGTTGCCGATACAGATAAGGTCATAAATGAATTGGCATTGGAGATATTTGAGAAGGGCTATGACACTCGCTTTCAGACAGCACAAGCAATCCCTGTGTTTTTGAATGAACTACTGGTGCGCCTTATCTATGCTGTTAGACGCTTGTATAGATACTTCACGGAGACATCTAAAGCAGAGCATTCTTTCAAACTGATGTGGAAGAAATGTGAGCCGTTCTCGAATCCTACAGTAAAACGAATGCTGACTGTCGCACATGGCACTTTCTGCCTGATTGATGCAGGAGAGGCTGTTGGCAGAGCGTTCGTGGGCGGTGGCGGAACTTTCAATGTGGTTGAATTTGTTCTGCGGCTCAATGTAGTTGGTGTCGGTCGGTTTGCCATTTCTTTGTATGGCGAAACAAAACGTGCCATTTCTTATGGTCACGCAAAGAGAACGTCTGATTTTGCAGCTAAGGAAATCACCATTGTTGAGAATTACATAGAGGGGCTAAAGATCTTGTCCGTGAAATATGATGATGCCCGCCTGATGACCTTCATTGCCGATTTCAAAAAGAGTGGTGCGTATATTGAGGCATTCGGGAAATCTGCACAATTAGCAGAATTACGTAATGTTCCCGCCAACCGGGTGCTGAAAAGCAAAGCGGACATTGACAGATACTTTGGGGGAAAATGATATGGCTAAAAAGCTGTCAAAACTTCAATTGGCACAGCAGAAAGCCGAGGCTGCTGCGAAGAAGACAAATCAAAAAATAAATGAACTTGGTATTCACACAAGTGACCTTTATGCTGCCTTGGCAGGGATTCAGGCTTCATTTGATTGCATTCGGAATGTGCCAGAAGAAAATAGGCTAACATACGAAAAGCTCAAAGCCATCCGTGTTAAATGGAAGCAACAGGCTGAAAATATCGTACTGGAATACAAAAAAGCAGAGGTTAAGGCTGCCGGACAATGTGCAGCTGGTGTCGGTGCAGGTGTTGCTGTTGTTACACTTGGTCCAACTGCTGCTATGGGCATTGCAACAACATTCGGTGTTGCATCTACAGGAACGGCTATTTCCGCTTTAAGTGGTGCGGCTGCTGCCAATGCAGCCTTAGCCTGGTTAGGCGGCGGTGCATTGGCTGTTGGTGGCGGTGGTATGGCAGCCGGAAGTGCTTTTCTGGCACTTGCCGGTCCTGTCGGCTGGACAATCGCAGGTCTGTCCATTATTGCAAGCGGTCTTGTGTTTTTCAGAACCAAAGGTGATAAGGAAAGATTGGAGAATGTGTACACCCGCATAAGTAACAGGGATGTCAAATCCTATGAGCTTGCGATTGTAGAATTGAGTGAGCGTATCAAGAGAATCGATGATGAAACCGGGAAACTGGAAACTGCTATTAAAGAGATTGAAGCTTTTGGAACAGATTACAGACAGATGACCGAAGAACAACAATATAAGTTGGGTGCGTATGTCAATCTTATGGAAGCATCCACTATGCTGCTCGTAAATCCCATTTTAGGACTTCAGCCTAAATTCTCTGAACAGGATTTTGACAAACTGTGTGCATCCGAAACAGAAATATTTAGACACTACTTTAAAGCTCACAAAAATATGGTCATTTCTATGGCAAACTTACTGTATAAGATTACTCTTGATGATAAAGACAAAAAGCTGCTTGCTAAGTCGTTGCGAAAGAACAAGGAGTTTTTATTCTCTGTTCAAATGACAAAAAAAGAGTTTGGTGTCGAAGACCTTGCTATGATTGAAAGAGCATTGAAACACAGATATAAAACCCAGAGCTATTAAAATCAGCACCAACTGAGCGCAGCCGATTTCTCTGAAATCGTTCAGGGGTTTGGGGCATTTCCCCAACAA
>ERZ779876.1935-NODE-1935-length-16236-cov-6.480255_pt1 | contig 16236 bp, 9 predicted proteins | sample MGYA00511068_ERZ779876 | MGnify/ENA primary metagenome ERZ779876 (study PRJEB29588, sample SAMEA1970858) | human gut metagenome | biome: human gut; feature: human-associated habitat; material: faeces | place: Denmark | collected 2008/2010 ...
AATTTAAACTCAAAAAATATGTGCCGTGTGACCAGTGTCATGGCACGGGTGCCGAAGGTGACGGCGGTTCGGAGACTTGTCCTACTTGTAAGGGTAGCGGCTCCGTGATCCGTAACCAGCAGACTATTCTGGGCACTATGCAGACTCGCGTCACTTGTTCTACTTGTGGCGGTGAGGGTAAGATTATCAAGAACAAATGTAAGAAGTGTGGTGGCGACGGAATCATTTACGGTGAAGAAGTGGTGTCGGTGAAAATCCCTGCCGGAGTGGCAGAGGGTATGCAGCTTTCTATGGGTGGCAAAGGAAATGCCGGCAAACACAACGGTGTGGCAGGCGACTTGCTGATTCTCGTAGAGGAAGAACCGCATCAGGACTTGATTCGCGACGAGAATGATTTGATTTATAATCTGTTGCTTAGTTTCCCGACTGCTGCTCTGGGCGGAGCTGTGGAAATTCCGACTATCGACGGCAAAGTGAAAGTGAAGATTGATTCGGGTACTCAACCAGGTAAGGTGCTTCGTTTGCGCGGCAAGGGATTGCCGAATGTGAACGGGTACGGAACGGGGGATTTACTCGTCAACATCAGTATCTATGTGCCGGAAGCGCTCAATAAAGAGGAAAAGAGCACGCTCGAAAAGATGGAGGCTTCGGACAACTTCAAACCTAACACGTCGGTGAAGGAGAAGATTTTCAAAAAGTTCAAGAGTTTCTTCGACTAATTTTTTGCTATAATATATAAGGTATAAGTGAGCTGCAATCTTTTTTGTGGCTCACTTCTGTTTTTAGGGCTTGTCCTTTTAAAAAAAAGACATATATTTGTGTAGCAAATAAATAGATACTAAATATAGACTTCAAGTATGGCAGAACCTTTTAAGAATATGTACAACAAGCAATTTTTCGATCTGTTTACGAAAGATTTGAGACTTGTTATCGATGATTTTGATGCTCACGGTTTTGTTTCTCAAATAATGGATGATGAATGGGAAGGCAGGGAACTAAAACAGCGCTGGATACATATCACTAGCATTCTGAAAAAGTTTTTGCCGGCAGATTACAAAGAGGCGATCGCTAAGATTCTTGAGTTGTTGGATCATGTAAAAAGTACGCGGCCTGATTTTTCGGTGATAGACGATACGAAGTTTGGATTGATGCTGGAGTATGGGGTGATTCTGAATAATTATGTCGAGCAATATGGGTTGGATGATTATGAAACGTCTGTCAAGGCGATAGAGAAAATCACACAGTTCACAAGTTGCGAATTTGTGACTCATCCTTTTATAATAAAATATCCGGATGAAATGATGAAGCAGATGTTGGTTTGGTCGAAACATGAGCATTGGGGAGTCAGGCGGCTTTCGTCAGAAGGTTGCCGTCCGCGTTTGCCTTGGGCGATGGCTTTGCCGAATCTGAAGAAAGATCCGACACCTATTATTCCTATTTTGGAGAATCTTAAAAATGATCCGGCAAGATTTGTACGGTTGAGCGTTGCCAATAATTTGAATGATATTGCGAAAGATAATCCGGAAATTGTCATTGATTTGGCAAAGAAATGGAAGGGGGAATCGAAAGAGGTAGACTGGATTATTAAACACGGTTGCCGGACGCTCTTAAAGCAAGGGATTCCAGAGGTGATGGAGTTGTTTGGCTTTGATTCTATCAGAAATAATATTAGTGTGGAGGATTTTCAGATTTCAAGTCCTAAGGTTAAAGTCGGGGATTCGTTGGAGTTTGGTTTTAACTTGTTGAATCATAGCAATAAGACAATCAAAATACGGCTTGAATATGGTATTTATTACCAAAAAGCAAATGGAACGCTGACGAAGAAAGTTCATAAAATCAGCGAAAAAGAATATGCCGGGAATTCTACCACACGAATAACGCGAAAGCACTCTTTCCGTGTGGTTACAACGAGAAAATTCCATCTCGAGCTTCATCAAATTGCTATAATAATCAATGGGAGTGAATTTGAAAAATATGATTTCGATTTGATTGGGTAATTCGATTTAATTGAGTTATTCGACTGGATCGGGTAATAACCACACTACATATAATATGGATTTCTGCATTAGCTATTATCTATACAAGTGCTGCAACAGAAAACATAAATCCTCGATTCTCCGGATGAAAATCGAGGATTTTTTATTTGGGTTCGTCTTTATCTCACACTAGCTGGAAGTTGAATATATAGCACTCTATGTATTACAATAAATTGATTGCCGATAACTCCTTTGATAAAGCCTGAATACCTTTTTGTATTTTTTCAAGTTGTTGCCTGCGAGGCTTATGCACTCCGGCAGCATAATGCCATAATTGCCGTTCATTAATACCCGTAATCCGACTCAATGCAGCTTTAGTGAAGATGTTGCTATAATAGTTTATAAATGTAGCAGCATCAATCTTGAATTTTAATTCAAACTCTCCGGACAATACTTCACAGGGATTGGAATTATCTTCCAAATACAATTCAATCGCCTCTCGCATGTTGTCCTCAATCTCTCTCATGTCATTGCCAACAGTGATAACCGGAGCATCTTCAATATAAGCACTCAAGTTCTTTCCTGCGTGTTCCACAATTACTTCTACTGTTTTCATATCTCCTCCTATATCGGACTTAATTACTGCACAAATATAGTAATTATATGAACACTACCAAAAGAAGTATTCATATTTTCACTATGATTTCTTCCTAATACCCCGGATTCTGTTTCAACCTCTCATTCATCACCCGTATTTTCTCCGGTATAGGGAATACAGTTGTATATCCACTTGCCTCATCCGGTAGTTGCGGACGGCTGCTGTAAGCTCTTGTAAACTTCCCGAAGCGGACTAAGTCCTGTCGTCTCCATCCTTCCCAAGCCAGTTCCAGCTGACGTTCGGCAAGGATATTCTCTAAAGTGGCAGTGCGGGGAGAAGCGTTGACACGGCTACGAACTTCATTGAGTTCTTCATCTCCGTTTGCTCCGTTCCGGACTTTCGCTTCACTCTTCATCAACAAAGCGTCTGCATAGCGGAACAATACAATGTCATTCTCCATCAACTTACCGTCTTTTGTGGCAGTCGGATCAACTTCATACTTTTTCATGCGGGCTCCTGCGGTTTGTTCGTATGGGGTATCTGTTATATCCAGAGATACTTTCCAGGGCAGATATTCCAGTACCGTTCCATTATCCAGTTTGATTATGTTTCCTTTCAGGTCGTGGACAATTCCTGCAAAATAGCAAATATCAAAACGGGGATCTTGTTCCGCGGTTTCATAACCGAAAGTTTCGAGGGCTTCAATGGTGGCGCTGGGACCGTTCTCACCGCTTAGTCCGTAAGCCTTGGCGTGATTATAGTGGCGGGAACGGAAGAGATATTGCATCTGGTTGGTGTACAGAGTTTTATTCATCGGGATAGTGAAGACATTCTCTACGGACGGTTCGTTGAATATAGAGAAATTCGTTTCGTATTCCGGTTCCAGTTTGTAGCCCATAGTCTTGAGTTGGTCACAATAGTAGATGACTGTTTCCCAGGCATTTAGTTCGCTGCCGTTCACTGTGAACTTTATATTTTTTCCATCCGGGCGTTGTCCGTCCGTCCAATCATTGTCTGTATAAACTTCGGAGTTCAAAGCCAGTTTGGCCAGTAGGAAAGTTACTACGGGGCGAGTGATACGGCCATAGTAAGGGCCGGACTGGTTGCTATGTGCATCGCTCAACAAAGGAGCCGCCTCTTGCAATTCCTTGACAACAAAGTCAAAGACCGTTTTTCGTTCACTTTGCACTACATCTTTCATTGCTACGGAAGAGGATTGAACTAGCGGGATGCGTCCGAACAAATCCATCAGGTAATAATAATACATAGCCCGCATGGCACGTACTTCGGCACGGTATGCCGGCAGTTCCGTAGCGGAATGAGTTTCGGCGAATTTGTCTATCCGTTCCAGTGATTTGTTACTTAACATGACGACTTTATAGAGATATTCCCATGTAGCCTGAATGGCATCATTCTCTATTCCCCAATCGTGCAGGTAAAGTCCTTGCCAAAAACCACCGTCATACCAGTCACCTCCACGGGTGGGGATAATGGCTTCGTCGGAGGTAAAGGTGTTCAGGTCGTAGACTCCCCTACCCGTTCCCTGCAATCCCTGACTATCACTATAACCGCCTACGTATGTATAAAGCGAAGCTACTGCATTGAGATATACTTCCGAGATTGTATTGTAAACGTCATCTTCGGGTAACTTATCTTTCGGATTTTCCTCCAAAAACTTACTACATGAGAATAAACCCAGGCACGTTATAAGAAGGAATACCAGCACTCCCGAAGGACGTAAGATCTTCTTTGAAAACAGTTCCGCTATCCTTGAAAGCAGTTCTTCTTTCTGCAAAAAAAGACTTTTATTTTTCATATATTGTTTCATCATCTCCTCCTCCATTAAAAGTTAATACTCAATCCCAGTGTGTACGTCCGCGCCAACGGATATCCCCGTTTATCATCCACGCCTAAAGTGGAGTTCACTGTTGAACTGTTAATCATGGGTGAAAGTCCCGAATAACCGGAAATGGTTGCCAGGTTGTTGACTGTAAATGCCAGACGCAGGGAACGGACATATTTCTTCAGTTTCTGCACTTTCTCAATCGGCACGTTCCAACCCAGCGTCACATAGTCGAAGTTGACATAATCTCCCTTTTCCAACCAATAGTCGGTGGCGGTTTGATCCTTGATGTTCTGTTTCGGGGCTTTCTTCATTACGTTATAGTCGGGAAATATATTCATGTTCATATAGGTCAGGGAGGTTCCGTTGTAAATTTTATGTCCGAAAGCTCCGTTAACCTGCAAAGACAGGTCGAAACGCTTGTAGCGGAAACTGATGTTGGAGCCAAGAATCGTTTTAGGTACGGCTTGTCCTGCTACGTAGCGGTCTTCACCATCTTCAAGGCTGACACCTCCGCCATTCAGATCGGCGATGCCATAGGTTTATCCGCCGTTTCCGTCGGATTCCAGTCCCGTACTGTGGGGAAGATAGAACACGCCCAACGGTTGACCCACCATCTGATATACGATGTGGTTGTATCCTCCATGAAAGCCGGCTCCGTCGAGGCCAGAAAGACTTTTATATTCGGGAGCAGAAAGCATTTCGCCGTTGTACATACCGCTTAATGAGAGCAGTTTGTTGCGCTGGAAAGTGATATTGGCATTGATATTCAGTTCCATATCCTTGGTCTTCAAGGGGGTGATGCCGATGGCGATTTCCGTACCCCAGTTGCGCATGGAACCGATGTTGGCAAGCAAGGTGTTATAGGTGAAAGGCGGTACGCTTACGTTGTAAAGGTAAAGCATGTCTGTGGTTCGGGAGTTGTAATAGTTGGCGGAAAGCAGCAGGCGGTTGCCGAAAAGAGCTACGTCGATACCGGTATTAAAGGTATGTTTCACTTCCCATTTCAGGTCGGGATTCGTGTTCCGCAAGTCTCCTAAAGATACGACGGCGGAGTTTCCGACGGGGACTACACCGTTCGGCTTTACAAGGTTCAATGTAGTGTATGAGTCAATCCCACTCTGATTACCTGCCAGACCGTAGCCAATACGGAATTTCAGATTATCCACCATCGGCAACTGCTTCATAAATTCTTCTTCACTAATCACCCATGCGGCAGATGCGGAGGGGAAGAATCCCCATTTATGGTTCGCTCCGAATTTGGAGGAAGCATCTGTACGGGCGTTCAGCGTCAGTACGTAGCGGTCGGCGTATGTATAGTTGAAACGTCCCATGAAAGATGCCAGACGGGGTTGGTCGTAGTAAGAATTAGTGCCTTCCCACAAGCGGAGTGCACCTGCCTGAAGATTATTATACCCGAATTTGTCGGTGCTGAAATTGCTTACTGTTGTATAATATCCCGTGTAGGTTTCTTTTTGAAGTTCGGCAAGTGCCAACACGTCAAAGAAATGTTTTTTCCAGTTTTTCTTATAGGTCAGCATCATGTTGCCCAGCAAGGATTCTCGCTTTTTGGTTCCTTTGTAAGCCTGGCCGTTCGCCCAGACGGAGGTGGGGAGGTATTGCGAATTTTCCACGATATTATAGGTATAGGCTCCGAAGAGGTTTAGTTTCAGTCCTTCCAGCAGATTGAAAGTCAGACGGGCGTGCGTGCTGATGTGCGAAGTGGCATCATCATCCTGCACTTCCATCCATGCCAATGGATTGGTAATTTGGCTGGCAGTCGTTATTCCGTCCCAGGAATTGGTGACGGGGTCTTTATGGTTGGGATAGGTGGGGTTGAATGTGGCTGCCGAATAGAACGTTTTCTGATAATCCACCAGATTATGATTCTTCTGAATGGAACCGAACATTCCCAGCTCGCAGTTCAGGAAGCCGTCGAACATTTTCTGATTCATGTTCATATTCGAAGTGAAGTTTTTCATGTCTTCATTCAAAATCACTCCCTGACGATCCATGAAACCAAGAGAAACGCGATAGCTGGACTCACTGGAACCACCATAAAAGGCGATGTGATGGTTTTGTTGTAGTCCTGTCTGTTCAATCTCTTTCTGAAAATCGGTATTATATCCTTTGTCCAGAATGGAAATCCCGCGTTCCGAAGCGATACGGCGGTACTCATCGCCGGACAGCATTTTCAGATTCTTGTAGACGGTGGAAATTCCGAAGCTACCGTTGTAGGCTACCTGTGTTCTGCCGCTCATTCCTTTTTTAGTGGTGACTTCGATCACACCGGAAGCTCCTCGTGAACCGTATTGTGCGGTTTCGGAAGCGTCTTTCAAAATGGTGAAGCTCTCAATATCCGTAGGGTAAATGGAGGTGAGCATACTCAAGTCGCCAAATACTCCGTCGACGATTATCAAAGGGTCATTGCCACTGGTCAGTGAGGTAGTTCCCCGCAGGCGTACCGCATCCAAGGCTGCCGGACCGTTTGACCCGCGTTGGATGGTCAAGCCCGGCACACGTCCGCGGATTGCTTCCAAAGGGTTCGTTATCTGGTCTTTATTCATCTGTGTCTCCGTAATCTTCTCTACGGAACCGGAGAGGGTTTTCAAACTTCCGGTGGCATATCCAACAGTTATCAATGAGTCTATGGGCGTGACGGGAATCTTCTGCGCCAAGGTGCTCTCGCACGGGATTACCAGAAGAAGAAGGCTGTAGAAAATGAGTCTAGCGTGTTGTACCATATTCTTAGTTTTTAAGGTAATAATACAAATATAACAAAAAAAGAGGGAATCTGGTTGAGTAGATTCCCTCTTTTATTCATAAATGATATTGACAATGTCTATTTCACGATTATCTCATCCGTAAATATCCAACCTCCGAATTCGCTTCCGGCCTGTGCCTGGTAACGTACGTATCTTCCTTTGGCTTCTCCCTGCCATGAAATATCCGTAAACCGGATAGGGGTTTCTTTGCTCACTTCAAAGTGTTGTTTTTGCAACTCCGTGAAGTTAATTCCATCATCGGAAATGGAAATAATCACTGTCTCCGGCAGGAATACTTCCGCGCCGACCACTTGCATAAAAGCGGCGGTGACGGAATGGATAGGGGTTTCTTTTTCCATATCAATCGTCACATCGAGACGGTTGTCCGAGATAAATCCTTGCCATGAACCATCACTGTAAGTCCAGTCACCACGTATGCCGTCTGTCAGGGCTGTGTTGCCTTGTGCGGGATAATGGGGGCTATAGGAGGAGTTATAGGTCACTTTTTTACCGAGCGCCAAATGGCTGACTGGTTGAAGAGATTCGGGACGGCTGCCGATTTCTTTGCTCAAATCGAAAGGATGATATCCTTTTTTCTGTAAATCGGCCACTGCTGACAGTGCGCGGGTATGGAAATCGGGCCACGACTTACGTTCCGGAGCCGACCAGGCTACTTCCGCCAATGCCAGCATACGGGGATAAATCATATATTCCACGTGTTCGGGAGTGGGGATATATTCCACCCATAGGTTACCCTGCACACCATAGACTAACTTTGCCTGCTCCGCAGTTAAGGAAGCGGGGACAGGATCGTAGGCATATACTTTCTTCAATGGCAGGTAGCCACCGATAGCTTCCGGCTGGGAGTACGGGGCGTCCTGATAGCTGTCCAGATAACAGTATGCACCCGGTGTCATGATGGCATGATGGCCGGAGGTGACGGCAGCAATACCACCCTCTTCTCCACGCCACGACATAACGGTTGCATTGGGCGCGATACCTCCTTGCAGAATCTCGTCCCATCCCAAGAGACGGCGTCCGTGATTGTTGAGGAACTTTTCGATACGGTGTATCAGATAGCTTTGCAGCTCGTCTACATTGGCCAGATGCTCGTCTTTCATTCTCTTCTGACATTTCGGACAGGTCTTCCAAGCCGATTTGCCGGCCTCATCACCTCCTACATGAATGTATTCGGAAGGGAAAAGTTCCATGACTTCCGTCAGTACATTCTCCAGAAAGGTGAAAGTTTCTTCATTACCGACACAGAAATCGGAGTTCTTGTAAGGTTCTCCCGAACAGGATAGCTGCGGGTAGGCAGCCAGCACTTCTTCCGAATGGGAAGGCATTTCAATCTCCGGAATCACCGTAATGTAATGCTGACGGGCATATTCCAGTATTTCACGAATATCGTCCTGGGTGTAATAGCCGCCGGAAGCTCCGGGTTCATCATAACGGAGGTATTTACGTCCGCCGTTCCACCATTTCTTCCAGGTGGGGTCTGTACGCCAGGCTGCAAAATCGGTCAGTAAAGGGTATTTCTTGATTTCAAGCCGCCAGCCTGCCGCATCGGTCAGGTGCAGGTGCAAACGGTTGATTTTGTAATATGCCAATGCGTCTATCTGCTTCTTTATAAACTCTTTGGTAGAGAAATGACGGGATACGTCCAGCATCAATCCGCGATAAGCAAAACGAGGGGTGTCTTCTATCTCGACAGAGGGTACGGAATAGCTGCCTGTGCTTGTCGGTTGCATCAGCTGTAACAGGGTTTGCATTCCATAGAATAATCCGGCTCCCGAAGTTGCCCGGATCTCAATTCGTTGAGAGGTGACGGAGAGTGTATAGCTTTCCGGTGATGGCAATTGGGGGGTCTTGGGGGTTATCAATAAGAAAAGCATCTGTTTCCTGTCTTTCATTCTCGCTTCTTTCAGCTGAACAGGTAATGCTTTCAGGTAATTCTCCCAGAGTTCCGCTTCTCCACCTTGCAGGTTTGTATAAAGTTTAGTCTTTTCTGACAGTAAAAAAGAGCCCGTCCCCTGCTCCATTTTTAATGGGACAGGTATGACGGACTGTGCCAGAATGGGATGTGCATGGAAGCACATCCCCAATATCCATAAGAAAAGACAAACTTTAGGGTATTCTTTTCTTATATTCATTAATCAATTTTGATTTCGTCTACAAATAAAAATGCGTTTTTACCTTTTCCTCCATGCCATGCCGGAAGTGATTTCTCCGGTGAAGCAATGACTCTCACGTATTGGGTGGTCACAGGAGCAAAGGTTAGTTTGTGCTCAACGATTCCGTCTTTGTCTGTCTCTTTCATCTCCGGATATTCTTCGGAAGCAATCTTTTTGAAGGTCTTGCCATCATCTGAAGTTTCTACGGACAGGTTTCTGGCATCAAATACCCAGTCTCCTTTTGCTACATTGGTAGAGATTGCCACGCTTGAGATTTCAGTAGGTTGCTGGAGGTCGATAGTCATATCCATGTCGTTTCCGTTGAAAGCGATCCAACGGCCTGACTTATAGCTGCTATTTCCTTTCAGACCATCTATCAAAGTGGAAGCTCCTTTGAACAGGTATTGTTCATTGATAGGCTGATTGGCTACAATCGGCTTCATGCTGGATTTGCTGAAATCAATCTTCTCTGTCACTGTCTTGCTTTCGCCGTTGGGACGAATGGCTTTGGCGGACAGGGTTACATTTTCCTTGATTTTCAATACTCCTTCGTAAACGGGGGAAGCGGCAGTAGGTTCTGTGCCGTCTAATGTATAGTAAACAGGGGCACCGTCGATGGTAGACAGGGTAACGTCCATTGTTCCTTCTGCCGGATTCGGGTCAAACTCGGCTTGTACGTCAAATACGTGTTTAGCGTAATTGTATCCTTCTGCATCGTACCACTTAATCAGTTGTGGAAGACGGGACAGGAAGTTGGCATAGTTTTTCTTTTCGGGGCTGGACCACTGAATTTCACACAAAGCAGCCCAACGAGGCAATACCATGTATTGTGCATGCGGGAAGGTAGCGATGTATTCTGTCCAGAGGTTGGCTTGCACTCCCTTGATGTATTTCTGTTCTTCCGGAGTAAGAGAAGCCGGCATCGGCTCGTAGCTATACACTCTTTCCATCGGCAGATAACCACCGATACCGAACGGTTCGTTTTCGATGTCTTTAGCTTGGTAGTAGTCGAAATACAGATAGGTGTTCGGTGTCATGATGACATCGTGTTTCTGCTTCGCAGCTTCGATACCACCTTTCTCACCACGCCATGACATCACGGTAGCATTCGGAGCAAGTCCGCCTTCGAGGATTTCATCCCAACCGATGATTTGACGTCCGTGGTCGTTCAGGAATTTCTCAATATGGTTGATGACAAAGCTCTGCAAACGTTCTTCTTTGCTGTGGCTCTGATCTGACTTCAATCCCAATGCTTTGATACGTGCCTGGCACTTCGGACATTTTTCCCATCTTACTTTCGGGCATTCGTCGCCCCCTACATGAATATATTGTGATGGGAAGATTTCAATCAATTCACCATAAACATCTTCCAAGAATTTCAATACTTGGTCGTTTCCGGCGCAAAGCACATCCTCGGATACACCCCATTGTCTCCATACTTCGTATGGACCACCGGTACAACCCAGTTCAGGGTAAGCGGCAAGGGCAGCTTGCATGTGTCCCGGAAGGTCGATTTCGGGAACAACGGTGATGTAGCGTTCGGCTGCATAATCTACAATTTCTTTGGCTTGTTCCTGGGTGTAGAATCCACCGTAAGGTTTGCCGTCGTATTCGCCGGAGTTACGTCCGATGACTGTTTCTGTTCTGTTAGCACCGATTTCAGTCAGTTTCGGGTATTTTTTGATTTCCAGACGCCAACCTTGATCGTCGGTGATATGCCAGTGGAGGCGGTTCATGTTATGTAAAGCCTGCATGTCGATGTAGGTCTTTATTTCATCCACGGTAAAGAAATGACGGCTGGTATCGAAATGCGCGCCACGATAGCCAAAGCGGGGAACGTCATTGATTTCTACGGCTGGCATGGCAATATCCGCACCGACAGCCACAGGCAATGATTTGCGCAGGGACTGGATGCCATAGAATACGCCGGCCTCGGTAGGACCAGTAATCGTGATTCCGTCACCGGTTACTTTCAACTGATAGGATTCCGGATTTTCGTTTGCCGTGCCCAATGTCAGTACGATTGCATTCTTACCTTCCGTTCCGGCTTCGATAGCGAAATCTTTTCCGGTAGCGGTTTTCAGATAGTCGGCCAGGAATTGTGCGTTGCGTTGCATCTTCTCGTTTCCTTCCGGATAGAGAATTTTCACACTGCTCTTGAGGATGAAGGGACTTCCTTGAGCGGTTACAATTTCTTGTGGCATGGGGATGATCTGGTAGTTGGCTTCCTGTTGCGCCGATTGGCAAGAGGCAAAAAGTCCTGCTAGTGCCAGACATCCGGTTAATTTAAAGAGTTGCTTCATAAACTAAAAAATTAAGTGTTAAGTTATTAATAGATTAATTATAAGTTTCACGAATATGTTTGATTGTCAAAGGCAGCTCCTCTCCTTTCTTTATTTGGGGAGAAGTGATGACGACCGTTTTACGTTCTCCGGGAAGAAGGTCGAAAAAGTTGTCGCTGAAACGGGCTCCCTGCAAAGGAATTTCAATAAAGACATCTTTTGCAAGAGCGGGAGAAAACAATGTCAGTTCACACATGCCGTCTTTCTGTTTCATCTTGCAGGAAACGGTTGTTTCAGGCAGAAGCAGGTCTTTTGTTTTTCTAAAGAAATATACGGTTTCGGCAAGGGTGTTTCCTGCCTTGTCTTTCAGCGTCAGTTGCATGAAACAGCGTTGCTGTTCTTCCGGTGATAGCCAGGTGTCGTTTTTTATACGGTACACGCATTGGGAAGTGTTAGCCGGAACTGTCAATGTGTTGAGTCGTATCGGCTTGCCTTGTTTCTTTCCGTCAAAGTCTGTTACTTTCATTTCCAACATCAGGTGGTCTTTGGTGTCCGGACAGTCGGAAATCAGGTAGATATTGAGGCTGTCGTTTTGCCGGATAGGATTGATGAGGATTGGAGCAAAGGCTCGTTTGGCTTGGTAATGCAGGGCTTTCCAATTACCGTAATAGTCGATGCTCGACCAGGATACTACCGGCCAGCTGTCATTCAGTTGCCAATACAGGGTACCCATACAGTAAGGACGGTTCCGGCGGTGTGCTTCCAGTCCGTGACGCATTCCTTGTCCTTGCAGCACTAGTCCGACATAGACAAAGTCTTCAAATTTTTCGGGGATGATATAGTCGCGCTCCATGTAGGTACGAATCAGGGCGTTGCCGATGCTGCTTTTCTGATGAGCATTCATCACTTCCGATTCTATCTGATAATCTTCCGGAGCGGCGAAAGTGGAGATGGTCTTCATTTCCGGGAAGGACTGAAAACCGAATTCGCTCATGAAACGGGGCAGGTCTGTATCGAGTGACTCGAATGTTTTCTGACCATACCAGACTCCCCAGTTATGGCTGTCTCCTATCCCCCAGGATTCAGGACGCCCCCAGTTGGCAAAATACGGGGAGCTGTGTATGTAGAAACGGCCGGCATCCAGTTCCTTAACCTTGGCTGGAAGGAGCTGATGGAACAGTTTGTCGTAGCCTCGAAACATTTCCTGATAGATTTCGGGCGGGAAGTTCTTGTCGAATCCCCAATATTTTAAGGCTTCCAGTATTTCGTTATTGCCGCACCACATCGCCAGGGAAGCATGATTGCGAAGGCGACGGATGTTATAGCAGGCTTCCGCCTCTACCCTTTTCAGAAAGGTGGGGTCGGACGGATAGGGAGTGCAGGCAAACATGAAGTCTTGCCACACCAGTATTCCGTTTTCATCTGCCAGGTCATAGAAACGGTCATCTTCGTACGTTCCACCTCCCCATACACGAATGACATTCATGTTCGCTTCGCGGATGTCGCGGAATAAGGTTTGGTAGCGTTCGGTAGTGACGTTAGTCAAGAGTGCATCCTGGGGGATGTAATTGGCTCCTTTGGCAAACATAGGTACACCATTTACTTCAAAATAGAAGGATTCTCCGTCTTTATCTTTTTCATTAACGAGGCGAACAGTACGCAGTCCTATCCGGTGCGATTGCTCGGCTACGACTTTATCTTCTACTATGATTTGAGCGGAGAAATCATACAGGGCGGGCTTTCCCCATCCATTCGGCATCCAACGTACGGGGGATGCCACTTCGGAAGGTATGGAAACATGATTGATTCCGGGCTGTAAGGTGATTGCCTGGCTGATGCTTTTTTCTGCACTTCCTTCGAATGAGGTATTGATTCTCACCTCTGCCTGAAGTGGCCGGGGGAGTATGTTGTTTATTTCTAATTCATTAGACAGATTTGCGAGCTGGTCGGTCAGTGCGAGTTGTTTTACGTGGTAGTCACTGATAGAAGCTGCGTCATAAAAACGGATGGTCACCGGACGCCAGATGCCGCTGGTCACCATGCGGATTCCCCAGTCCCAGCCATAGCTGTAAGGGGCTTTACGAGAGAATATGCTTAAATGTTTGTCGTGATGGTCGTTGTCTGCCGGATAGTTGAATCCGTTCGAGTTATATTGAGGCAGTGTCTGCCGGATGGAGGAATGAAAATAGATGTGAAGAAGGTTTTCTCCGATACGGAGTTGGGACTTGACGGGTATGGTATAACCGACAAACATGTTATCGGCTTTCAGCAACAGTGCTCCATTGAGGTATACATCGGCGTATGTGTCAAGGCCTTCAAAAACCAATTGGGCGTCATCCCGTTTCAGTTGTTCGGGGGTAACTGTAAAAGCAGTCCGGTATTCCCAGTCTTCATTTTCCACCCACTGAATCTTTTGTTCATTGATGCCATAAAAAGGATCGGGAAGTTGTTTATGGTTAATAAGATCCTGATGAACGGTGCCCGGAACCTGTGCCGGTCGCCACAGCTCCGTCCCTGCCTGGGAAAACTCCCAGCCTGTATTTAGAACGACAACTTCGGAATTGTCATTGCTCTGTGCATATGCCATACTGCAACAGCATAGTAGTTCACATGCTATTTGAGCCTTTTTTCCGATCAAATTAATCATCATAGTGGGGGCATTAGATATTAACGGATTCAAAGATATTATTTTTTCAGCAAATTTCACTGATAATTTAACAAAATATGTTGTTTTTGCACGCCACGATAAATATACGGTTTTATTCTTTTATCATATCAGATAGTTTAACCGCTATTATATCTATCATTTCATTCCTAACAAATCTGTTAATTTCACCGCCTGAAAAGTCATGTGTGCCACACTGCTCTCATATAGAATACCGATTGTCTCTTTATCAATCATCGTCAGGCAACTATATCCCCATCCTTCTGCTTCGTCGAGCATGATTTGATGTTCGGGCAACCAGGTAAGTCCTTTATCCAGACTTGCTTTTATTGTTATATGATTGCGCCCTTTAGTCGTATCCGGATTTGAAAACAACAGGAGGTCTTTATTCAAAACGTTGTCCTTGGCATCGACATGAATCAGACTGGCCATACATACCGGTTCCTGAAGTGCCTTACGTGAAGATGGGTGTTCTGTCCAGGTTTTTCCCAAATCTTTCGTTATGGCAATAGCCCGGCTTCCTCCTCTATTGTCACGCATATTCAGCATCAATACTCCCGGTTCTATTTCCGCAACTTGTGCTTCCGTTGTATTTGTTCGTGCCATATTGTGCATCTTCCACGTTTTCCCCCGGTCTTTACTATACATGATTCCTGCATTCGGAACACGGGTAGAGTCTATAAACTGCGTTGGAAATACTAATGTGCCGTCGCTCATCGTTATTCCACGTCCGGGTCCTTGAAGGAGAAAATACCAGGACGGATCTTTTACCTGCTCTGTTATATTGATCGGTTTCGACCATGTTTTACCATCGTCTGTGCTCTTTGCCAATACCAGCTGTGCGGTATGGTTTATATCCATTCCCGGATGGGAGCTCCACCAGGCACGTTGATTACCCATACCATGTGTCCATGCGGCAACCACCCAGACGGTATTCGTTTGAGTATCTACCAAAATAGAGGGATCTCCTACCCCATTCTGTGCTTTAGGCAAACCGCCATACTCACCAAATGAAAGCGGAAGACGCATTTTCTCCCAGCTCTTCCCTCCGTCAGTGCTACGACTCAAACCCACATCTACATATTCCTGTAAATCGACACTACTATTATATCGGACATCGTACACTCCCAATAATGTTCCTTTATTGGTTGTCACTAATCCGGGAATACGGAAGGAAGCAGAACCGTCATTACCAGCATGACGAACTCCGACTGCCATCCGGTGAGTAATAGCTTTCGGAGAAATAAATTTACAATAAAGTTCTTTCCCATCCACTTTTACAGCACGTAAATCAGAGACTATTTTAGTATGCAAAGAGGCATCTGTTTTCATCTGCAAACTGATCCAAAAAAAGTTGACACCTGGAAATAAATTGTAATTACCTCTTAATACAACTTTTTCCGATGGTCCGACCTCTGCACATTTTATGGAATAGGAAGGATTAGCCGCCAATGTCGCACCCGGTCGATGGCTGGATATGTACTCTACAGGGGCAAAGCGATTTTTGTTTTGATCTTGTAAGGCCTCTGTTCCCCCATAATAGAGTTTGATTGCCTGAACATCCGCTAAATTGGTACTTTTATTGAAATCTAAAACTACTTCATCGAGCATCTTACTTTCCTTTGCATCCAATCGGATATAGAACAGAACATTGTCCTGCCGCTCTATCAAAACCGGGATTTGTGTTTCATGGATAAATACTGTGTCTGAAGCTTTTACGTCAAAAGAATAGCCTAATAAGACAAGGAAAAGTAAATAAAAAATTCTTCTCATAATGGGGGTATTAGTTAGTTTAACGCGATAAAGATAAAACTTTTCTACCATAATACAGCTATGCAAACAGTTAACTTTCATTTTACCAAGTTCTGGTAGGACTAATCAATACTTTGACCACCGTTCTGGCTCTTGTCATCATTGATAAGGTAGGCCGCAA
>ERZ779876.1940-NODE-1940-length-16181-cov-39.605916_pt1 | contig 16181 bp, 11 predicted proteins | sample MGYA00511068_ERZ779876 | MGnify/ENA primary metagenome ERZ779876 (study PRJEB29588, sample SAMEA1970858) | human gut metagenome | biome: human gut; feature: human-associated habitat; material: faeces | place: Denmark | collected 2008/2010 ...
AGCGTATCGAGAGTGCATTTTATAACCCTAAATCAAAGCCCAAGACTTGAGTGGGAATAATGAAAAAGTGGATGTAAAGGGCTGCAAAACCTTGAAAACACGCACTTTTTCAAAACAGGATTGCCTGTTTGGTAGCAAGATGATAGCAGACGCGGCGTTCGTGCTATTCTGATGTGTCGGATGGCGCGAATGGCTTGCGGGTGCTGGAATATAACTTTATAGGATGAAAAAGGCTCTGCTGACTTCCGTGAAGGAAGAACGGCAGAGCCTTTTGCTGTTACTCGGATTGATTTGTGGGAAAATTGGTGAATATATCGGGGGGATATGGTGCCAGTGACCGGTACATCATTTGTGCGGTGTTGCCTTAAAAATTTTACCATTGAGAGTATTGACAAAATAGAGGAACTTATGTACACTAAATATGCAATTAACTGTTTGAATTTAACAAAAAGATGGAGAGATACTATGAAAAAGTGGTACGCGAAGTCGAAGCGTCCCGGACGCAAGCAGGTGGAGGTGAAGGAACATCTTTGCGCGGTGGGAGAATTGAGCAAAGAGTATGGAAGACAACTGGGCATGGAAAAAGAAGCGGAAATGGCAGGAACGGTTCATGATGCTGGCAAGCTCACAGATAAATTCCAAGATGTTTTGGAAGGAAACGCATCCAGAGTAGACCATGCAAGGGTGAGCGCTGCGTTTTTGCGGTGGTTTCTGATTGCTACACAAAAATGCACAAGTAAGGAGATTGCAAGTACCAATTACGCGCCCATTTTAGAGGCAATCAATGCACATCATGGAACGCTGCTCTGCTACGACCAGCTGAAGTATTCGCTGCGTGAATGCATGACAGCGCAAAAGTGGTTGGAAGGCAATGATGGAAAGGAGGTTGCATTAACAGGAAAAGAAAATTACCGTGTGCTTGCGGAGATATTTCATGAAGAACTTCCGCAGTGGGAATGTCCTGAACCTAAGATCATGACGCTTGGGGAAGAAGAACGGATGCTTTGGTCGCGAATGCTGCTTTCTTGCTTGGTGGATGCAGATTACACCGCATCAGCGGAAGAGGATGGAGAAATCATCCCGGAGCCGCCGAAATGTGATGCGGAAAACTGGCTGGAGCGCTTAAATGCGCATCGGGCGGAATTAGCAAGAAACTCAACGGCTGATAAAAAACTCAATGCACTGCGGAATGAGTTGTTTGAAACGTGCGGCAGGGCGGGGGATTATGCGCCGGGGATTTACACCCTGACAGCGCCTACTGGCACAGGAAAAACGCTGGCCTTGCTGCATTTTGCGCTGCGCCAATGCCGCAAGAACGGTCAGCAGCGAATCATCATTGTGCTGCCGTTTATTACGCTGACGGAACAGAATGCAATTGAATATCGGAAAATCCTTGGGGATGACGTTTTGCTGGAAGATCATAGCCAACGGCAGCTGACAGAAGAGCAGCGAAAGTTTGCGCAGCGCTGGGATATGCCAGTCATTGTGACCACATCCGTGCGATTTTTCGAGGGGCTGTTTGCGGCAAAAGCCCCGAATCTTCGGAAACTGCATCGGTTGGCGAATTCTGTAATCATTTTCGATGAAGCGCAGAGCTTGTCTGCAGAATTGTTTCCTGCGACGCTCAAAACCATTCAGGCGCTTTGCAATCTGCCGAAGAAAAATGTGACGATGCTCTTTTCTACGGCGACACAGCCGGATTATCAATCAATCCCTAATCTTACTTGGCATGCTACGGAAATTTGTCAGAACCATGCCGATATGTATCAGCAACTTCGCCGCGTTCAGGTGACATGGCGAGTTTTGCCGAATGAGAGAATCTTGTGGGAAGAAATTGCGCAGAAAATGGCGACACAGCGGAGCATCTGCACCATTGTGAACATGAAAAAGCACGCGAAGAAGCTGTTTGATGCGCTGAAATTGGTATGTGAGACGGAATCAGTATTCTACATCACGACGGAATTGTGTCCGGCACATCGACGCGTCGTGATAGAGCAAGTCAAAAAGCGGCTGCGCGACGGCTTGCCTTGCCGTGTGGTTGCGACGCAGTGCATCGAAGCGGGGGTGGATTTGGACTTTGACAGCGTTTTCCGCGCGCTGGCCCCGCTGGAATCAATCATTCAGGCGGCGGGAAGATGCAATCGAAACGGCCGCCATCCCGAAGGCGGGCAAGTGCTTGTGTTCCTTCCGGATGAAGAAAGGCTATATCCTGATACATGGTATGAAAAGGTGGCAATGCTGGTTAGTGCATTGCATATTGAGAAACCGATTGACTTGATGAATCCGAGCGACATTCAGCGCTACTATCAGAAGCTCTTTTGGAAGCTGAAAGGGAAGAAGGAACTGAGCGAGGCCATTCAAATGCAGGATTATGCAGGGGTCGAGAAAAACTATCGCATTATCAAGAATGACGGCGTGCAGGTGCTTGTGCCATATGAACCTGAAAACAAGCTGTTTGAGAAGCTGAAGGAAGAAGCCTTGGAAAACGGCGTGACGGCGAAGTGGATGCATGAAGCTGCAAAGCTGTGCGTGACGGCATATGCGAATGATGACTTCAACTGTTATGCGGAGCAGCTGTATTTTGCGGGAAAACGGAATGAGAGCAGGCAGCCATCCGGCTATTGGGTGCTTCGCAGGAAGGGGAATTATCATATGGATACGGGGATGCAGTTGAAAAATGATGACTATACGTGGTGAAAAAATTCTTATATACCAGATTTGCCATTGACAATTCAGACGCAACACATTATACTTACATTGACAGCACTGCTTGACGCTTTGTTTAGTACGCGAACGGGCGGTAAGCTGAGAATTGAAAAAATGTAAGGATAATGCTATCCTCTCTGCTGATTTGGCAGAGAGAAGAACATGGAGGTGATGAAAAATCATGGAGATTTCAGTGACCGTTTGGGGTGACTTGGCGTGCTTCACTTCGCCGACAACGAAAGTAGAAAGGCTTTCGCAGGCAGTCCCAACACCATCAGCAGCACGAGGTATACTGTCAAGTATTTACAGCAAGCCAAAAGAATTTTTTTTGATGGTGACAAAAATTGAGGTGCTGAAGCCGATTCGCTATATCAGCGTCAGGCGCAACGAAGTGAAGTCCATATTGGGAAATAATATGGAACCAATCAGCGCAGAGGATGAGCGGACACAGCGGCAAACGGTTTTCCTGTATGATGTCCGCTACCGCATTACCGCGCAGATTGTGCCGCGGCCGGATTATCATGGTACGGTGGAGCAGCTGTATGCACAGGCTGAACGGCGAATCAAAGGCGGCAAGTGCTTTTGCCAGCCTGCGCTCGGCTTAAGGGAATGCGTTGCGTACTTTTCTGAGAGCGATCCGAACGAAAAGCCGATTCAGCAAGACATGGATTTGGGCTTGATGGTGTACGACATTTTTGACCTGCATGACGCGGAGGTTCGCAAGAAAACGCGGACAAGGCTGTCCCTGTATCATGCGGTGATGAAGCAGGGTGTCATTGAAGTGCCGCCCTATGATAGCCCGGAAGTCCTGAAGGGGGATGCAATATGCTGAAACCGCTGTACGATTATGCCATGCGTTACCAGCTGCTGCCGCCTCCGGGCATGGTGAAAAAGACGGTAAAGGCATGGGTTTGCCTTGGCGCAAATGGCACGTTCCTTGGCGTGAGGCAGGACGGCGAGGATGAATACTTTTGCCCTGACATTGGCAGCTTGGCGAATGGCAAAGACAAGTGCAATGTGCTGGTGGAAAAATACGAGGTTGTTTTCTGGAAAGATACGCCGGAAAGCAAAGTTGAGCAAAGAGAGGAAGGCAAAAAGCCGAAAGACAACACGCTCAAGCATCGATACTTCCTTGCTTCTCTTCAGCAGGCAGCGCAGAAAGTACCGGAATTGTCAGTTTGCGTGCATTTGCTGGAGGACGAAACCTCCTGCGAACAGGTCCGGCAGGAATTGATGCGGCTGAAGCTGAAGCCATCAGACCGCGTTTCATTTGAAATTGCAGGAACGCCTATTGTCGAAATTCCGGAGGTGCAGGAATGGTGGCGGGAGTTTCGTCAGCAGTTCGCGCAGCATGGCGCGGCAGAAAGCTTGTGCCTGATTACTGGAGAAAAAACGATGCCGGTTGCTACCCTGCCGCCAATTAAGGGACTCTTGCAAGTTGGCGGACATGGACGCGGTGATGCGCTGTTTTGCTTTGACAAGCCAGCATTTTGCTCGTATGGGCTAAAGCAATCGGCGAATGCGCCTGTTTCTGCGGAATCAATTGACGCGGTGAAAGCGGCGCTTGACCATCTCATGTCAAGCGAAACGCTTTCGCCAACGTTGGCGGGAATGCGCTTTGTCCATTGGTTTGACTGCTATGTTCCTGCGGAATGCGACCCGATGCAGCAAGCACTGGATGGCGATCCTAAGAATCAGGGAACAGAACAGCAGAAGGAAGATGATGATGGATACGACGACGATGAAGAATTTGATGAAACGGTAGAAGCACCGTCAAATCCTGATGCTAAACGCGATATTGCAGCCAAACGCATCGAGAGCATTGAAAGCGGAGCAGCGACAACCGCGATTCCAGCCAGCACGCAGTATTACATCCTCCTGCTGTCCGGCGTTACAGGGCGTGTCATGGTTCGCAGCTACGACCACGGGAATTACGGCGAACTGGAGGAGAGCATCCAGCAATGGCGCAATGACTTGCAAATGGTCGATCTCGGTGGAACGGGATTCACAAAAATTAATTCGCTGAAAGCAATGATGATTCGTCTGATGCCGCGGCAAAAGAGCGAAAAGAACGTTTTCAAGCGGATGGACAAGGAGCTTTCAGGAATTACGCCAGCGGTGCTGCACGCAATCTTGACGGACAGTATGCTGCCGGATTCCGTGGCGGTTCGTGCGCTGCGATACATTCGCAATCAAATGGCCAGTGCCAGCGAAGAAGATAAACATGCGCCCGTGCCCAATGCAATGTGCTGCCAATGGCTGAAAGTATGGCTGATTCGGAAAAACAATCGAAAGGAAGGCGTGATAGAAGCTATGTATCAGGCGGAAAATACGAATGTTGCATACCGCTGCGGCGCGTGGGTCGCCGTGTATGCGAGTATGCAGCAGTTTGCAATGAGAGATGTTCAGGCAGGTATTGTACAGCGCTATTATGCGTCTGCTTGTCAGATGCCAGCGCTGGTGCTGGGGCAGCTGTCAATTCTCTCCGTACCGCACCAGGACAAAATCAAGGGCGACTATCTGAAGATGTATCTGGAAATGCTGGATAAGGTGACTTGTGACATTGGGGAAATCCCCACCATGCTGAACTTGGAGCAGCAGGCTTACTTTGCGCTGGGGTATCGCCAAATGACAGCGGAGTTGAATCGGAGACTCAATGAACTGTGGAAATTGAAGAAAGAACAGAAAGCTGCGGCAGAAACGGACGAGGAGGAATAAGAAAATGGCACTGCAGAACCGTTACGAATTTATGTACTATGTTGCTTGCACCAATGCCAACCCGAACGGCGACCCGGATATGGGCAACATGCCCCGGATTGACCCGCAGACCATGCAGGGATTTATCACCGACGTGGCCACGAAACGCCGCATTCGCAACTATATTGAGATTGCTTATCCGGGCGTGCCGGGCATGGGGATTTTCGTGCAGAAGGCGGTGAATCTGAATAAGCAGATTGCGCTGGCAAAGCGCGAAGCGGGGATTGAAGGTGCGAAAGAAAAAAATCCGGTTTATGCGGCACGCAAAAAAGCGTGTGAACTCTTCTACGATGTGCGCACCTTTGGGGCTGTGATGTCTACTGGCCCCAATGCGGGGCAAGTCCGCGGTCCTGTTCAACTTGCTTTCGGCAAGAGTTTGGATTCGGTACTGCCGCTGGACATATCCATCACGCGCATGGCGGCGGCATTGGGCGGAAATGACAAATCCTACGAGGAATATGAGAAAGCGGAACAGGAAGCGTCTGAAGATAAGCTGCGCACGATGGGACGCAAGCAGATTATCCCCTTTGGTCTGTATGAGGTGCGTGGCTTCATCAGCGCGAATCTTGCAGCGGAAACGGGATTCGATGAAGCTGATATGAAGGCGCTGTTTGAGGCGATTCTCAATATGTATGAGCATGACCGTTCGGCGAGCAAGGGCGAAATGGAGGTTGTTTCTCCGCTCATCATCTTCAAGCACGAAGGCACGGATACGAATCCTGAACAGCGCGCACGTCAAGCCAAATTGGGCTGTGCACCGGCGCATAAACTCTTTGAACTGGTGACGGTGCAGAAGAAGGTGGATTTCCCCCGCAATTATCGTGACTATGAAGCAAAGGTGGCGCTGGATAAGGTGCCTGCGGGGGTACGGATGGGCTTTTTGAGCAATCCCTACGGGGAGATTGTCTGGGATGAACTGCCGCAGGGAGAAAGCTGGTTTACCCGTGGATGACGAGCAGGAGTATCTTCCGTTATCGTGGCTGTCGCAGGCAGATTACTGTCTACGGCGCGCCGCGCTGCTGCTGAATGAACGTGTATGGGTAGAAAATGTCGAGACGGCGAAAGGTCGCGCCGAGCATGAACGGGTTCATACACAGCGCGTGGAGCGGCGCGGCGATTTCGTGAAGCTCTACGAGAACAGTGTCTTTTCGGACGAAATGCAAATCAGCGGAAAATGCGACTGCATTGAAGCGGTGCGGGATGAAAACGGCTGCACGATTCCCGCAGTGGATTTCCCGGTGCGGCTGCTGCCGGTGGAGTACAAGCATGGGAAGATACGCGATGAATCAGAATACAAGATTCAGCTTTGCGCGGAGGCGATGTGCTTAGAGGAAATGTATCACACGACGATCCCGGCAGGCGCGCTGTTCTACATTACCGCGCATCGCAGAGTGGATGTGGAACTTGATGAAGCGCTGCGTGAACAGGTACGGCAGACTGTGCAGAAACTCTGGAAAGTCCGCCGCGAAATGCTGATTCCGTCGGCAGCTTACGGCCCGAAATGCAAACGTTGCTCGATGCAGGAATACTGTATGCCGAAGGTAAAAACATCCGCGAAGGAATATTGCAAGGCGCTTCTTCTTGAAGCAGAGAGGGTGGAGACGGAATGAAGAAATTACTGGAAACCCTCTATGTGACAACGCCAGACAGCTACCTTTTCTGCCGCAACGAGAATATCGGCGTGAAAATTGGCGGCGAAGAGAAAGCAAGCGTGCCAGCGGTAATGCTGGACGGAATCGTGTGCTTTGGGGAAATGACAGTCTCCACACCGCTGATTGGTTTCTGCGCTGAGCACGGGATTACGCTGACGTTCCTATCGTCGAACGGACGCTTTTACAGCCGCATTTGCGGGCCGGTCAGCGGCAATGTGCTGCTGAGAAAAAAGCAGTATCAAGCGCTGGATGATGATGACTTCCGCATGAAATTCGTGCAGAACCTCCTGGTGGGCAAGCTGCTCAACGAGAAAAATGTATTGATGCGCGCGGCACGGACGCAGGATGCGGCAACAGCAGAGAGTCTTCGAGCAGCCTGCCAGTCTATTAGCCAGTATGCAGCACAGCTGGAGACATGCGCAGGTGTTGACCAAATGCGCGGCATCGAAGGAGCTGCCGCAAAATGCTACTTTGCGCATTTTGACGACATGATTTCCCCACAATGCCCCTTCCAGTTTGTGGAGCGCAGCAGACGACCGCCGCGCAATGAAGTGAATGCAGTCCTGTCGTTTATGTACACGCTGCAAACGCGGGACATTCAAGCGGCACTTGAAACGGTAGGCTTAGATCCAGCGGCTGGATGGCTGCACACGCTTCGACCGGGACGGCCGTCGCTGGCGCTGGACTTGCTGGAAGAGTTCCGAGCGCCGCTGTGCGACCGGCTGGCGCTGTCGCTGTTCAACAAACGTCAGCTGACGGATAAGGACTTTGAGTACGATTCGCTGGCTGTTATGCTGAACGAGCGCGGGCGCAAAACGGTACTTACCGCATGGCGTGACCGAAAGCAGGAAGAAATCACGCATCCGTATCTCGGAGAAAAAATCCAAGTTGGGCTGATTGCTTATGTACAGGCCATGATGCTGGCGCGTGTCTTGCGCGGGGATCTTGATTGCTATCCGCCGTTTGTCTGGAGGTGAAAAAATGTTGGTTGTTGTTACTTATGATGTGAATACAACAACCGAAGCGGGAGCAGCGCGGCTTAGGCGTGTAGCGAAACTCTGCGAACGCTATGGACGGCGTGTTCAGAACTCTGTATTTGAAGTCCTGCTTGATGCAGCACAGCTGACGGCGCTCAAGGCGCAATTGGCAGCGACAATTGATGCAGAACATGACTCCGTTCGCTTCTATCGCCTTGGCAACAGTTACAAGGAGCGCATTGATGTGCTTGGTTGCACTGCGCGCATTGAAGCTGGAGAACTGCTGATGTTATAGCGGAAGCTGAAAACACTCTTTTCAGCGCATGTGAATCATACATGAATGGCCGACCGTCTCGCGCGGCGTGATGTCAAAATTCAAGCGATGATTCTATGAAATATTACCAAAATAATCTCGACAAATTGCGTGGCACTATTGTTAAGCCATGCTGATTTGTAAGGGTTGAACAAAAGATTTGCAGAAATTGCATATCTTTTGCCGTCGCCCCTCGCGGAGGGGCGTGAATTGAAATGTTCATCTCCTGCGTCTTCATCTCGACGAACCGGTCGCCCCTCGCGGAGGGGCGTGAATTGAAATCTATTTAGCGGAAGCACCTTGTCCACGGAAAACCATTCGTCGCCCCTCGCGGAGGGGCGTGAATTGAAATGTTTTTGGCTTTCCATCAATATTTACAACTCCGCGTCGCCCCTCGCGGAGGGGCGTGAATTGAAATGTCTTCGAGATGCCCGCTTTTTCGGACAGCGCGGCGTCGCCCCTCGCGGAGGGGCGTGAATTGAAATTTCTCTACCATTTTCCGCCGCGTCCAGCGAATCAGTCGCCCCTCGCGGAGGGGCGTGAATTGAAATTTGCCGTCCTTCCTCTTGCGCGTCTTGGGCTTCCGTCGCCCCTCGCGGAGGGGCGTGAATTGAAATGTCCAGACGTGCCACTGCATCCCGTGCGTTCTTGTCGCCCCTCGCGGAGGGGCGTGAATTGAAATTCTTAGGCTTTCCTTGTAGTTCTCCATCATTTCGTCGCCCCTCGCGGAGGGGCGTGAATTGAAATACTTGAACAAAAAGAACGCCGTCGCCATTGCTAAAGTCGCCCCTCGCGGAGGGGCGTGAATTGAAATGTATCGCTCGTACGCGAAGAGATACTTGCCGGGCGTCGCCCCTCGCGGAGGGGCGTGAATTGAAATTTCGAGGGCTTTCTTCTCTGCGTCAACGGCGGCTGTCGCCCCTCGCGGAGGGGCGTGAATTGAAATGGCTTTCTTAGCCAAAACCTCGTTTTCATGCACTGTCGCCCCTCGCGGAGGGGCGTGAATTGAAATTTCAGCCATATCGAGCGGAATCGGCACATACTGTCGCCCCTCGCGGAGGGGCGTGAATTGAAATAAGTGCATCATTGTGACGCGCGAACAGGATGCGCAGTCGCCCCTCGCGGAGGGGCGTGAATTGAAATACATACTCCGGCGCGTCCTGCGCGCTGCTGGATGTCGCCCCTCGCGGAGGGGCGTGAATTGAAATTCCTTTGCTTCGGGGCGCGGTGCTTTGCGCCTTTGTCGCCCCTCGCGGAGGGGCGTGAATTGAAATCCGCTTAGCGCACGTCAGCGCGGTGTAGTCCTCGCGTCGCCCCTCGCGGAGGGGCGTGAATTGAAATGTCGCCAATCTGCCAGAACTGCACCCCAACCATGTCGCCCCTCGCGGAGGGGCGTGAATTGAAATATCCCCGCAGGGCGCGGAAATTTCGCTTGATTCGTCGCCCCTCGCGGAGGGGCGTGAATTGAAATCAATATGTGGTGGGCGCGTTCCCGACGGGCGGCGGGTCGCCCCTCGCGGAGGGGCGTGAATTGAAATCATGATAGATAAGCTGCTGCCGCCTCCCGTCCTCAAGTCGCCCCTCGCGGAGGGGCGTGAATTGAAATGTCTCCGTTGTTATCTTCAATCCATACGAGCGTTGTCGCCCCTCGCGGAGGGGCGTGAATTGAAATGTGTCCGCTCCCCGTCTGGCAGTTGGCAAGCGCCGTCGCCCCTCGCGGAGGGGCGTGAATTGAAATACATTTGGATTGCCGCGATTCCCGTCGGTTAAAGTCGCCCCTCGCGGAGGGGCGTGAATTGAAATGCGCCAGCGCCGCCGCTTGTGCTGATGACGGTCGTCGCCCCTCGCGGAGGGGCGTGAATTGAAATAAACGCCTTATTCATGCCCTTTTCGAGGGCAAAGGGTCGCCCCTCGCGGAGGGGCGTGAATTGAAATAGGTCTTCCAGCGCTTCCTCCCCCATCCACGCGCGGTCGCCCCTCGCGGAGGGGCGTGAATTGAAATCGCTTGAAGCGGTTTTTGTGGCAATCGACCCGCGTCGCCCCTCGCGGAGGGGCGTGAATTGAAATTTTGACGTTAGTGTTACTTCCTGCGGTGTGCCGTGTCGCCCCTCGCGGAGGGGCGTGAATTGAAATCAATTAGCGAATCAATCGAACTTGCGTCCGACCGTCGCCCCTCGCGGAGGGGCGTGAATTGAAATCGCTTGTCTCTTTTAGTTCCGCACAGCAAAATCTGTCGCCCCTCGCGGAGGGGCGTGAATTGAAATTAATCCCCTACAAAATATCGGGAAACCGAGGGGTCGCCCCTCGCGGAGGGGCGTGAATTGAAATCGCATAGCCGCTTCGCGCTCGTGCCTCTATCGCGTCGCCCCTCGCGGAGGGGCGTGAATTGAAATTTGATTTGCGATAGCGCCGCCGACAACTTCCGAACCGTCGCCCCTCGCGGAGGGGCGTGAATTGAAATAACCATTAGTTGCCACCTCCTAACTTAACCCATGCGTCGCCCCTCGCGGAGGGGCGTGAATTGAAATAAGGCTTATTTAACTATTCCGAAATATTGACAGAAAGTCGCCCCTCGCGGAGGGGCGTGAATTGAAATCATTTGAGCGCGGAAACACTCGCCGCCTCGATGGTCGCCCCTCGCGGAGGGGCGTGAATTGAAATGGAGACAAAAGAAAATAGTTGCAACGACCTGTAGTCGCCCCTCGCGGAGGGGCGTGAATTGAAATGCATCGAATATCGCTGTTCCTACATTTGGACGAATAGTCGCCCCTCGCGGAGGGGCGTGAATTGAAATAGCTAATTCAACAAGCCTTCCTGAACTCACCGGTCGCCCCTCGCGGAGGGGCGTGAATTGAAATCTGCTTTCGATTTCTTTTGCTGCGTCAATGGCGCTGTCGCCCCTCGCGGAGGGGCGTGAATTGAAATATCCTTTCTGGTTTGTGAGGTTTTCCTTCCTCTTTACGTCGCCCCTCGCGGAGGGGCGTGAATTGAAATGGCATCTTGTCAGGGCTTACTACATACTCCCGCGGTCGCCCCTCGCGGAGGGGCGTGAATTGAAATCGGGAGTGGCGCGGGAAACACGGTGGACGCGCGTAAGTCGCCCCTCGCGGAGGGGCGTGAATTGAAATGGCCGGTGACAGCGGCCAAACAAGCACCTTCAAGGGTCGCCCCTCGCGGAGGGGCGTGAATTGAAATTGAGCGTATGCGTGCGCTGCTGCGTTCCGGCGTGCGTCGCCCCTCGCGGAGGGGCGTGAATTGAAATCATGAACGGTCTGCCGGGGGTGTATCCTCCCGGCATGTCGCCCCTCGCGGAGGGGCGTGAATTGAAATTTCGAGGGCTTTCTTCTCTGCGTCAACGGCGGCGTCGCCCCTCGCGGAGGGGCGTGAATTGAAATATATCCCGCGCGTCGGACGTGATGCGAAAGACGTCGCCCCTCGCGGAGGGGCGTGAATTGAAATCTTTTGGCACGTTTCCGCTTGCTTATCCCAGACGGGTCGCCCCTCGCGGAGGGGCGTGAATTGAAATGTTGATGTACTTCTCCCAGCGCCAATCTTCCCCAGTCGCCCCTCGCGGAGGGGCGTGAATTGAAATCGGGCGTATCCTCGTCGCACCACGCTATATGCGGCGTCGCCCCTCGCGGAGGGGCGTGAATTGAAATGTGTCTGAGCTGACGGGCGGCAGCCTGACGAACGTCGCCCCTCGCGGAGGGGCGTGAATTGAAATCGGGGACTGCTTCCGTCGCCGTCCCCTTCTTCTTGTCGCCCCTCGCGGAGGGGCGTGAATTGAAATAGCACCATCGAAATAAATGCGCCGAACTCATCTGGTCGCCCCTCGCGGAGGGGCGTGAATTGAAATGAATCAACCGCAGGAACAATATTGCTTCCCGGCATGTCGCCCCTCGCGGAGGGGCGTGAATTGAAATTTGTTGTACACCTACAACATGCACGCCCTTCCGGGTCGCCCCTCGCGGAGGGGCGTGAATTGAAATTGTCTGGTGCATAAACATGGAGTTAAGATAAACGTCGCCCCTCGCGGAGGGGCGTGAATTGAAATTTGCAAGAACCGTATCAATATCAGGGCGCATAACGTCGCCCCTCGCGGAGGGGCGTGAATTGAAATTGTCTGGTGCATAAACATGGAGTTAAGATAAACGTCGCCCCTCGCGGAGGGGCGTGAATTGAAATTTGCAAGAACCGTATCAATATCAGGGCGCATAACGTCGCCCCTCGCGGAGGGGCGTGAATTGAAATAATCTTGCTTGCTTCATATCATATCCTGCCATTTCCGTCGCCCCTCGCGGAGGGGCGTGAATTGAAATTTGCGCATCCTGATTGCATTTTTTGACGCTGGGGTCGCCCCTCGCGGAGGGGCGTGAATTGAAATCGCCTCAACGCTGACGATTCGCGGGCGCTGTGCCTGTCGCCCCTCGCGGAGGGGCGTGAATTGAAATATTATGGAGGAAATCTGCAAGGCAGGGAACCGGGCGTCGCCCCTCGCGGAGGGGCGTGAATTGAAATAGCCCCGCGAAGGAATCCAGCTCCAACCTGTACGTCGCCCCTCGCGGAGGGGCGTGAATTGAAATATCTTCAACCCGCAAAGCATCTGGATTGCAACCGTCGCCCCTCGCGGAGGGGCGTGAATTGAAATTCCTCTGCCGCTGGCACGGGCAAGGGCAACACGACGTCGCCCCTCGCGGAGGGGCGTGAATTGAAATAAAAGAATCACTGGAAAAGTATAAATCGAGCGCGGTCGCCCCTCGCGGAGGGGCGTGAATTGAAATATCAAAAATGCGCTTAATACTGCTGGCGCAACGCTGTCGCCCCTCGCGGAGGGGCGTGAATTGAAATGAGGATTGCTGCGCGCTGCAAGTTTACGTTGCTCCCGTCGCCCCTCGCGGAGGGGCGTGAATTGAAATCAGCCATCGTTGACGCTGCTGCCTTTCCATTCCTCGTCGCCCCTCGCGGAGGGGCGTGAATTGAAATAAAAAACACAATCTCGCAAGGTGCATAGCCGTCGGTCGCCCCTCGCGGAGGGGCGTGAATTGAAATTTAATGCGGTCAAGGTTTGTTTGCAGCTTACGCATGTCGCCCCTCGCGGAGGGGCGTGAATTGAAATACGACACCCAAAAGCCCTTTGCCCCATTCCGTCGTCGCCCCTCGCGGAGGGGCGTGAATTGAAATAATATATGTATACTGCGCCCATCGTCCCGACAACAGTCGCCCCTCGCGGAGGGGCGTGAATTGAAATTCTGTACCCGCCGCGCCCGTTCATCGAGATTGCGTCGCCCCTCGCGGAGGGGCGTGAATTGAAATAGGCGGAAAGTGGAAGCAACGTAAACTTGCAGGTCGCCCCTCGCGGAGGGGCGTGAATTGAAATCAAATGGAAAATATTGTGTTCGCTTATCCGCGCCAGTCGCCCCTCGCGGAGGGGCGTGAATTGAAATCCGATCGTGCTATACTCTAATCGTGTCCGGGACGTCGCCCCTCGCGGAGGGGCGTGAATTGAAATTTATCCCCAAGGAAGAGTGGCTGGATGTTGGCTTGTCGCCCCTCGCGGAGGGGCGTGAATTGAAATACATGGGCAGATGGCGCGCCGTTCCGTGCCGGATGTCGCCCCTCGCGGAGGGGCGTGAATTGAAATTCGTCTGGGTTGGCGACACCTCGAAGGGCTATGTGCGTCGCCCCTCGCGGAGGGGCGTGAATTGAAATGCTCGCGAATAGCTGTAATGCCCGAACGATTCAGTCGCCCCTCGCGGAGGGGCGTGAATTGAAATATAGTAGGGATCACGCCACGCAGTCCAGCGCGGGTCGCCCCTCGCGGAGGGGCGTGAATTGAAATCATATGGCGATACGATCGCAGTTTGTCCGCGAAGTCGCCCCTCGCGGAGGGGCGTGAATTGAAATCTGTTTCCCCGGAGATGCCGGAGCGGATTTTCTCAAGTCGCCCCTCGCGGAGGGGCGTGAATTGAAATACGATTTCGTAGTAAATCCGCCCATAGCAGACGCGTCGCCCCTCGCGGAGGGGCGTGAATTGAAATCCGGTCGTGCTATACTCTAATCGTGACCGGGACACATGTCGCCCCTCGCGGAGGGGCGTGAATTGAAATCACGATCCCAGCACGGCCTGCTGGGGCAATATCGTCGCCCCTCGCGGAGGGGCGTGAATTGAAATTGTAATGCCGGAGGTGACAACATGATGAACCCCGTCGCCCCTCGCGGAGGGGCGTGAATTGAAATGGAAAAATTGTAGAGTGGTATCCCAAACATGTGCGTCGCCCCTCGCGGAGGGGCGTGAATTGAAATGAATAAGTAGCTAACCAGCCGCGCCAAGGCGCGGGTCGCCCCTCGCGGAGGGGCGTGAATTGAAATTAATTCAAAAATTCTTTTTTCCAGCCGTTCGCCTGTCGCCCCTCGCGGAGGGGCGTGAATTGAAATAAGATGATCGCCGCCTGCTTGTCCGCCCAGTCCTGTCGCCCCTCGCGGAGGGGCGTGAATTGAAATAAGATGATCGCCGCCTGCTTGTCCGCCCAGTCCTTGGTCGCCCCTCGCGGAGGGGCGTGAATTGAAATTTCGGACGATGGATAAAGGGCGAATCGTTATAGCGTCGCCCCTCGCGGAGGGGCGTGAATTGAAATAAGTATCACAAATAACTGAACTTGCGGTGCTTGATGTCGCCCCTCGCGGAGGGGCGTGAATTGAAATGCGTTCGCCGAACCCCGGCAACGCGAACAATGCGGTCGCCCCTCGCGGAGGGGCGTGAATTGAAATAAGTATCACAAATAACTGAACTTGCGGTGCTTGAGTCGCCCCTCGCGGAGGGGCGTGAATTGAAATACAGCGTCGTCGATGCTTCAAACCTTCAAAGCGTGTCGCCCCTCGCGGAGGGGCGTGAATTGAAATTATCCAGCAGCACGGCGTTTGCAGGTCTTATGAAGTCGCCCCTCGCGGAGGGGCGTGAATTGAAATATTCTTGCTCCGAATCTGTGTAACCTGAATGTGTCGCCCCTCGCGGAGGGGCGTGAATTGAAATATATACGCTTTGCATTTCTAAATCTTCCCTTCCGTCGCCCCTCGCGGAGGGGCGTGAATTGAAATAAGACTTATTTAACTATTCCGAAATATTGGCAGAGTCGCCCCTCGCGGAGGGGCGTGAATTGAAATATATATAGAATAGTACCAATATTCCGGAAGCCGAAGTCGCCCCTCGCGGAGGGGCGTGAATTGAAATATTTCACCACAAGTTACAACAGGTGTGTACTCTTGTCGCCCCTCGCGGAGGGGCGTGAATTGAAATATATACGCTTTGCATTTCTAAATCTTCCCTTCCCGTCGCCCCTCGCGGAGGGGCGTGAATTGAAATCGCACAGTGGAGGGTTTATCCCAATAGTGCCGCGTCGCCCCTCGCGGAGGGGCGTGAATTGAAATAGGTAGGACTTGAGCACACGCGTGCCGTCGTCGTGTCGCCCCTCGCGGAGGGGCGTGAATTGAAATTGCTGCTGGTGGGGCGGCTGCTGGTGGGGCGGCTGGTCGCCCCTCGCGGAGGGGCGTGAATTGAAATTGCCGCTGGTGGGGCGGCTGCTGGTGGGCGTGCGTCGCCCCTCGCGGAGGGGCGTGAATTGAAATTGCCGCTGGTGGGGCGGCTGCTGGTGGGCGTGCGTCGCCCCTCGCGGAGGGGCGTGAATTGAAATTGCCGCTGGTGGGGCGGCTGCTGGTGGGCGTGCGTCGCCCCTCGCGGAGGGGCGTGAATTGAAATTGCCGCTGGTGGGGCGGCTGCTG
>ERZ779876.1951-NODE-1951-length-16110-cov-62.892806_pt1 | contig 16110 bp, 9 predicted proteins | sample MGYA00511068_ERZ779876 | MGnify/ENA primary metagenome ERZ779876 (study PRJEB29588, sample SAMEA1970858) | human gut metagenome | biome: human gut; feature: human-associated habitat; material: faeces | place: Denmark | collected 2008/2010 ...
GCAACTATTACAATCTGGCTTGTGATTATCACACGCTGGACTACTTCTGCTATCTCATGGAGTACAGTTGCTTAAAGACGATTGCCAACAAGCATAAAACCAGTATCCGCAAAATCATTCGCCAGTATAAAGACGGTAAAACATGGTCTGTTCCTTATGAAACTAAAGCAGGGACAAAACGTGTTCGCCCTGTTAAAATCGCAGACTGTAAGCGTGGCGAAGCGAGTGACATCATTTATCAAAGAAAGAAATATAGCTGGAAAACCACTATCAGACAACGGCTCAATGCCAGAGTTTGTGAATTATGTGGGTGTAAAGAAGCCGATTTGTATGAGGTTCACGTTATACGGAACTTAAACGAATTGGGCAATTCTGATTGGGAAACCGTGATGAAAAAGAAGCGGAGAAAAACGCTTGTTGTTTGCAGCAAGTGCCATGAAAGAATACACAGACACTAATCAATACGTTAATTACTAATGGGGAGCCGGATACTTCGAGAGGAGTAAGTCCGGTTCCGAGGGAGGGTGTAGGAAACCTAACGCCAGCGGCGGCAAGGCGCCTTTACCCTACCCTACGACCTGCTTCGTAGTCCGGAGATTGCCAACATCCTAGAAAATTCGGACTTCATCTATATGCTCAATCAGGCAAGCGAGGACAGAACCATTCTGGCTCAGCGCCTGAATATCTCTCCCCATCAGCTCTCCTATGTCACAAACTCCGGTGAGGGCGAAGGACTTTTGTTTTATGGCAATGTGATTCTTCCGTTTGTTGACCGGTTCCCGAAGGACATTGAGCTGTACCGTATTATGACCACCAAATTGTCTGAGGTATCCAAAGAAAAGGAGGGGTAATAGATGGCGAAAAGACCTACCCGACTCCGTTTTACTGAGGATGATTTGTCCAGCGATGCGGTAAAAAAGGCTGCTGGAAAAGCGGAAAAAGCCGCAGCGAAGGCAGAAAAGGCAGTGGATAAAATCACTCCAAAGAAACACCGCAAGTTGCGGCAGGAAGCTGATGTTTCCGCTAGCAGAACTGCAAAACTTCGTTTTGGCAAGGCAAAGGCAGATGATATTCCCCCAAAGCCTTCCGGTATCAAACGAACGGTAACTCATGCACCGGTAGATACCCTGTCTGCGAATGTCCATAAATCTATCTCTCGATATGAAGATGATAATGTGGGCGTTCAGACAGCCCATCAGACAGAGCTTGGTGCGGAAACTGCTTACCATATTGCCGATCATGCGGTTTACAGTCATAAGCTGAAAGCCTATGACAAGGCAGAAAAGCTGGTGAGCAAATCAGATAAAGCAAATGTGAATGCACTGTTTGAAAAGTTTAAAAAGGACAATCCCAATGCTTCTTCCAATCCTCTTTCACGATGGCGGCAAAAGCATAACATCAAGAAAGAATATGCCGCAGCACGAGCCGGAAAAGGCGGAAAGGCTACGGCAAAGGGTGCAGGAAAGACTGCAAAAGGAGTAAAAAGTCTGACACAGAAGATTGCCGATTTTTGTGTATCACACAAGACCGCATTGCTCTGGGTTTTGGCAATAGGGCTGTTATTCATGGTCATATCTGGAATGTTCTCCGCCTGCTCTACCATGTTCCAGGGCGGTACTCAGGTAGTGTTGGGGACTTCTTTTACTGCGGAAGATGAGGATATTTTGGGGACAGATGAAGATTATACGGCTTTAGAAAATGATTTGCGAAGCCAGGTGGACAATATTGAGTCCACCCATCCGGGATATGACGAATACCGTTATGCTCTCGATGAAATCGGACACAACCCCTATGAGCTGGCAGCTTATCTGACGGTTGTTTTTGAGGACTATACACGTGAAGAAGTACAGGCAGAACTTGTTAGACTATTTGAAGAACAGTATGATCTTGAACTTGATGAGGAAGTTGAGATACGCTCTTATACTACTACCGATGAAGATGGCAACACATCAACTGTTTATTATGAATATCGTATTCTGAATGTTACCCTGACCAACTACGGACTTGGCAATGTAATTGCATCTTCTAGACTGACCGCAGAGCAATGGGAACGATATAAGGTGCTGTTGGAAACGCTAGGTAATCGTTCTTATTTGTTTGGTGAAGATGTTTCCTCTGCCCCTGGAGGTGGTGGTGAATACACTGACTACGATATTCCAGGTGAAGCACTGACGGACACTGCTTTTGCCAACATGGTTAGAGAAGCTGAAAAATATTTGGGGTATCCCTATGTTTGGGGTGGTTCTTCCCCTTCTACCAGTTTTGATTGTTCTGGATTCGTCAGCTGGGTCATCAATAACTGCGGCAATGGATGGAGTGTCGGCAGACAAACTGCGAACGGGCTTAAAAACCTCTGTGATATTATTCCGCCTTCTGAAGCAAAACCAGGAGATCTGATTTTCTTCCAGGGAACCTACAACACATCAGGAGCTTCTCATGTAGGTATTTATGTGGGCAACGGGATGATGATTCACTGTGGTGATCCGATTTCTTATGCTTCCATCGAAACAAATTATTGGCAGCAGCACTTTTACTGCTTTGGCAGAATCCCTTAAGCTGCCGGAAAGGAGAACTATGGGCGCAAAATTAGAAAGGCTTGGTGCTGAACTTGCAAAGGCACGAAAAAAGAAAGCGGAATGGGATTCCAGGGTAAAGGATTTGGAGCGCAGATACCGTGAGGAGGAAAACTCCGAGATTCACGAGATGGTACACGCCGCCAACCTGACCCCTGACCAGCTTTCCGAACTTCTTAAAATGTTTGCGGAAGATTCCGCACCAAAACCGGAAACGATTCAATCTGTAACAGAGGAGGAAACTACACATGAAAATTAAGTATTTGGGCGCTACCTGTATGGCGCTGCTTTTGAGCATCGGGATATTTTCCACAACGGCATTTGCCTATGCTTCTGAGGCTCCTGCTGAAACTACGCAGGAGCAGACAGAAGAAACCGTACCGGAAACCAGTGAGCCGATGAAGCCGCTTACACCGGATGGCAATATGACACTGGTGGATGATGAAGGAGAACACCCTTCTGAGGGAAAACAGTTTATCACCGTTGTAACAAAAACTGGGAATTATTTTTATCTCATTATTGATCGTGATGATGAGGGTAAAGAAACAGTTCACTTTTTGAATCAGGTCGATGAAGTTGATCTGATGAAGCTGATGGATGAGGAAGAACTGGAGCAGCTGAAACCTGTTGAGGAAACCAAGCCAACTCCTGAGCCGGAAACCAAGCCGGAGACTGATACTGAAGTTCAAGAACCAGAGCCGGAGCCGGAAAAGAAACCCAATGTTCTTCCTGCTATTTTGACAATTCTCCTGCTTGCTGGTGGCGGCGGATTCTATGCTTTCAAAAAACTCAAGGGTAAGAAAGAAGAAAAAGCCCAGGAAAAGCCCGATCCGGATGCTGATTATGTGGACGATGACGAGGATTATGGCTATGACGAGGAAGATGATGGCGACATCATTTCCGACAGTGAGGACAAAGAACTGGTGTAATTGAAGTCTGGCATTGAGCCTGGGGCAATCTTCGGATTGCCCTTTACATACACACTTTCAGAAAACAAATATTTTCACGTTTTTGAAAGCGGCATCTTGCATATACTATTTGAGGATTGTATAATGAGAGTAACAGTTTAATTTCAAAACTCAAAAAATTATCAACTTTTGAAAGCGGGTGGATATATGAAAACGATTGTGCGAAAAAAATACCTCGATAGAATCATCGAGTTAAATGGTACGCCGGACATCAAGATCATCACAGGTATTCGCCGTTCCGGTAAGTCCAAGCTGATGCAGGCATACATGGAACACCTGAAAACAAATTGCGAGAATATCAATATCATCTTCATTGACTTCATGGATTTGGAATTTGAAGAAATCAAGGAATATCACGCTCTCCACTCCTATGTGGAGCAGCATTATGCAGAAGGCAAAACCAATTACCTCTTTATTGACGAAGTTCAGATGTGTCCGAAGTTTGAGTTGGCTATTAACAGCCTTTATTCCAAAGGCAAATATGACATTTACATGACCGGTTCCAATGCCTTCCTGCTGAGTGCTGACCTGGCAACCCTTTTTACCGGACGATATATTGAAATCCATGTGTTCCCATTCAGTTTTCAGGAATACTGCAAATACTACGATAATGTCACCGACAAGGATAAGCTCTTTGATGAATACTCTTTCAAAGGTGGTTTGGCTGGCTCTTATGCCTATCCAAACGACAGAGATCGAATCACCTATATCAAGGAAGTATATGAAACCATTGTTACAAGAGATCTGGTGCAGAAATACGCTTTATCTGATACAACCGTTTTGCAAAGACTGAGCGAGTTCCTGATGGACAATATCAGCAATTTGACTTCTCCGAACAAGGTCAGTCAGCTTTTGAATGCGAATGATATAGCGACAAGTCACGTAACGGTGGGCAAATATATCAAATATCTGTGCAACGCTTTTGTTTTCTATGATATTAAGCGATATGATATTCGTGGCAAGAAGTATCTGGAAAGCTCCGAGAAATTCTATCTGTGTGATACGGGGATTCGTTATGCAATCCTGGGCAGCAGAAATATGGATTACGGCAGAGTTTATGAAAATATGGTCTGCATCGAACTTCTGCGCCGTGGTTACGATGTTTATGTTGGAAAGCTGTATCAGAAAGAAATTGATTTTGTAGCCCAGAAAGGCAGTGAGAAAATCTATATTCAGGTCAGCGACAATATCTCCGGGCAGGAAACCTTTGAAAGAGAATATTCTCCATTGTTGCAAATTCGAGATGCGTATCCGAAAATGATTATCGCACGAACCAGACATCCAAAGTACAGCTATGAAGGGATTGAGATTCACGATATTGCAGAGTGGCTGTTACAGGAATAAATAATTCCGTTATCTCCGTCATTTGAAAAAAGAATGACGGAGATATTTCATCAATGAGGGAGATAACCCCCTGTTACATAGCAGTCTTACATTTCGGTGTATGGCTGCTTTTTTATTTTCCAGAAAGGAGCAGATGCAAATGAAATTAGTATTGGCTGAAAAGCCATCAGTGGCACAAAGTATTGCAAAGGTATTGGGTGCGACAAAGCGTGAGGATGGATACCTGGAGGGAAACGGTTATGTAGTCAGTTGGTGTGTGGGGCATCTGGTAGAGCTGTCACAGCCTGAAGCCTATGACGAGAAATATAATAAATGGGCGTATGCAGACCTTCCTATTTTTCCGGATCAGTGGAAATATCAGGTGTCTGCTAGTACCAAAAAGCAGTTTGGAATTCTCAAAAAACTGATGGCAAGAAAAGATGTAGAGAGCCTTGTGTGTGCGACAGATGCCGGTCGAGAGGGAGAACTGATTTTCCGTCTGGTTTATCAGCAGGCTGGATGTCGAAAGCCCTTTGAAAGACTCTGGATTTCCTCTATGGAGGATTCCGCTATCAGAGAGGGATTTGAGCAGCTGAAACCGTCAACAGAATATGATGCTTTGTACGAAGCGGCATTATGCCGGGAGCGAGCCGACTGGTTGGTTGGAATTAACGCTACCCGGCTTTTTTCTACCCTTTATGGACAGACGTTGAATGTGGGTCGGGTTATGACGCCCACTCTGGCAATGGTCGTGATGCGTGAAGCTGCAATCTCAGCTTTTAGACCTGAGCCTTTTTATACAGTAGAACTGGCTTTTCAGGACTTCACTGCATCTGGCGAGCGGATGAAGCAAAAAGTTCTTGCGGATGATGTTGCCCGGAAGTGTGTTGGTTCGGTTCTGAATGTCACAAAGGCAGAAAACAAGGAAAAATCTGAAAAGCCGCCTGCCCTGTATGATTTAACTTCTTTGCAGAGGGATGCAAACCGGGTGTTGGGATTCACAGCACAGCAGACACTGGACTATACCCAGAGTCTATACGAGAAAAAACTGGTCACTTATCCCCGTACTGACAGCCGTTATCTGACAAGTGACATGAAGGATATGCTTCCGGAATTGATAAAGTCGCTTTTCAACATTTTCCCTGTGGAGGATGTGAAAAACGTTCCGGTTCATGCGGCGCAGGTTATCAATGACAAGAAAGTTTCTGACCACCACGCCATTATCCCCACCAAAGAAGCCATAAAATGCAGCCTGGATGATCTGCCAAAGGGTGAACAGGCAATTCTCAGGTTGATTGCCACCCGCCTGTTTTGTGCGGTCGGTGAGCCTTTCCGGTACAACGAAAGCGTGATTGAACTTTCGGATGGAAATTATATCTTTTCTGCAAAGGGCAAAACAACAGTACAGTCTGGATGGAAAATTTTCTCCGGAAAACCTGCTGATAAGGATAAAGAGGGTGAAAAGCAGCTCCCTTCTCTCACAGTTGGTGAGGGCTTGAGTGTTTATTCCACTGAGGTAAAAGAAGGAAAAACATCACCGCCCAAGCATTTTACAGAAGACACCCTTCTGCAAAGTATGGAAACTGCCGGTGCAGATGAAATGCCGGAAGATGCGGAGCGCAAGGGATTGGGGACACCGGCGACTCGTGCTGCTACGATTGAAAAGCTGGTACGAATCGGTTTTTTGGAACGTAAAGGTGATAAGAAAACCAAGCACCTGATTTCCACCCATAAAGGAACCGCTCTGGTAACCGTGATGCCGGAACAGATTCAATCTCCATCCATGACCGCTGACTGGGAAGAAAAGCTGCTCATGATTGAGCGTGGAGAATATGACAGCAATGCTTTTCTGAAAGAAATTCAGGATATGATTTCTGCACTGGTGCAGACCTATGAAAAGGTAAAAGGGTCTGATGTGCTTATGGCAAAGGAAGTGCAGACAGTGGGTGTTTGCCCTGTCTGTGGCAGTTCCGTCACAGAACGGCAGAAAGGATTTTTCTGTTCCAAAAGAGAATGCCATTTCGCTCTATGGAAAAACAGCCGTTACTTCGAGAGCATCGGAAAAAGCCTGACATCAGCGGTGGCACAAAAGCTCTTGTCCAATGGAGAGGTTAAGCTCAAAGGATGTAAATCTGCTAAGACCGGCAGAATGTACGATGCAACCGTTGTAATGACAGTAACGGAGGAAGGGAAACCGCAGTTTAATATGAATTTTGAGAACGGAGGAAAAAGTAAATGATGAATGAGTTTAATCCGGATGGCAAGGACATTCGGTTCATTGACAGCCATTATAGAGATTTGTTTCGCATCCCGGATGGCGGAACGATTCAGGTACACTACTCCGATGATTCAGTAGTCATTAAGCCCTGCAAGTTTATTGATGAGTACCATACACAGATTGGAAACAATGTGTTCCACATCTGCCAGTTTGCAGAACTCCTGGAGCGTAACGGAAGCTATTGTCAGGCGGAACCGGAAATCATGGGTGATGAAGCTGCATGGCAGGTTGGGCGAGATCAGTATCTTGCAATCCAGACCTGTGAAGATGGTTATGACTATACGCTCTTTGATAAAGAATTTCATGAGATTGATGGCGGTCAGTTGGACAATCCAGAGCTGTCTATGCTGGAAGCACGAGCTGAAATTCTGGCTGGATTTGGACTTCAGATGAGAGAACTGCGAGTACAAGTATATGAAGAAGTCATGGAAAAAGCAGAGGCTGTTGAAGCTGTAAATGCTTCTTTGCTTGACCTGGCAAAACAAATTGACCAGTTCTCTGATGAGTACGATCACTATGAATATGCTGACAGAGTTGATGATAAAAAGAGCAACATTGTTGAGATTTATCATGATCTCACAAATGGAAACGCTGCTCCGTACCGAGATTTTTTAGAACAGGTTATTGAAGATTCGGATGAAATTTCTGTGGTACAGGCAGCAACACAGTTAAAGAATGAGTTGGATAAGGCGGTTTCTCGACCTAAAGAATCCGTAATTGATCAGTTAAAACAGATTTCGGGACAGACAGTACCATCTAAAATGTCGCACAGTTTTAAGGAACCCGAAAGATAAGGAGGATAATCTATGTCACAGGAAAAGATTGAACGTTGGAATGAAGTCGATGGCAATCTCGATAATGGTGAAAAGCTGCAAGCATTTTTGGACAGTACCACGGATGCGTATGCGATTTTGCAGCTGCGCCGTACAGATGAAACCGTTTATGAACGCTTTGAATCCTATGAAGCCCTGAAACGTCAAGGAAAAGAGCCGAACATTGACCATTATGATGTGGTTTATGTGGCTCCGCTCTCCTCTTATACTGACCAGACTGCCATGCTGGAAGGGCTGTACACAAAGTTTAATGTGGAGCGTCCAGAGGATTTCCGGGGGCACAGCCTGTCCGTCAGCGACATCGTGGCACTGAAAACCGATGCTGTGGTATCTTTTCACTATGTGGATTCTATCGGCTTTCAGGAGCTTCAGGGCTTTATGAAGCCGGAGAACTACCTGAAAAATGCAGAGATGGCGATGGAGGACGATTATGGGATGCTGGATGGCGTTATCAATAATGGCAAAGCACCTGCAACGGAAGAACGTTCTTCTGTATTGGCACAGCTGAAAGAACAGCCTGTTCTGGATAGTCCCCATAAACCGCCCAAAGCCCGAACAGAGAGGGAGATGGAATGATGGATTTAACCATTGATGAAAAAATGCTGATACTTCTGTACAGCCCAGGAACCAGAATGGGGCTGTATGGAGCATTACAGCAGATGAAAGAGCAGCTTGAGGAGGATGAAACAGAATTGTTGGATTTGACCAACTCTGTTTTGCAGAAGTTATCAGATATGGATGATGAAGTCTTTGAAAAGCTGAGTCTTTCTCTGGATTTATAAAGATTGGAGGGAAATAATGAATCCGAAAGAGAGGTATTATTCCGGTGTGGCAAGAGAAACGATCCATAGAATTACTGCCAACCGAGAAAACTGGACTTCTTTTCTGGCAACGATGGCTCGAAATTATGATTTCACCTATCCAGAACAGGTGATGATTTATGCGCAGCGTCCCAATGCTACACTGTGCAAACCTTATGAGGAATGGAACACAGACCAGTATCGGCGCTATGTGAAAAGGGGTTCCACTGGTATTGCCCTTTTTGTGATGAACCAGGATAAACCGTATCTGCGTTATGTCTTTGATGTGGCGGACACAGGTGTGCGTCGTTCTTCTCCGTCAATTACGCCGTGGAGAGTGACCGATGAAAACCGCCGTTTTATAATGGATGAGATGGAACGTGTCTTTCAGGTTCCGTCAGAGGGAATTCTGGAATATCAGCTGGAAAATATCGCAATCAACCTTGCCAGAGAGTATTGGGACGATTTCAAAAAGCCGATCCTCGACATCGTTGCAGATAGCTTCCTTGAGGAGTATGATGAATATAACATCGAGGTAGCATTTAAGACCGCAGTGGCAAATAGTGTCTCCTATGCGATGTACAGCCGTATTACCGAGAATCCGGATAACTATTTTGAGCATGAAGATTTTCAAAATGTATTCGACTTTAATACCCGTCAGACGGTAAATGCTCTGGGTACGGCGGTCAATGCAGTCAGCTCTCGAATGTTTGGAGAAATCGAAAAAGCCATAGAAGCCTTTGAACAGACAAAAACCGTGGAAAGGAGCCATGATTATGAACGAAATGACTTACACACAGGTCGGGGATTACCGGATTCCGGACATCGAACTGAAGAACACCGAAACGAAACCGTTGGGCAAGTACGGCAGAATGCGGAGGGCGTTTCTGCAAGAGAACAATCCGATGTTGCTGAACGATCTGATTCTCAGCGAGCAGCTGTTCCCGCATCTCCAGGAGATCGACGAGACAGCGCACCGCAGAGTGGAGCAGCTGATGACAGAACTGCTGGAGAAGAATCCGGCACCGGACAAAGCAACACAGCAGATGGCATGGGTGAAGCACATGAACAGCCTGAAAGCACAGGCAGAGGAAATCGTGACAGCGGAGCTTATCAACAGCTGAGTTTGAACCTTTTCCTTTCAGAATCAGAACAAATCAGCTTTATTGACGAAGCAGAGAGCAAAACGCTCTCTGCTTTTTCTTTATCTGAAAATCAGATCGACCAGGTGCTTACTGTTGGCGGAAATGAAGCTAATCTCCGAATGATGGTGGCACTGGAATATATGAAAGGAAAATCCACAGAGGAGATTGCAAAGCGTCTGCCTGCACTCTATCGTGGCAGCAATGGCTTTAAATTGGATAGTCATGAGGTCAGCGCATGGTTTGATGAGCAGTGTATTCATCTTGCCAGAGGAAAGACTGCCCGTTTTGCACCGTCCAGACAGATCGTATCCTGGCAGGAAGCCGCCGAGCGTATCGGTAAGTTACTGGAGAATGGCGAGTATGCCACCAATGTAGAGTTGGTGGAGGCTCCGGGTTATGAGAGAACAAAGGTCGCAGAATCTCTTTGGTATTTGTATCATGATCTTTCTGATAATGCCAGAGAACAAGGCTTCTTCCCTTCTTTACAGGAAGTCCGCAGTGTGGGATTTCCGGCAGAAACAGCAGAGCTGGCTGAAAAGCTGAATGATAGTCAATTCAGAGCCGGACTGAAAGCTGAATATCAGAACTTTTTACAGGCACACAATGAGGATTCTTCTTTGCTGCGATTCCATTATCACAAATTGGAACGCTTGGCACAGCGACTGGATGAGCTTGATCTGCCACTCAGAGAATATCAGAGCAGTATGACCATGCCACCTCTTGTCCGTCAGTTTATTACGGATGATGAAATCAATGAATCCCTGTCCGGGGGCAGTGGTTTCTCTGGTGGAAAAGCCCGTATTTATGAGTATTGGCAGAAAGGACATTCTGCAAAAGAAAAAGCGGACTTTTTGAAAAATGAGTATGGGACAGGCGGTCGTTCTCATGCGCTTTCCGGTGCTTCTGGCAGTGGTGAAGATCACGATGCCAAAGGAATCCGATACACCAAAAGCGGCTGTGATAAGGTGCAGCTGTCCTGGACACAGGTTGCCAATCGCATTGATTCGTTGATTAAGCAGGAGCGTTATATTTCTCCTGAAGTTTTGAAAGATGTTCAACAAGAACGAGCATCGGATATAGAAAACGAGCCGAATCCTGTGGGACGCATTGAATATCTTGGAACAAATGGCAGACCGGGTGAAGTGATTGAATATACTGATCCGGAACAGTTTATCAAGAATATTGAAGATGAAACATTCTATGGTGTTCCATTCACTGTTGTTCTGTATCGGGACGAACAGGGAAACACCATCCCACAAGATTTTCTCAGCGAACTTGACCCACCGCCGAAAGGCTTCCGTGTGGAAGATGCTCCGGTAATCGACTTGGAGGAAGAAGCACCCTCTGTGGATGAAGCAGAAGAAAGCCCGTTTGTTGCACAGGTCATGCGTGATGTAGAAGCTATTGCTGCCGAAGAAGAATCCTATGAGCGATTCAGTGTGATTGAAACAGAAAACGGTTATGCTGTCTGGGATGATATTCGGGATGAAATCTATGTAGATGATGAGGGTGTCAGTGAGGAATTCACCAGTGAGTGGCAGGCAAACGATTATTTGCAGGAAGTCAAAAAAGCGGTTTCTGCCAAAGAATCTGCGGAGTGGCTGTACAATGAACGCTCTAAATTTGAAGCAACACAGGAACCGGTTTATCAGGTGGGTGACACTGTTTTTCTGGAGGGAGAAGCATACAATATCACTGCCATTGGAACTACTGATGTACAGTTGCTGCCTCCAGGAATGGTGTACCCAATTTATCGGGCGGAAAGCAAAGAGAATTTTGAACGCCTTTTAAGACAGGATGAACGCAATGCCCGATTTATTTCAGGTGAAGAACCGGAAAAAACTGTTGCCACAGCTGAGCCGGAACATTTTATCGACCATTACTATGTGGTAGAAGATTTGCAGGTTCGAGGGGCGCTTCAGCTCAAGGAGTACAGCACATTCGAGGACGCAATGAGAGCATACAAGTCCCTTCCATCTGAAAGAATGAAAGCTCTGGGAGTGCAAAACACACGGACTCCATTCCCCGGTAGCCTGGATCTGATTCAGTGTAAAGATGGCGAAGATAAACTTGTCCAGGACTACACAAAAGTTGCTGGTTGGGAAAACCCTGAGATTCTGGACTTGGTTCAAAAAATTGAAACTGCAATTCAAACAAAGGAAAGTCCCGATATTCCAGCAATCAATTTTCACATCACAAATGACCATCTTGGCGAGGGCGGAGCGAAAGCAAAATTCAGAGCCAATATGGATGCAATCCGTGTCCTAAAAGAATTGGAGTTTGATGAGCGAAATGCTACTCCGGAAGAACAGGAAATCCTTTCCCAATATGTCGGTTGGGGTGGGCTTGCAGCTGCTTTTGATGAAAACAAGGCAAGCTGGGCTGAGGAGTTCAGAGAACTTTATACAGCCCTGTCTCCGGAAGAATATGCCGCAGCACGAGCTAGTACCCTGAATGCCCACTATACCAGTCCTACCGTCATTCGTGCCATCTATGATGCGGTCGGACAGATGGGATTTGAAACAGGAAATATTCTGGAACCTGCAATGGGTATCGGTAACTTTTTCGGTATGCTCCCTGACGCCATGCGAAACAGCAATCTCTATGGAGTGGAGTTGGACTCCATCAGTGGGCGTATCGCTCAGAAACTCTATCCTAACGCTGAAATCAAGGTGGCGGGCTTTGAAACTACGGATCGCCGGGATTTTTATGATTTGGCAGTCGGCAACGTTCCGTTCGGCAACTATAAGGTTTCGGATAAGCCCTATGATAAGTTGGGGTTCTCTATTCATAACTATTTTTTCGCAAAAACGCTCGATCAGGTTCGTCCGGGCGGTGTGGTTGCATTTGTGACCAGCCGTTTTACGATGGACTCAAAAAATTCTGATGCCAGAAAATATATGGCACAGAGAGCGGAACTCCTGGGAGCCATTAGACTGCCCAATACGGCATTTAAGGCAAACGCCGGTACAGAGGTTGTATCTGACATCATTTTCCTGCAAAAGCGTGACCACCCCATCGACATCATGCCGGACTGGGTGCAGCTGAATACTACACCGGATGGTTACACCATGAACAGCTACTTTGTAGAGCATCCGGAAATGGTTTTGGGAGAACTTTCTATGGAAAGTACCCAATATGGTAAGGATGATCTCACAGTCCGTCCCCGTGAAGATATGGAACTGGCTGACCTTCTTCGTGAAGCTGTTACCCGTATCGGTGGCACTTATGCTCCTGCGGAGCTAACTGAAGAAGCAAACAGCCAGGAAAAAGAACAGATTACCATTCCTGCCCGCCCAGATGTGAAAAACTTCTCCTACACGGTTGTAGACGATGAGGTATATTTCCGGGAAAACTCTGTCATGCGTCTGGTAGAGCTGAACGACAAAGCCAAAGAACGTGTCAGCGGCATGGTGGAACTTCGCCGCATTGTAAATGAACTGATTGAATATCAGCTGGAGGACTATCCGGATGATATGATTCAGGCAAAACAGGTAGAGCTGAATGCTGCCTATGATGCGTTTACCGCAAAAAACGGGTTAATCAACAACAGAGCCAACAGTCAGGCTTTTGCTGATGATTCCAGCTATTATCTTCTGTGTTCACTGGAAAACTTGGATGAGGATGGTCATCTCAAGAGCAAAGCGGATATGTTCACTAAGCGTACCATTAAACCGGAACGTAAAGTGAACAGCGTGGATACACCGTCTGAAGCACTTGCGATTTCTATTGGTGAGCATGGCAAGGTGGATTTGCCTTATATGGCAGAACTGCTGGGGACTCCCGGCGAATATGATTCCATTAAAACCGAGCTGCAAGGTGTGATTTTTAAAGACCCAATGGCTCCGGATGACCCTGTTTCGGGCTGGCAGACAGCCGATGAGTATCTTTCCGGCGATGTGAGAAGTAAGCTGAGGATTGCACAGATGGCTGCACAGAAAGACAGTTCTTTTGAAATCAATGTGCAGGCACTGGAAAAGGCGCAGCCGAAGGATTTGGATGCTTCTGAAATTGATGTCCGTCTGGGCGCAACATGGATTGATTCTGCCTATATCCAGCAGTTCATGCAGGAAACTTTTGAAACTCCGTATTATCTCCGCCGCACGATTGAGGTCAAATTTTCGGAACTGACAGCAGAATGGAGAATCAACGGAAAGAGTTCTCCGAGCCAGAATGATGTGGCAGCATACACGACCTATGGTACGGAACGTGCCAACGCCTACCGTATTTTAGAGGAAACTCTGAATCTGAAAGATATTCGTATCTACGACACCATTGAGGATGCGGATGGCAAGCAGAAGCGTGTGCTGAACAAAAAGGAAACTACTCTGGCACAGCAGAAACAACAGGCAATCAAGGATGCGTTCCGAGACTGGATTTGGAAAGACTCGCACCGCCGTGAAGCACTTGTGACCAAGTATAATGAACTGTTTAACTCCACCAGACCTCGTGAATACGATGGTAGCCATATCCGATTTGGTGGCATGAATCCCGATATAACCCTTCGGGAACACCAGCGAAATGCCATTGCCCATGTGCTGTATGGTGGGAATACCCTGTTGGCACATGAGGTTGGTGCGGGCAAAACCTTTGAAATGGCGGCTTCCGCTATGGAAAGTAAACGCCTGGGACTGAGCCAGAAGGCATTGTTTGTTGTTCCCAACCATCTGACCTTGCAGTGGGCAAATGAATTTCTTCATCTGTATCCCAGTGCCAAACTTCTGGTGGCAACCAAAAAGGATTTTGAAACGGCAAACCGCAAGAAATTCTGTGCGAGAATTGCCACCGGTGACTATGATGCAGTCATTATCGGTCACAGTCAGTTTGAAAAAATCCCTCTTTCTCCGGAACGTCAGGAGCGCCAGCTGCGTGAACAGATTGATGAGATTGAGGGAGCGATTGCAGAACTCAAATATCAGAACGGCGAGAATTTCACCATCAAACAGATGGAGAAAACGAGAAAATCCCTGCAAACCAGACTGGATAAACTTCTCTCTACTGACAGAAAGGATGATGTTGTTACCTTTGAACAGCTGGGCGTTGATCGGCTGTTTGTAGACGAGAGCCACGCTTTCAAAAACCTCTTTTTGTACACAAAAATGAGGAATGTCGCTGGTCTTTCCACTTCGGAAGCACAGAAATCTTCGGATATGTTTATGAAGTGCCGCTATATGGATGAATTGACCGGCGGGCGAGGCGTTATCTTTGCAACAGGTACTCCCGTATCGAACTCCATGACGGAGCTTTATACTGTTATGCGATACCTTCAGTACGGCACACTTCAAAAGAAAAATCTGACCCATTTTGACTGCTGGGCATCTACCTTTGGTGAAACAACCACCGCTATTGAGTTGGCTCCGGAAGGAACCGGCTATCGTGCCAGAACCAGATTTGCAAAGTTTTTTAATCTTCCGGAACTCATGAATATGTTTAAGGAAGTTGCGGATATTAAAACCTCCGACCAGCTTCACCTCCCAGTGCCGGATGCGAAATTTGAAACGGTTGTTGTGCAGCCTTCTGATTATCAGCAAGACATGGTAGCAGACCTTTCGGAACGTGCAGCGGCGGTTCATTCCGGTATGGTTGACCCATCCGAGGACAATATGCTCAAGATTACCGGCGATGGAAGAAAGTTGGGGTTAGATCAGCGTTTAATCAATCCTCTGTTGCCAGATGACCCGGAAAGCAAGCTCAATGCCTGTGTGCAAAATGTGCTGCGGATTTGGGAAGAAGGAAAAGCTGACAGGCTGACCCAGCTTCTGTTCTGTGACCTCTCCACCCCGAAAAACGATGGCACGTTTAATGTTTATGATGACATCAAGGCGAAGCTGATAGCAGCCGGTGTGCCAGAGAAAGAAATTGCATTTATTCACGATGCAGATTCTGAAGCAAAGAAAAAAGAATTGTTTGCAAAGGTGCGTACTGGTCAGGTTCGTGTGCTGATGGGCAGTACACAGAAAATGGGAGCCGGAACAAACTGCCAGGATCGCTTGGTGGCGCTTCATCACTTGGATGTGGGCTGGCGTCCATCTGATATGACCCAGCGAAATGGTCGAATTATCCGTCAGGGCAATCAAAACAAGGAGGTTCAGATCTATCAGTATGTAACCGAGGGAACTTTTGATGCGTATCTTTATCAGACACTGGAAAACAAGCAAAAATTCATTTCTCAGATTATGACCTCGAAATC
>ERZ779876.1972-NODE-1972-length-15931-cov-3.032628_pt1 | contig 15931 bp, 11 predicted proteins | sample MGYA00511068_ERZ779876 | MGnify/ENA primary metagenome ERZ779876 (study PRJEB29588, sample SAMEA1970858) | human gut metagenome | biome: human gut; feature: human-associated habitat; material: faeces | place: Denmark | collected 2008/2010 ...
TCAAAAAAAAAGCCTGTTCAACAGTACAAAAAAATTTTTTTAGGGGTCAAACACGGTGTCAAGAAGCATGGCTTCGCAATTTGCAAAGGGTCTTCTTTGCAGTCACAAATTAAAGTGTGTCCGCGAATCTGTTCGCACGCGCTTGGCGACGATACGAATTTCATCGTTTCATAACGAAAATATTTTAGCATTATTTGAGTCCTCTGCAACAAGAAAATGAGGTACAGCGAAAGGAGTATAAATTATGCCAAAAGCAGGTGTCAACATTCACAAGAGAAAAGACGGTCGGTGGGAGGGCCGTTACAAAGTTGGGGTATATCCCAATGGGGCAACAAAATACAAATCGGTGTATGGCATTTCATACACCGAGGCAAAAGATAAGTTGTTCTCTGTTATTGCTGAAAAAGGAATTTCCTCGAAACAAACAAAAGAGAGGACATTTTCTGAGATTCTGCAGCTATGGCTTTGCAACAACCGGCTGCGTCAAAAGGGAGCAACCGAACACAAATATCGCACGATAATCGACAAACACATCGAGCCGGAGATCGGTTCGCTAAAGCTCTCCAAAATATCAGCGGTCACCATCAATTCCTTTCTTGAGCGCAAACTGAAATTCGGACGCATCGACAAATCAGGTGGACTTTCTTCGTCATATGTCAGAACAATGGCGTCAATTATTCAGTCGGCGTTGCAATTCGCAGTAGATGAAGGATACTGCCAACCGCTGAAATCGACGGTTTGTAAACCGCCATTAGAAAAAAAGGATTTACGGATCCTTACGAAAGACGAACAAGAGCAACTGGAAGCTTTTCTTTACAGTAGCGTTGATTTGGTTGGCGTAGGCATTATGATTTCACTCTACGCGGGCCTGCGCATCGGTGAAATATGTGCGCTGTCATGGGAAGATATCGATCTTGCGTCCGGCATCATACATATCCGCCACACCATCGCAAGAGTTCCCTGCACAGATCCGCAAAAGGACGCCAAAACATCTCTGATTGTCGACACACCAAAAACTAAAGCCTCTCTGAGGGATATACCGATTTCCTCCCTTTTGCAGGAACAGTTGGCTACGGTAAAGAGTTCAACAGGGTTTATTCTTACGGATTCCCAAGCCTTTGTGAGTCCAAGAACTTATGAATACCGCTTTCACAAAGTTCTTGATAACTGCGGAATCGATCATGTTAATTATCATACTTTGAGGCACACATTCGCTACAAGATGTATTGAGGCTGGAGTTGATGTGAAGTCTTTAAGCGAGATGTTAGGGCATGCCAATGTAGGAATAACACTCAACACCTACGTTCATCCATCAATGGATTTGAAACGATTGCAGCTCGAAAAATTGCACTCCGCCGTTTGATTTTTTAGTGGTCAAAAAAATGGTCGGGCAAGGCGAATATTACTTGTGAGACAAATGATTTCTTCACTTTTTTCGTAGAAGAAATTGTTCTACGCAAAAGGATTTCACTCGAAATCTTTTTGGGCACATATCAAGCAAGCGCTTGATAATAGAAAGAGGTTTAACCGTAAAAAGTTGGATATGCGATTTAAATGCGTATGGAGATTGATTGCAGGAAAGAAGTTATCAATATCTGCCTCAACCTTTTTATTGAGAAGAGTTTGACTGCAACGTCAACAAGAAGTTTGAGCAGTGCATTAAAGCCACAAAATGAAGATACAGCACCATATGGGTATATGATTATTACTGCAGTTGCAAACTATATGATTTTCGCTGAGGATTCATTGATTTATCCCCAGATACAGATTGCAAAATCAGCGATCCGTGGTTTTATATCTTCTACAGGACAGGTAGATAGAGGAGGCATGCCACAGAATGAAGTTTAAGGCTAAAGCAAAAGATTGCCAGCTATTAGTCAAAGCGAAAACTCGATATGGCGAAACAATAGATGAAAAGGAACTTGACAGGTTTTCAAGGGTCTATCTGCGTGGGTTTCTCAAACCCAAACTCGTCAAAAAGAATGTTATCGAGTATACGGGACCAGTTGGCGTCAGCCTATATGAGAGATTTAAGAAACCGATGACCAAGAGGGATTTCCTTTTCATTATAGAACATGTGGTCGTAGCGGTTCAAAAGTTGCAGGCAAATAGTATGGCACTCAATAACCTTGTAATGAATCCGCAATACACTTATGTAAATGAAGTAACAAAGGAAGTTCAATTTTTATATCTCCCGATAACAACGGGATTCCAGAACATGAACCTGCTGGATTACATAGAATCTATCGCTTACTCTGTAAAACCAGCTGACGGGAATGCCGCTGATTTTGTTTCGAGGTTTGTTTACTTCTTTAAGGCATTGAAACCATTCGATATTACAAAGGTTGAAGCTTTTGTTGCCAAAGAAGACCGAAGCGTGGTTAATACAATCAAAAAGCAAAACGCCGGTCAGAGTGGCTTCATGACAAATAAGCAACGCCATTATTATGATCATTATGATAATAAGGGCAGTGCGAAAAATGACGATGACGATCCTACGGGTCTACTAAATGAAGATGATGATGACCCAACAGGTTTGCTTAACGAGGGCGATGATGATCCGACTGGACTTCTTGCTGAAGATGACGACCCTACGGGACTTTTAGTCGAAAAAAAGGACGATGACGCCACCGGCCTTCTCTCGGATCCTGATGATACTACCGGGCTTCTGAATGACAACGGAAACGACAAAGCAACAGGTCTTTTGAAACATCCCCATGACGATGAAGATGATAACACAACGGGACTTCTCGCTGGCAACAACGCCAATGCCAAATTTCCGTCTCTTTTCAGAATTCTCACAGAGGAAACGATCATCATTAACAAACCCGTTTTTCGGATAGGAAAAGAACGAAGCTATGTTGACTATTTCGTCACAAACAACATCATGGTGAGCAGAGGTCATGCTGACATCATAACACGTGGAAGCAGATACTTTGTTAAGGACTTGAATTCAAAGAATCACACATACATCAATAATCATGAACTTCCAATTCTTGCAGAGATAGAAATTCATGACGGCGATAGACTGAAATTGGCAAATGAAGAATTTATCTTCAATGTGTGATTAGAAAATAGGATAAGGAGTGATTGATAGATGCGCTTTATAGCCACTGCAGATTCTGATATCGGAATTTCTAAAGCTACAAACCAAGACAGCGTTTTAATAAAGCATGCAAAAGTGGATGGAGAAGAAGTTCTTCTTGCTGTTATCTGCGATGGCATGGGTGGCTTATCAAAAGGAGAACTCGCAAGTGCAACGGTAATCCGGGCATTTGCTAAATGGTTCGATGAAGAACTCCCTTACGAACTCGAAAATGTCGATATGCAAGTCATCGGCGCAAAATGGGTTCTGCTGCTCAAAGAATTGAATGCCAAAATTCTTGATTACAGTAAATCAAACGGAATCGAAGGAGTGGGAACAACCTTCTCAGGTATTCTTTTCATAGGAAATCAATATGTGATAGGTCATGTGGGCGATACACGGGTATATCATATTGGCGCCTCGCTCAATCAACTTACGACTGATCAGACCTTCATAGCCCGTGAAATCAGCAGAGGCACAATGACGTTAAAGCAATCTAAAACAGATAAAAGACGGAATCTATTATTACAATGCATCGGCGCATCAAAAGTTGTTGATCCGCAGATCATTTGCGGAAAGACCGAAAAAGGCGCGTATATGCTTTGCTCTGATGGTTTCAGACACGAAATATCCGAAGCCGAGATATACGAGTCACTCAACCCCATTAACCTGATGAACAAGGATGCGATGCACAATAATGAAAGATATCTTATCGAATTAGTCAAGAGTCGAGAAGAAAAGGATAACATCTCGGTTCTCCTGATTAAAGTGGAGTGAGGTGGGGACACATGACTGAAATCGGAACAATTATCGATGGAAAATACAAAATACTGAACGAAATTGGCCGGGGCGGAATGTCGGTTGTCTACCTTGCGATGGATGAGCGCTTAAACAAGCAGTGGGCAATTAAGGAAATTCGTAAAAAAGGCAATGGAAAAAACGACGAGATAGTCGTAAACAGTTTACTGGCCGAAGCGAACTTGATGAAAAGGCTTGACCATCCTGCGCTTCCTCGAATCGTTGATATTATTGACAACGGAATTACAATCTATGTTGTCATGGACTATGTGGAGGGGCAATCATTAGATAAGGTTCTGAATGAGTATGGTGCGCAGCCGGAAGAACTGGTTGTAGGATGGGCAAAGCAATTGTGTGATGCTCTCTCATATTTGCACTCACAAAAGCCTTCTATTATCTATAGAGATATGAAACCGGCTAACGTAATGCTTAAGCCGGAAGGGAATATTAAAATTATAGACTTTGGCATTGCACGAGAATATAAAGAGCAGAAACTTTCGGATACAACAGTGCTTGGAACTAAGGGTTATGCTCCACCGGAGCAATACAGTGGACAGACTGACCCAAGATCTGATATCTTTGCCTTGGGCATGACAATGCATCATCTGCTCACCGGCGTAGATCCTCGAAACGGAGAACCTTATGCTCCTGTACGGCAGTGGAATCCGGAGCTTTCAGAAGGTATCGAGATAATTATTGATCGATGTGTCGAGCCTGCCGCCGAAAATCGTTATCAAAGTTGTGCGGATCTGTTATATGATCTTGAACATCCCGAATTGATTACCAAGGGGTTCAAGAAAAAACAACGAAGGAAACTTATTTCTTTCGTCGTCGCAATTGGAATATCCGTGTTGATGGCAATTGCCGGCTCGGTTCTTAATCTTACGGCAACAGCCGTTAACAACCAGGACTATGATACGAATATCTCCGGATCGGATCCATCAAAGTACTATGCTGCGGTTGATATTTATCCTGAACGCGTTGATGCCTATAACTTACTGATTGACTACTATAAGTCGCACGATGGAACCAACGAACAAATAACTAAGGTTGGAAATACAATCGAAGCGAATGCAGCTTCTTTGGATTTAACGGATCCGGAAATTGCAGACATGTACTATGATATGGGTAAGCTTTATTTCTCGGATTACGATGGATCCTTTAAGAGCAGAACAGTAAGTGCGCAAAGTTTCTTTAAGATTGCATCCGAGGCCGAGGCTTCCTTCGACAAGAAAGAAATTGCAAAGTGCTACTATTCGATCTGCAAGTTTATGACGAACCAAAGTACTACCGCTGAACACTCCCTGGATGATTACACAGAGTTGTTTCGTGAGATAGAGTCTGCTATGGATATCGTCGGTAAAGCGACAGATAATGAAGCAAATTATGATAAGATTTCGCTCTACTATGTGACCATGTTGCTGATAAATGATCAGGCCGAATATATGGCCAGCGTAAAGTTTGATAGACAGACGACTCTTAATATGATGGAAACTCTCAATCAGAACGCTAACAGCATCACTTCCTCGCTTTCCTATGTTAACGATCTGCAAGATGAGATTCAATCAAGTTACGATTCGTTTATCTCAAATATTAACGCAAAATATAACGAAGTTGAAAAACGGCAGCAAGGAGGTAATTAAGATATGGCAGAAACATTGCAAACCCTATCAATTATTTCCTTTGCGGTCGCTGCTGCATGTTTTGTTCTGGCAATTTTCTTATGGTTCTTCTTTAAGATCCCGACTATTATCGGTGATTTATCAGGTAGAACAGCAAGAAAATCTATCGCACAAATGCGTGCGGCTAATGAAAAAAGCGGCGTAAAATCTTATAAAGAAAGCAAGACCAACGCCGAGCGCGGTAAAGTAACCGCTACAATGCCTGACTTTGGGGAAATTAATAAGAAAGATTCTCCCGGTCATGACAAACCGGACACGGGTCTTTTAACGGAAAACAATGCAAATGTGAAAGATCCTGAAGAAACCAACATGCTTGGGGATACAACCGAAAGCTTAGGTTCCGAAACGACTGGCTTACTGGTTGATGAGAACGCGACTGCATCTCTCGATACCCCCGACAATAAACAGCCGGTCAGAACCAGCAGCAAGAAGCTTGTAATTATCGAAGAAGTAATGCTCATTCACACCGATGAGGTGATTGAATGAGAAGCATCCGCAGAATTAAGCGCCTCTTTTGGATTGCAGTCGTTTTTCTGTCCCTGATGGCGGGTTCAATTTTGCTCATGCCATTAGCGACAAAAATCGGCGAAGAAAATAGAAGCATACTTTTGGAGGTTGGATTAGTTTTCTGGCTTTCGATGATTGCAGGATATTTTTTCGTCTATGTGGCAAATCGGGAACGAAAGTGGTTTATTCGTAAAAAGCTCGATGGAGATGTAGGTATGGGTTGCAGACCCGGCGTTATCACTTTTTTTGATAATGTTCTTGCTACTGTCGCAGATGTAGTGATGATTGCAAGTTTCCTGCTTTTCATAGGGGTCAGCTTTACAGAACTGAAATACGAGTACATTTCATATGTTCTGTTGTCTTTATTGATTTTTTCATTGAATATGCACTGCTTGTTCAATGGGAGAATATATAAGGTTACAAAATTCAAACGCACAAGGAGAGAACGAAGCTATGAGTAACGTCAAATGCAAAACCTCATCAAGGTTGCTCGCGGCAATTTTGTCGTTGGTAATGGTGCTTTCTATGTTTCCCATTGCCGGTACGACTGTTTTGGCTGCTACGAATGAGCATCCCGATGCGGTAACAATAACCGTTAAAGATGAAAACGGTAGCGTCGTTGAGGATGCCGAGGTCGCTTTCACGATTGATTCCCAAACCAACGGCGATTTGTGGAAGAGCGAAACCAAACAAACCGATGAATACGGCTGTGTGGAAATTCTGCCGAAAGCCGACTTTATTGCGGACGATTTAATGCTTACTGCAACCGTCAGCAAGGAAGGCTTTGAGACAAACGAAACACTTGCCGATGTGACAATTACCTCTGATGAGCAGAATTTTGAAGTTGTGTTGATTAGCACAACGATAAATGATGTTACAATAGAAGGTAAAACATTGACTTATAACGGCGCGGAGCAGGAACTTGTTTCTATTACCGGGCTCCAAGATACTGATACGGTGGACTATGACAATCTTCCGAGCGGCGTTACACTCAACAACGAGAAAAAGCCGGTTGCAACGAATGCTAGTACATATGAGCTTACTGTTACTGTCAGCAGAAACGGTAAGGAAAAGCTTGTAAAAGTTACATCGACAATCGAAGCTGCTAATATTGAAGTAGATTTTAATGCTAAAAATCCTGGATACAATGAAAAAGCACAGGAACTTGTAAGTGTTACAGGAACAGAGAATATTCCAGATGGAAGTACAGTTAAATGGTACTTGAACAGTGAAGAATATTCTTCCGCTATTAGTGATGTTCCGCAGGCAACAGCAGTTGGCGAATACACGGTAGAACTTATTATAGAGGGTAATTCAAACTATAAGAAAGTTGATATTCAGAAAACGGTAAATATCATCGAGGGAGAACTTAACCTTGACGGTTTAACTGTAGATGGTTTAAACAGTGTTTATATGGCAGATGAAAACGGCGACCCTGTTGCACAGAAAGCAGTAAAAGTTACACCGGAGTCAGGCCATTCTTATACCCTTAAATATCAGTTGGATGACGGCGATTTAACTGTTAACGACAGTGCGTGGGAAGAAGAAATCCCTACTGTAACTAATGCCGGTTCATATATTGTATGGGTTAAGGCGGTCAAGGATGGGTATAACGAAAGTGATGTGCCCGTAAATCCTGCCGCTGGTGCAGTTGCGCCTTATAATGTGTACATTGCAAAGGCTGAACAGAGTTTTGCCTTCGATGAGTATGACGCAATGGCTAACGATACGAATCCTGAAGCAATCGAGCTAAAAGGTTTTGTTCCTTATGGTCAGACATATGATTTTTCCGCAACTGACGATGCAGCATTGGCAAACGGAGCGATCTCTTATGAGATCATTGCAAACGAAGATGTTGCTGAAATTGCTGCAGACGGTATCCTTACTGTAAATCGCCCTGGTGCAATTACTGTTATTGCTACGCTCTCTGGAAATGAAAATTATAACGAGTGTGTGATTAAATATTATTTGGATGTTACCGGTGTCGTTTCTGCAAATGGGCAGTATATCGAATTTGCGGAATCCGAGAAGACCTTTGTTATCGGCACAAGCAATACGATTTCTGAGCAGAAAGCCGAGAAGAAAGATATATGGATTATGGGTGATATTTCCTACAATATCAATGATGTCAACGGCGTTTCAGTTAATAGTACCAACGGTAAAATTATCGTAACAGATATTGATAAACTCGCAGAAGAAATTCGCAATGGTAATGATGAGATAGTTGTTACCGCTAAAAAGGAAGCGACCAAATTGTATGGGGCTGATAAGATTTCTTATAAAATAGCACTTTCCTTTGAAGCAACACCGGCGGAGCCTTATACCTTATCTGCTACTGATGGCACAAACGATTGGTACAAGAACAAAGCCACCATAACTCCTGTTGCTGGGTATACGATTGCACAGAATGCGAGTGGCACTTTTAGCGCAACAACCGAATTCAACAATCAGGGTACTGATGTACGTTACGTTTATCTGAAAAACACTGAAACAGGAGCTATCACTGATAGAATCGCAGTTAATATCAAGGTTGACTCTGTGAACCCTGCTGATTTAAAGATGGAATATGTAACATCACCAATAAATACACTCCTTGAAGCAATCACTCTCGGCTTCTATAATCCGTCTGTTACATTGAGATTTACTGCTGCGGACGATACCTCCGGCCTCGATTATCTGGCCTGGACATATACTCGCGAGGCTGAGCAGTCCGAAACGAACTTGGAAACTGAGACAGGTACTCTGACTTTTGCTGACGGCAAAGCAGAGCTTACCTTGACCGCTTCACAGGCGAAGCAGTACCGCGGCAATATCTCGTTTACCGTGTACGACAAAGCTGGCAACAGCACTTCTACAACGGACGATGGCAATGTGTTTGTCGTGGATACAATCAGCCCGACAATGACGGTAAAATATGCCGGCGCAGAGCCGTATGCGGCTGCACAGAATACACTTGGCGATATTCATTATTTTAACGGTGATGTTAAAGTAGAACTTACCGTTACAGAAGCAAACTTCTATGCTGAAGATGTCAAGGTTTCGGTATCCAAAGACGGCAGTGAATTTAGTCCTGTAATGGCTGCTTGGAACGATAACAACGATAACAGCGTTGATGTTCATACCGGCACATTTACTCTTTCGGGTGACGGCGATTATGTTGTCAAAATAGAATACTCAGATAAATCGGATAACGCAATGACCGCTTATCAGTCGGAGACAATCACGATTGATACAACGGCACCGCAGGTTGAAATTGCTTACAGCCGTGATGGGGACGTCCAAAAAATAACTTTCACGGTAAAGGAACACAACTTCCGACCGGTTGATGTAACGATTACCGGCACAATGCAGGATATTACTGAAACCGATATTCCGTACACGGCTGCGCAGTTAACGGACGATCTGCGCAACGCTATATGGAAAGAAATTGCTCCGGATACTTATCAGGTTGAATACGACGGTCTTATGAACGGTATCTATGATTTGACGCTGGCCTATAAAGACCTTGCCAATTTGGATGCCGAGTCGTTTGCCGCAAAATTCATCATCGACCATGATGCACCGACCGATGTAAAGATCGAATACAGCAAATCCATTCTTGATACGGTTTTGGAAACAGTAACGCTTGGTTTTTACAAGCCGGATGTTACGGTTACATTTACCGCATTTGATACAAGTTCAGGCGTAAAGAACTTTCAGTGGAGATATACGAAACAAGACGGTCAGAGCGATGTGAACCGTCCCACCGATGACGAAACTAAGACAGTGGACGCCGAGCCGGACAATGCGGATCAATCCAAGTTTACTGCTCAAATCACCCTTACGGCAACAGAAGCGGAACAATTGCGCGGATATATGTCCGTTATTGCAACCGATGTTTATGGCAATTCAAGCGATAAGGTTACGGATGAGGGGTATGTTCTTGTTGTGGATACGATCAGCCCGACGATGACTGCTGAGTACAGCAAGGAATCCAGAATGGTTGGTACAACGGCATATTATAACGGAGACGCCACCGTTACCTTTACCGTAAACGAAGCCAACTTCTTCCCCGAAGATGTCGTTGTTTCCGTATCGAAAGACAACGGGACACCGTATGCCGTAACGCCGAATTGGACAGATAAGAGTGTGGATGAGCATATCGGCACTTACACCCTTTCCGGCGACGGCGATTATGTGGTAAATGTTGCGTATACGGATCGCTCCAACAATCAGATGGATTCGTATACATCACACACCATTACGATTGATACGATTAAACCTGTAATCAGCGTCGAATATCAGAATACCAATCTTATCGACACTGTAAAAGACCGTGACGAAAAGGACAGAAAGTACTTTGACGATACGCAGACGGCAATTGTAACCATTAACGAGCATAATTTTAATGCTGACGAGGTCGATTTCCAAATCGTTGCCCAGGATGTAACCGGCAAAGAACTGGACGCTTCGGCATTAAATACAAAGTCGCAGTGGAGCGTAGGCGAAAACGGTGATATCCATATCATCACCATTACCTATCCCGGAGATGCAAACTATACCTTTGATGTGGACTATACCGACCTTGCGACAAATCAGGCTGACGATTATGCACCGGATTACTTTACAGTTGATAAAACCGCTCCGACCAATTTGACGGTTTCGTACAGTACAAGCGTTCTGGATACCGTTCTTGAATCTTTAAGCTTCGGCTTCTATAACGCAAAGATGACGGTAACGCTTACTGCTGATGATATTACATCAGGCGTTCACAACTTCAAATACAGTTATCTCAACGCAGCAGGCGTAAGCAGTGTGAATGCCGAACTGATTGATCAGGCGATTGAAGCAGCCGATATTGTGTATTCGGAAGACGGTCTAACCGCAACAATGACCTTCGAAATTCCCAAAATGGTTCTCGGGACAGATAATCAATTTAACGGTACCGTAGAGTTCACCGCAACTGACCGTGCAGGCAATGAAACCGATGCACACAAAGAAACAAAACGTATCGTTGTAGATAATATTTCTCCTACCGCGCAGGTAACCTATAACGAGGCGGCCAATGTCGTTGGGGACATTTCCTATTACAACGGTAATATCGAAGCAACTATTACCATCAACGAGGCCAACTTCTACGCTAATGATGTTCAGGTTACGGTTTCCAAGGACAACGGCGCCGCTACTGCGGTGACACCGACTTGGACTGACAGTAGCGTTGATGTCCATGTGGGTAGATTCACACTAACCGAAGATGGAGACTACATTGTAACAATTAACTATACCGATAAGTCTTCTAACCGGATGGATACCTACACCTCGAAGCAGATGACCATCGATACTCAGATTGAGGTTCCTACCTATACTGTTAACGGCGTAGCTAAGACTGAAATTGGCGGTGCATACAAGGGTGATGCAACAATCGGCTTCAACTTTGCTGATCAGAACTTTGACACACAGACAATCAAACTTACCAGAACCCGTTTAGACAGTGTCGAAGATGTAACCGATGCCTTTATCAATGTATCCGGCAATGATCAGGGTGGCTCTGGAAGCTTCACCATTCCTTCTGAGGTTGGTAACGACGGTATCTATGATCTGACGATAACCATTAAGGATAAGGCACTTCATGAGACCGAATCCTCTCTCAGATTCACGATTAACAGATTTGGCTCTGTATACGAGTACAGTGATGAGCTTGTTGCCTTGATTAAGGATGGCGGTCAGTATGTTCAATCGGTTGACGGCGATCTCGTAATCACAGAGTACAACGCTGATCGCATCCTCGAAGGTTCTTTGAAGATCTTGATTACCCGTGACGGTGAAAATGTTGATGTAGACTTCACCAGTAATCCTACAAACATCAATTCAGAGGTTGGTATTGGAGATAGCGGCTGGTATCAGTATGTGTATACTATTAAAGCCTCTAACTTTGAGACCGATGGCGTTTACAAGATCTCTTTGACCTCGGAATACGGGGCTGATGACTCTGAAAGAAATGAATCTACCAGTATTCCGGACAACTCTATCGACGATGATGGAAACGCGATCCTTGACACTATGAATTTCACTGTTGACTCTGTTGCACCGGAGATTAGAAACATTGTCAATATGGATCAAAAGATCGCCGATGTTAATCAGATCGTTGATGGCAAGTTGAATGTCAAGTATACCGTAGTTGATGTCGGTGGCCTGAAGTCCATTGAGATTAAGGTTAACGGAACGACAGTCCAATCGCTTACCGAAGAGGATCTCGCAGACTCTGCATACAATTATTCCGGCAGCTTTGACATCGAAGAGCAAAGCGGTACCACTGCCCAGAAGGTTCAGTTGATTGTAACTGATCGCGCAGGAAATGTGACCGATACGAACTCTGATGACTTCCTCAAAGCTCACTCTTCGGATAACGAAAACAGCACATTTGTTTTCTTCAATGAGATCACCGTATCTCGTAACTTCTTCGTTCGTTGGTATGCTAACACGCCTCTCTTCTGGGGCTCTATCGGTGGAGTGGTAGTGCTTGCCGGTGCGATCTTGTTCTTCATCGCTTTCAAGAAAAAGAAGAAAGAAGAAAAAGCCAAGTAATATTGATTAAGTAGTTCTTATGGCCCTTCCATACAGGGGAGCCTGCATGGGAGGGTCAGGAGCTATTTATTAGAAGTTAGAATACACGGTTGATGTGTTCCAACTTGTGATAAATAGCATGTAGTATTAGTACAAGAAGGTGTTAAATAAATGAATGTTTTGGCCGAAAACAATTACATAAAAGAAATGGAATGCGGCTCTAATTTTTCCTACATTCTGAGTGACAACAGCACCTTCCTGTCTACGGAATATAAGGTGCTTCAAAGTCAGGCAAATAGTTGCTTTGTAAAGTGCATGAAGATTATGTACAACGGCAAAGTTCAGTTGTATTACCTTACAAAAGGACTTAAAACTTTTGCATCTATGCTCCCCACACTTGATTCGGAGAGTTTTCTTACAATTGTGGCAAATCTTTTGTCAGACATAATCGATGTAAAGCTAAATGGGTTCCTATCTTGCCAGAATATAGATATTGCATTTGAAAGAATATATGTGGATCCTGCTACATATAAAGTTAGTTTGGTGTATCTTCCGTTGAGTAAGAGGATATTTGATGATAATTCAAGCTTCGAGAACGAAGTTAGAACTGGACTGGTTAAGCTTATTTCCGGGATTTCTACGCTATCCTCACCAAAAACCACACAGTTTTCTGCTGATTTATCAAACGGAACATTAAGCATAGAAGATCTGTTCGCCCGTATAAAAGGTGGAAAAAGCTTGAATGTCGGTACATCAAGCGATAATCGATGTCAAGAAGCCCCGGCAGTCTTGCGTATTATTGCGATGAATGCACCTTCTCGTGTAGAGATAACGGTTACTAAGGATGAATTTGTAATCGGCAAGAAAGCGGAACTCTGTGATGGTGTAATTGGCTTCAATAAGATGATCAGCCGTTCACACTGCAGAATTAACAGACGCGGGAATCAGTATACGATAACTGATCTTCAAAGTGCAAATGGCACCTATGTAAATAGGGTTAGACTGCAACCAAACCAACCTCATCCGATAAAAAATGGAGATGTTATACGATTGGCTGACAGTGACTTTCAAGTTAGTATGGGATAAGGAGGGATGAATGTATGGCAAAGCCAAGAATTATTATTGCAGATACAGATACAAGCTATGTCATCCCGCTTCAGCTCAAAGTGGTGGAAGATTTTTTTGAAAAGGTTGATTTGGAAATCATAACGGATAAAGAATTTTTCGAAACACTATTTTCAACCCCTCAAAGAGTTGATATTCTCATCGTTTCCGAAGATCTTTATAGTCAGGCGATGCAGCGTCATAATATTGCGCATACATTTGTTATGAATGAGCAATATGAGGAGGACCAGACCGCAGATCTGAATGTAAATCATATTTTCAAATACACCAGCATAAAGGAAATCTTTAATGAGATTATCGGCAAAAGTGCAGACATACTAAACATTTCAAAGGATGGAAAACAAGAGACACAAGTAATTCTATTCTATTCAGCCAGTGGTGGCGCCGGTAAAACAACTGCCGCTATGGGCGTGAGCGCATCCTTAACAAAGAATTATAAAAGAGTCCTTTATATCAATGCCTCTCGTTTGCAGGTGTTTCAGCATATGTTAGAAAATCATTCGTCTATTACATCGGCTGATGTGTATGCGAAACTTGCTACGCCAACAGAAAATGTTTATTCTGAAATAAAACATGTAATCCGCAAGGAATTGTTTAGTTATCTTCCCCCTTTCAAAGCAGCGTTAATGTCTCTTGGACTGAGTTATTCAGTTTACGAAAAAATTATTGTTTCGGCCAAGAAAAGTGGCGACTACGATTTCATCGTTGTCGATGCAGATGTGACTTTTGATGAGGAGAAAGCATCCCTTCTTAATATTGCAGATAAAGTTGTTATCCTTACTCAACAGACACTTTCTTCTGTGCTTGCAACGAATATCTTGGTGTCCAATATAAACGGCGCTAATTCAAATAAATACATATTTATTTGTAATAATTTTGATAAAGACAAGGACAATGCCTTAATTTCACCAGCAGTTTCCTTGAAATTTTCGATCAATGATTATATCGACCATTTCGTTGATTATGAGAATAAACGACCTGAAAGCCTGTCAAAGGAAAATAGTGTTCAAAGAACTGCATTCTTAATTATTTGAGCGCGTAAGGAGGTAGCTATATGAATAAAAATGTCGCGATTGTTATTTTTAATATTGTTAAACGTCAGTTTACTATCGACCTTGAGATTCCTCTTAATATCACTGCAAATGAGCTAGTTATTGCCTTAAATATAGCATATGACCTGAGAATTGACACCGCTAACATCAAAAATTGTTATCTTAAAGCTGAGAATCCTATGGCTTTGTTACGAGGAAATAAAACTCTAAGCGAGTATGGCATTAGAAACGGTAGTATTATCAATTACACCGAGTAAGGAGACGAGAAAATGGAAAGCAGGTATAAGATAATTTTGTCAAATAGCAATTTATATAAGGAAATAGAGTTCTCTCCCGATATGCAGCAAGCCAGAGTTGGTACGGGAGTAGAATGTGATTTCCGTTTACATAAAAGTTTATTTTTCGGACAAATTGAGCTTTTCTTTTCAAAAAATAAAGACGGATGGAGTATTAATTGTTCAGATAATCTATACATAACTGTTGGAGATGTACGAAAACTGGCGACAAAACAGTTGGTTCACGGCGATATCTTGGAAGTGCATTATCAGGAATCTGATAATGTTGTATTGACTTTGGAATTTCTTTTCGATTTTGATAACGGCAAGATAAAATATGAGAGAGTTGTCGATATCTCCGGTTGCAACAGTTTTTCGATAGGCACCAGTTCCAATTGTAACATTATTATTAAGAGTGACTACGTTAAAAACGATTATATTGACTTTGCCAAGCAGGGTGATGCTCTCTTAGCGCATATTCAAAATACTACATATGGTTTATATCACAATGGTCAGAAAACTGCGACAGCAGAAAGAATTGCAAGTGGTGATTTCTTTTCAGTATCCGACTATTTTTTCTATTACAAGAATGGGAGTCTTTGGACTGAAATTAGAGCCGAATCGAACATCAACGGTTTGAATTATGCAGATCGGCCTGTCGTTAGCAATTACCCGAGGTTTAACCGTAATACACGCGTTCAATCCGTCGTGGACAACGAAAAGATTGAGATTTTGGATCCGCCTGCAAAACCTCAAAAACCGAGGAATAATATTATTACACGCTTGCTTCCCTCGTTAGTTATGGTGGTGGCAGGTTTAGCCATGTCTTTTATATCTCCATTCATGCTGATTTCAAGCGGACTT
>ERZ779876.1973-NODE-1973-length-15927-cov-3.487336_pt1 | contig 15927 bp, 10 predicted proteins | sample MGYA00511068_ERZ779876 | MGnify/ENA primary metagenome ERZ779876 (study PRJEB29588, sample SAMEA1970858) | human gut metagenome | biome: human gut; feature: human-associated habitat; material: faeces | place: Denmark | collected 2008/2010 ...
TATAAAAGTTCGCGCTGTTTTTTTCTACTCCCCCACCCGTAAAAGAAGGGAGTTTCGGCGCTATAGCCAAGTGGTAAGGCAAAGGTCTGCAAAACCTTTATTCCCCGGTTCAAATCCGGGTGGCGCCTCCAAAAAGAGCACATTCGTAATACGAATGTGCTCTTTTCAATAAATTTATCCGTTTCAAAAAATACTTTATCCATAAACGGTTTCTACGACTTTTCCGATTTTGCATAAATCGGAGCTTTAACGGTTAATTTAAGATGGAGTTTGTTTTGCCGTCTCCGCTATTCAAGGTTTTTTGTTTTTCGGTTTGAAAAGCGTTTGTGCAATACATAAAAAGATATATCCCCAAGCAGAGGTGTCCTATGTGCGGAAGATTTGAATTTAACTTAAGCGATCCTTATATGCAGTCCGTTTTCAAAGACCTGCAAGGAAGGCACAATTACGAGCTTTTACATTCCGGCGAGATTTTCCCTACCGACAGCGTCCCCGCTCTCGTGATGAAAAACGGAGCGGTTGTCTCCGAAATTCTCACCTGGGGCTACGAAAAATTTAACGAAAAAGGCGTAATCATCAACGCCCGCAGCGAAACCGTCACCGAAAAGCCGATGTTTCGACGGGACTTTTTCGAGCGGCGTTGTCTGCTTCCCGCATCGGGGTTTTACGAATGGTCGCCCGAAAAGCGCAAATACCTCTTTTCCCGCCCCGACGGAAAACCCGTTTTTTTGGGCGGGTTTTATAAAAAACAATCCGATAAAAAAGCCTTCATTATTCTGACGAAAGAAGCGACGGCTCCCGTGAGCCGATTTCACAATCGTATTCCCATTCTGATCGATGAAGCGAATATAGAGGACTGGTTGGGCGATATAGATTTCGCTTTTCACTACGTTCAGACGGACTATCCTTCCGCGCTCGTCTTTCACTCTTAAGCAGCAAGAGTGCTGCGGGAGGGAAAGTTTACTTTATTTTTCAGCTTGTCTTAAGCTCGGCGCTTGGATTACAAGCGCCGAGCTTTTTGTTTATATTTCAATTTTCGGGGTCTTCCCGACGATATTTACAGCTTTTTGTCGAGGGTTCGGAAATGACGTTTCCGTAAATATCGAACCGCGACCCATGACAGGGACAATCCCAAGTATTTGTCTCCCCGTTCCATTTCAATTCGCAGTGCATATGCGGGCACTTGTTTCCGATCACGTGTAATTCTCCCGAAAGGTCACGATAAACCGCGCGTTTCTTTCCGTGATGGAACACGATCATTCCGCTTCCCGCGGGCACGTCCTTCGCCGTCTTCAGCGTTATACGGCAATACCCCAGAAAAATCCCCCCGACATTGGTCAGGGCGTTGGAGACAAAATCCCCGAAAGACTTTTTAATATGCCTTTGCGGCGAAAAGATCTCCGCATAGGGATTTTCCTTTCCGAGAAGGAGGTCGGTCAATACGGACGCGCATACCATGGCATTGGTCATACCCCATTTATTGAACCCTGTCACCACGTATATGCCCTCGAGACTTTTAGAATATTTTCCCGCCATAGGCATACCGTCAAACGTCATTACGTCCTCCGCGCACCAGCGGTGCGTGACGTTTTTTCTCCCAAACAGCTTGTCGGCGCTGCTTTCGAGAGCGGCAAAGTGCCTTTTGTCGTCGATTCTGCCCGTGCGGTGATCGCCGCCGCCTAAAAGCGTGCCCTCCGCATAGGGACGAACCGACAGCCCGTCCTCCCGTTCGTCGAGGTACATGTCTTCCGCGCCCTTCCCGCTTACCGCGATCGTATAGGACATGGACTGCCTCAATTTCATAAAATATCCGCCATGCGAATTGATCATCGGATAATGCGTCGCCACGATTATTTTTTTTGCATAAATCGATCCTCCGTCCGTACGAAGAATTTTCTTTTTCGGATCGATATCAACCACCCGCGTGTCTTCGAAAATCTCAAACCTCACGGGCAGCGCCGACAAAAATTTCAGCGGGTCGAAGAGATATTGTCCGCTCATTTTCAAAGCGCAGCTTTCCTTAAAAAGCTCGGGGCTTTCCACAACCTCGCAGTCCGCTCCCACCCGCCGCAATACTCTGTGCAGTGCTTCTATCTTATAACGGCGGTCTTCGGAAAAAATATATCCGTCCCTTTCCGCCCAGTCGCATTCGATTCCGTACCGATGCACAAGCTCTTCGAAAAGTCGGATTCCCTCCGTTTGGGAACGGTAATACAATTCCGTCACACGCTGTCCGTAACGCTCGAATAATTCGCTGTAAACGCAGCCCTGGTTGGCCGAAGTTTTTGCCGTAGTCCTTCCCGTCGTCCCTGAAAACAGCCTGTCCGCCTCTAAAAGCGTAACCTCTTGTCCCGCTTCCGCAAGCCGAAAAGCCGTAAGATACCCCGCGATACCGCCGCCGACTACGACGATATCACGATCGGCGTCTTTTTTAAGCTGCGGATATTTTTTCGTCTTTCTTTGCCAAACCGATCGATACTCCACTTTACTTTCCCCTTCTGTCGTTTATACCATTAGTTTAACCATAGAAAAAGGCAGTCATACGACATTTTATATTTTTGGGACACACAAAAAGCCCGCCGACGTCAAAAGGACGCCTGCGGGCTTTTTTCGAGACTTTGCTCCGATTTGAAAATACTATTTATTGCCTTGTGTGATTTCTTTTATTTTTGCCGTATCAAATTTACGTTTCCGGTCGGCATAAAGCAATCCGTTGACTTCCTGCTGGACGTCCGTGAGCTGCGTATAGCAGAACCCCTGAAAATCCGCGCCATAAACCCCGCGAAGCAGGTCGGCGTAACGGGATAAAAATTCCGTCTCGTCGGCCGCGCCCGAATTATAGCCCCAATTTCCGTCCCCTTCCGTTTCCCGTAGCGCAATACCGCCGAATTCCGTAAACAGGATGGGCTGTCCCGCGTATTTGCAATTTTCGGCCATCAGCTTGCGCCCCTGCGGGTACAGACCGTCAGGCTCCGGCCGGCCGTATTTCTTCGAAAAATCCGAACTGTCGAAGGCGTAGTCGTGCACGGAGACAACGTCGGTCGTATCTACGTTTTCCCAGCCGTCATTGGTCGAAATCAGACGGCTGCCGTCTATCGCTTTGGTCAAGTAATAAAGCGCCCGCGCGTAGTTCTGCTGATCGCGGTCGGAAAGAATTTTTCTTACGCCCCAGCTTTCGTTAAGCGGCACATAACAAATATTTGAAGTAAAGTTTTGCGCCGTTGCCAGGATCTCCTGCCATTCCCTCGTCTGCGCCGCGATCTCGCCGGCATTGAATTGGTAGGCGGACGGCATTTCGCACCAGGTCAGGAAACCGAGCTCCTCCGCATAATAATAGAAATACGGATCTTCCAGCTTCTGGTGCTTTCTGGCGCCGTTGAAGCCCATTTCTTTGGCGAGCAGGATATCCTCTTTAACCGCGTCGGCGCTCGGCGGGGTAAGGCCGCTCTCGGGCCAATAGCCCTGATCGAGAATGAGCCTCTGATACAATTTCCGGCCGTTCAGACACACGTTTCCCGACCCGTCCACGGAAATTTTGCGAAGGCCGAAGCGCGTGTGTGCAGTATCCGCTTCCCTGCCCCCGTCAAACAGTTTGAAATCGACGTAAAATAAATTCGGCTGTTCGGGCGTCCAAAAGAAGCTTTCATCCACAAAATCCAGTTCCATCAGCCGCACAGTATAGCGCGTATGCTTCCCGTCGAGAGAAATACGCTGTTTTTTTATCCTTTGACCGTCGTAGGAGACAAGAATCTCCACCTCGTCCGCCTTGCCGTATAACGTGGAAAGCTCGCCCGAAAAAGAACAGGTATCCGTATCGGGGATTAAAGAATAGGCGGAAATGCAGTCCGTACCGAAAAAATCGATCCAGACGCTTTGCCAGATCCCCGTATTAGGGATATACCAACAGCCGAATTTTTTGCCCGTCCAGCTCTGTTTGCCGCGAGGGATAGAGGGATCGAGCGGATCGCGGCAACGCACGACAATCGAATTTTCCCCTGCCGTCAAAAAGTCGGTGATATCGGCGGAAAAGGGCGAATATCCGCCCGTATGCGTTGCGGCACAGCCGCCGTTTATCCACACCTGCGTCTCATAATCGCAGGCGTTAAAACAAAGCAGCGCCCTTTTTTTCGCAAACTCCGCCCCGACAAAAAAAGTACGGCGATACCATACCGTTTCGTGAAATTCTTCTTCTTTTATCCCGCTCGCGGCGTACTGATAGGAAAAGGGAACGTTGATCTTTCTATTCAACGCAACCCTGCCCGTGGGTAAGCCACGTTTTTCCCCGTCGTTTTCGTCGTCAAGCTCAAATTCCCATTCGCCGTTGAGCGGCAGCCATTCGTCGCGCCTAAACTGCGGACGCGGATATTCGTTTCTTTCAAAGCTCATATGTTTTCCTTTTTTATAAAATTTTTATCTTGCTTTTTATAAAGCACATTTACAAATATGTTGTAATATTCCGCTTTCGCGTGGATTTTATACTTGGGTTTATTGCCTGCCGAACCGAATTTTTCAGGCCGTGAAGCCCTCGCAGAGCATGACCTCCACCTTTTCAGCGATCCGATCCTCTTTTTCGTCCTCCACCTTGGGCAAAAACAGCTCGAGCGCCAAGGCGATATACCGCGCCTTATTGACGCCGATCGTCGTAATGCGGAAAGGAAAGCCGATATCCGACTGCAAATCGTCGTATCCGATTACCTTTACCTCCCCCCTTCCGAGCTTTTTCATTATACTTATAAAGCGGAACGCGACCATGTCGCAGGAGCAAAAAATCCCGTCGGGAATTTTTTCCTCCTCTTGCAAACTTCGGAATATCTCTTCCAAATCTTTGGTATTATCGATCAGCAGCGGCGCGACGCCCGTGCTTTGCAGAGTATCGCAAAACCCTTTGAAGCGGTCGTCGATACAAGTGACGCCGAGCCCTTCCGCTACGTAGGCGAAGCTTTTACATCCGTCTTTCAAAAGCCGTTCGGCGGCGAGACGGCCGCCTTGAACGTCATCCGTAACGAGATAATCCAGCTCCTGCATATCGGTGCGGCGGCCGAGAATCAAAAGCGGCACCCCGTAATTTTTGACGACGACGCCCAGCCCGTCGTCCGCTTCCAGAAAGCTGATTACGCCAACCGCACCCATGGACAGCGCCGAACGGTAAACCTCTTCGGTAATGGTCGGGCTATCGGCAAAAATCGTCTGTAAGGAATATCCCCTCGCCTGAACTTCACGATGCAGATAATCGATCATGACCGCGAAATAGACATTAACCAAGCAGTCGAATACCACAGCGATATTTTTCGTCTTTCCCATCCGAAGGGAAATCGCCGCATTGTTGGGTACGTAATTCAGTTTATCAGCCGCCGCCAGCACAGCCGCCTTTGTCTTTTTTGAAATATAGCCTTGATTTCTGAATACTCTCGAAACCGTCTGTGCCGTAACCCGAGCCTCCAGCGCTATATCTTTGATCGTGACTCTGTTTCTGCGCAAATTTTATTATCCCCCCCGAAAATATTAACGTTAACATATTTCATTTCTCTATTATAGCATAAAAACAAAATTTGTCAATAGTTTTTCAACACTTTTCACAAATGGATTCTCTTTTAGATTTCGCTTAATAATTTAGAATTAGAATTCATGAAATTTATTGACTTTTTCATCGGGATATGATATAATCTTGGACAGAGTGAGCTACAAATCTCTCTCAAACAAAAAACGCCTTTGCCCGCGTGGCGGAATAGGCAGACGCAAAGGACTTAAAATCCTTCGGGGCTAAAACCCCGTGCCGGTTCAAGTCCGGCCGCGGGCACCAAATCGGAACAATTCGAACCATTTAGTAATTTTACAATGGTTTCGGATTGTTTTTTATATAAACTTTAAAGATTTTTATAACCCAAAAATATGATAAACTTACTTGGATTGATTGATAACCTTTTAGTTTTCATAAAAATGTTAAATGTTGCCGGCATAAAATCTAATCTATAAAAATTTTTTTACTTACAAAAACAGACGATTATCAATGAAAATCGCCTGTTTTTTATCCATTTTGAAAAATGTTTTTTATTATATGATTAATCTTTCAGCTTCCGTTGCCTTCCCTTCCGTAAAGACAACCGTTTTTACTTCATATTTTTTTAGATGTACTGTCAGTTTTTCCCGTCCTATCGTCAATACTGTATCCGCTTCTTTGCAGCTGTTATTTAGAAGCCTAAAAATATAGCCTTTTCCCGATTGATTTTTTTTGATAGTCACGATACAGACGTTTTTATTGTCGATTGAAATTTTCATTTTTCTCGTTGTTTTACAGCAGCCGAGCGGGAAAACGTTGAGCGAATAGGGTTTTTGATTAAATTCCTGCGCGAGCCTCTCCAACTCGTTTTCCTGTGCAGGCAGAAGCCTGAAATGGAAATTCCGTTCACCCTGATCGATCTTTTTAACAAATCTATCGGACGGGATTAGAGGACGGTCAAGGATAGGATGAGCACAGTATGACACACCTCGCGTCAAAGACAAATATAAGGTACCGTTTTCAAAATGGCCGGCGTACTGACAGTCGTTGAGCACCGCGATGCAGCCCTCTTCGCCTTTCAAAGCCACGAAACGATGCGCGACGTTTTCCCGCCCGTCTTCGAAAAGCTCCTGATATCCGAAAGCCGTCTGCCCGATCAAGTTGCCGCCACACGCAAAGGGAATCGCGAGCTTAACAAATTTATCCGCTTCCCCGAAAAAGAGATCTACATCCACATCGATATAATCGGCGGCCTTATAAATTTTATACACGATCCTCGCTGCGGTACGCTCCTTTTCAAAAAAAGCCTCTACGCTCAGATAGATTTCCCCATCCTCTATTACCCTAACGCTTTCCAGACCTTTGAAAATCCCCGACTCCCCTTTCGATAGCTCAAAAGCTTCGCCGCACGTCCCCATACGCTTCAGTTCTTTCTCGCTCATCCCCCAAGGATCGGGAGTATCCGAAAACATGATGGGCAGAAAAGCGTCTTTCACCCATTCTCTTCCGTCCGTTTGAAAGCTTTTCAAAAGCCCGCTTTTTCGGTCTATCTCCACAAACTTGTGCCCGTCCCGATAAACGAATGAATCAGGAGAAATTTTTTTTACTTTTTTTTCAAAAGAAACGGTTACGCTGAATCGTGTAATGTCCAGAGGCCTGAGTTTTCCGCGGAACACAATACGTTTTCGCCAATCAAGACTGAGGTTACTTTCCTCTTTTATCTCCTGACAAGGAAGAGTGCTTCCACTCTCGTCCATCAGTATAATTTTTGAGACGAGCGTCTCACTCCAATTTTGTTCCGCGAGCATAAATTCGCACTCAATCTCGGTTTCAAACTCATAAGCGTTGGGATTGAATACTAAAATCGGAATTTCGCCCTCTTTGGCGACGGACAGATTTGTCGCCAGGGCAAAAAACGCCCGATTCTTGAGCTTATCGATTTCCAGCAGACCGTGATCTAAAAGGGCGAGTCCGTGTTTTTCCCCTGCCCTGATCGAAGTGCCGGGAAGGATATCGTGAAACTCCGCAGAGAGAAGGTCTTCGACAACGACGTCAAGTTGTTCCTGCGGATACTCGATAAGCCCTTTCAAACTTGCGACAGACAACATTTTTTCGGTCATATACAGTTGATTTTCAAGTTCTATGTGTTTAATTTTAAGAAGGCTCATAGAAGTATAACAGCCGGGCATAGAGATCAGCAAAGATTTGTCAAAGCGATATTGGGGCTCCGATCCGCTGAAAAAATTTTCGGGCGTCGAATGGAATATCTCCTGTCCGTCTTCTTTCATTAAAAGTTCGATTTCAGCAAGATCTTTTTTTGACGGGCCGCCGCCGTGATTTCCAACGCCCCATAAAACGCAGGCGGAATTTTCCCCCTGCCTATCTATTCTTTCCTTAATGGCTTTTGCGCTCTCCCCCAAAGGCGTGTTATATGTTTCGCTTCTCAATACCTTTACGGTACTGCCGTCGAATCCTTCCCAAAGGAAGTTTTCCTTTTCCAACGGCAGCTGAAATTTAGAAGGGCGGCAGACCATATAGCTATCCTGACCGCACTTTCTCATGATCTGCACAAGCCCTCTGGTATGTCCGAACGGATCGAAATTAATGGCTGTCGTCGGTTTTATTCCAAATTTTTCCTCAAAATATTTCTGTCCCACCAAAATCTGTCTGACAAAACTTTCGCCCGAAGGCATATTACAATCGGGCTGGAGATACCATCCGCCCATGATATGCCATTTCTTTTTTTTAACCAGCTGTTTAATTCGTTCGAACAGATCGGGTGCATACACTTCTACGTATCGGTATGCCGACGCTTCATTGTGGCAAAAGATATAATCGAATTCATCCGCCAGCTCTGCCGCGGAACGGAAGGTGGATAAAATTGCGCCGACCCCTTCAGGCCAATCCCATTGCCATACGGGATCGATATGGGCATTGCAAATCAAATGTACTTCTTTCATAATACGGCTTTTCCTTTTTTCAATGCACGGTAATACGTGGCCAGACTGTCAAAGCCGTTCCGCATGATCACCTCCGTCAGGCTTAAATGACTGAATTTTTCGTTATCCATCATGGCCTTAACGTTTTGACACCGAACCATATTCAAGTAATCGATAAACCCCATACCTACGTTTTCCTTAAACAGCGTCGAAAAATAGTTGGGAGAATAACCCATTCTGTCGGCCAAAATTTCACGGGTGATCACATTGTCGTAATTTTCGTTGATATAGATGAGAATATCTTTTATTTCATTGGTAAAAGAAGGTCTCTTTTCCAGCTTATAATGGGCTGCCAATCGTCCCAGAAGCAAGTTTATATAGCCGCTCTGCGCCACGTAATTGAGCTCTTTGCCGTTTTTATAAAGTTCTTCAATTAAAGGAAGCAGAGTGAGATTAAATTCTTTATCCGTCAAAAAATTTGAAAAACTCATGCCGAAAAAGATATCGGTAAACAGCTCCATATTATCTTTTGAAAAGGAAACAACGTAATGCCTGTCTCCATGTTCCGATTTCAAAGAATGTGTGTCGAAGCTGTTGACAAAACAGATATCGTCTTTCGTCAGCTGTTTTTTTATGCCGTTGACCACAGCCGTATGCATTCCGCTTAAACAGTAAGAGAACTCAATCTTGCTATGAAAATGCAACGAACAGCCCAAATTCCTGTCGTACCTTGCCTCTACAAATCTATTTCTATCTTCATAATCTCGAAATTCTCCTCTCATCTCTTTCACTCCGTTTTGACTTTGGCGATCCTGACGATCATATTGCTGCCGTAATCGAAATTTTCGGCAAAGATGGTCAGCCTGTTTCCCTCGTAAGAAAAAGGCAGCTCTTTTTTGTTGTCCTCGTAGCGTATTTCTTTTACCCTTACAGGAAAGCGTTCGAATGTGAGCGTTTTACCCCGTCCGTTTTTCTTGATTACGTTTTCGTCTCCGTTTACGCCCAGTCCGAATACGACGAGATATATCTCCCCATCCAGTTCTATAAAGAAATCCTTTCCTTCGTCATGGTAACAAAGTGCACGCATCGCAAAAGGATATGTACGATTCCAGGCCCCGATCTGCTCGAGCAGACCGAGATTGATATGCGAAAAGGAGCCGTCACCCTCGAGCGGAACGTTTAGCAGATAGTTGCAATTATACCTTCTGCAGTCTATCATGCTCTCTATCAGATATCTTGCGGATTTATAATCGATATCGCCCGATGCGATTCCCCAGTGGGAATTTACGACGTCGCACATCTCGCCGGCCAGAATTTTATTTGGCGAATCGATCTTTTTAGGCTTTCCACGTTCGAACGTGACGCTATCGATCTCGGGATTTCCCGTTCTGCCCAACTCGTTCAATCCTGTATTGTTGATGATAATTGCTTCGGGCAGACGGCTTCGGATCGTTTGATAGAGCAAATCCTCCTGCCAGTCGTCGTGCCTTTCCCAGGTTCCGTCAAACCAAAAGCCGCCTATGTCGGGATAACTTTCGCACAACCGTTTCACACTGTCACGCAGATATCCGAGATATCCTTTGAAATCGTTTTGGTAAAGCGGGTGGTGCCAGTCCACGGTCGTATGATAAACGATGGGCAAAAGCCCGTATTTTTTGCAGGCGCCGACAAACTCGCCCACCAGATCTCGCCGGGGACCGTAATTAAGCGAAGAATATTCCGAAATCCCCTCCGTATCGTACAGCGAAAAACCGTCGTGGTGTCTAGCGGTAAAAACGACGTATCGGAACCCGTTTTCAAATGCATTTTTGCAGATTGCGTCGAAATCCAGACGCGCGCAGGTAAATCTGCCTATCGCCGCTTCATATTCGTCTTCGCCGATAGGACAAAGCTTCCGCGCCCATTCCCCCCGCCCGATTACCGAATAAATCCCATAGTGGAGAAACAGCCCCAGTCCCGCACGCCTGAAACGTTTTATTCTCGTTAAAATTTCAGTCATTTTCGGCCTCGTTGATTTCATATAACACCGATTGATAATCGGTATTTGTCGTTTTATGCTGGATTCCCATATTCATGAGAGTAGAACCGTACGCGCAGACGCCGAATTTCGGAACAGAATATTTCTTTTTCGGATCGAGTCCACGCAGACGGATCATTTTTATACCGTCCCCATAAGAAGTTTTCGACTGATAAAATAACCCGTAGCCCTTCGTCTTTTGCCTGTTCATCACGATAAAGCCCGTAAATTTACTTTCGAAGGGATTCTCCGTCCGAAAAAGTTCACCCTCTGCAAGAACCGAGCGAAGCTGTTTGGCAAAAAGATTATAATCCGCGATAAACTCGCGCTCCTCCTGCGGGAGAACGTCCAGCCGCAGCTCGTAACCGAATGCGCCGAACGCGGAAACATTGCACCGCGATTCCAAAGGAATCGATCTCGAAGTCTGGTGGGCGGGCGATGCCCCGACGTGGCTGGAAACCGTTTTTAAGGGATAGAGATAGGAATAGCCGTATTGTATTCTGCAGCGTTCCTCGGCGTCGCACGAATCGCTTGCCCATACAGACGAAAAATATTTCAGCATCGCGATGTCGAAGCGGCCGCCGCCGCCAGCGCAGCCTTCAAAATAAATGTCGGGAAAACTTCTTGTCAGATAATCGGCCAGCTCGTAAACCGCCTTGACATATCTGTGCGCAAATTCGCCCTGATTTTCCTTTTCCAGCCCAGCCGAATAAAATTCTGTCAGCGGTCTATTCATGTCCCACTTGACATAAGAGATATCGTGATTTTTTAAGAGAGCATAAAAAGTTGATTTCAAATAATCCAGCACTTCTTTCCGCGTCAGATCGAGCACCAGCTGGTTGCGACTAGTCCGGGGTTTGAGAAATTTACTTTTAACAGCCCAATCGGGATGTAACGTATAAAGCTCGCTCTCTTCCGAAATCATTTCCGGTTCGATCCAAATGCCAAATTTCAGGCCGTTTTCTTTACACTTATTTATGACGGGCTCAAGCCCGCCGACAAGTTTTTTTGTATTGACCTTCCAATCGCCCAAAGAGGTCCTATCGCTGTCCCGCCGTCCAAACCACCCGTCATCAAGAACAAATGTGTCTATATTCAGCTCCTTTAACCCATCGATAAAGCCGAATAGTTTCTTTGTGTCGAAGTCAAAAAACGTCGCTTCCCAGCTGTTCGCTACGATAGGCGGCACGCCGCGTTTCAAAATATACCTGTCGATCGCCCGATGAAAATTTCTGCTCATGCCACCCAAGCCGCACTCTGAATACGTCATGAGGACTTCGGGCGTAACGAAACTTTCCTTTTCCCGCAGTCTATACCGAAAGTCCAGCGGATTGATTCCTCCGCACACGCGAATGGTTCCAAATTCCCCCGTCTGCGCGCTCAGAAAAAAGTTACCGCTGTAAACGAGGCCGAAGCCGTACACGTCCCCCGCGTTTTCCGTCGCGTGTTTTTCCGCCAGAGCCATAAAGGGATTATGTACATGCGAAGATATCCCCATGCAACTCGAAACCGAAAATTCTCCGTGTCCAAGCGCCTGCCGATCAATTTGCGCCTCACAGCTATGTTTTCCGTAAAGCGTGATACAATCGTAGCCGCAATCGGGCAGATCTACGCAGAACCCCAGCGCTCTTTCGAGAAACACCGTCCCGCCGAGAGGAGTGATCTCCGCGTGGCGAGTCAGACAGCCGCATTCCTCGTAAACCGTATAGTAAAGCTTTAACTCGAGCCGTTTCGCCGCATCAAGCAGCCGGACGACCAGCGTCTCTCCGCCTTTGAGCATAGGCAAGTCGCTATACGAGGGCTTTTCCGTAAGAAGTTCAAACGAGTCGTATTTGAGATCAAATACCTTTCCTCCATCCTCGCCCGTCGCCTTAAAACACGACGTACGATAGTCCCCCAGGCCGAAAAACGATATCTCCTGGGGAAGGGTCTCTAAAGAGCCCCTCCCCGACGCGGAGGCTTCAATGGCCACCACGTATCCCGCCGGGTGATCGAAAAGTAGTTGATCGATATCGTCTCTTTCTATTTTTTTACCCCAATACGCATGGCGCAGATAACCGTCGCTGACGTCAATTGCATAGGTAAAGTTTTCTCCTTCCAGAAAAAACGCTTTCTTTCGCTCGTCGATATAAATCATTTCTACCTCTCAAACTCCCGGCCTCGCCGTTTATTTTTTTATGAACGTAAAATTTTTCAACAACACCGACAGCGCGGGATCATTTTTGTCCTTGTCGTTAAAACAGATAAACAGTTCTTTTCCGTCCTCGGAAACAAAACCGACTTCAAGGGAAACCGTATACCATTTGCCGTTGGTTACGTTCGTTTTCTCCACCGCCTCCCCCGTTGCCGAATCGGTAAACGCCATCTGTCTATACTGATCGGCAAAGAGATAGAACGGGAAAGAAGGCCTGCCCGATTCCACGAAAATATCGAACGTCACCGTCGAAAACTTATTCATGTTGAAAGACGTTTTATACAGGTCGGAAAGGAATTGAAGCCGACTATCCCAGGTACTCGCTTCCCCCGTATTTGTAAAACGCAAGGCGTTTGCCTCCGCATCGTAGGTCATGGCGCTGCCCCCGTCATATTGGAAATACTTTACGTCCTCCGCCGAATCCCCGCGAAGGTCTATCCCCTTAAACGAGAAATTCCGCAAATACAGCTCGACATTTTCGCTGCCGTTTGCAACAAAATACATCGATAAAAAAGCCGAATCGGTAACCCCCGAAATGTCCAGAGTTATTTTATACCATTTTTCCGCAGTGAGTTCGCTTACCGCTCCGACAGCACGGCCGTCCGCGTCCTTAACCCCTCCGTCTGCAAACATCGAGGGCATATTAAATCCGCCTTTATCAAACCCGAAGCTCATCTGTTGAGGAATATTTTTCACGATATACATTTCAAAGGAATAGGTGAGATAATTTCCCAGGTTGTATTTTCCCTGTCCGATGAGAGACGTATTGAATTCCAGCTTCGCCCCATCCGTATCTCCCGCCTTGGAAAGATATCTCAAGGCCGCAGGGCTTCCGTAAACGTTTTTGTCGAGATTAACAACGCCGAGATCGACGTTGGCGTCCGTTTTGCTGAATCTCGAGGCGTCGGTAATCGTTCCGCCGCTGGCGTAAGAGCACAAATTGTCATCGAATACAAAATTTCTCAGCAACATAGCGCAAGCCGCATCCGTTTCGTCCGCAAGACACAAAACGAGTTCCTTATCGGCCTTGTTTACTCCGCTTAAATCCACCGTCACCGTGTACCATACGTTGGCTTCCACGGCAGCCTTATCCACTGCGCTCCCCGTCGCTTTTTCGTTGATACCGAAAGGAAGATATTGTTCATTTACGATACAGAAAGGGAAAGACGGGTTTCCTTCCGTTACAAACAGATCAAACGTGAGCTTATTATAATTTTTAAGCTGCAATCCGCCCGTATAGAGCTCAGGGAGGAACTGAAGACGTTTATCCCACGTATTGAAACCTGCGGCCACTTTGTATTTATAGGCACCCGAAACCCCATACGTCGTCGCGTCCAGCTCCTCAAAAAGAAGAGAGCACGCGCCCCGATGGTACAAAAATTTATCGCCCGCCTGTTCGTTGTCACCGCTTGCGAATACCTTATAGTATTCTTTGTCGTCCAAAACGCTGAAAACCACCGTCTTTTCTTCTTTTCTCTCTCCTTTTGCTGCGGAAACAGTCAACGCATACCTGCCCCGCGTCAATTTCGATCCGTCCGCCTGTGTCACCGCGATTCCCTGCTCGGATACATCTATCCTGTAGGAATTGACATCGGAGCCGTTTTCCCGACAGACTTTATACGAAAGAGCAAAATCCTGATGCCCCTTTACGGCGGGAAGCTTATTGATGACGGCGTCTTCCGCCATACGGAACATATAATTGTTCATTCCGGAAAGAGTGAAGTTAAAAGGCTTTTCTTCTTTAATCGACACGGTAAACTCGCAGTATCCGTGTTCCGTCTCCAGCCTGACAACAGTTCCGTCCGCGAGATCCTTCAGCCAATTGCCGTCCAATTCCACACCGTCGGACGTCAGCTCATACTTTGAGGACAATACCCGTTCCTCTCCCACATACAGCTCGAAATCTTCCGCTCCTTTCAGTTCGACGTTGCAAACGGCGTTTTCGTCCGCGAGGTCGAAGGAAATATTTTCCGCAGTGGGAGTCAATTCGTCCTCCGTCACCTTCACCTTTACTACGATTTCCGCCTCATTATTCAGCAAATCTTTGGTTTGGTACGTAACGTCGAATTGTCCGTAGCTTCCGTCGAAAGCTTCACTCCCGCCTTTCAGCGTAACCTCCAACTCCTCGCCGAACGTGTCGAATGCCTTGACGAGCCCTGAAAACGAAGCGTTCTCTTTTGCCTCTTTATATCCGCAGGTCAGCGTCGCACCGTTCTGCACGGCTGTCGGCCCGGCCTTGAAAACGGGGGAGCCGTAAACTTTCGCGCCATAAGAAACAGAGGCACGATTTCCTACCCGATCCACCGCGGAAAGTTTTACGGAAAATTCTCCAGCGTCACCCGTAAAATTTTCGCTGTCCTCTCCCGCGGAGATCTGCAGCGGCGCTCCGAAGCTGTCGTAGGCCTTGACCATGCCGAAAAGACTTTTGTCCGCCTCCGCTTGAGCCACGGTGTATTCCAGCGTGTAGGCGTCGGTTACGACGGCTTCTCCCGCTTTGAATACGGGCGTGCCGTAAACATATACTTCCGCGGTCCTTTCAAAGCTTTCATAGAGATATTTTATCTCGTACTTTCCCACCTCGCCCAGCTTTACCTTCGAGGCGTCAACCGTCGGCACCCCGACGCTTCCGTCGTCAAACTTAATCGTCACGCCTTCGAGATAGTCCGGCGTTTCGGCGTTGAGCGCCAGATGAAAATCCTCTACTCCCTCAAAAGCCTCCACTTCCTTTTCCGAAATTTTCCCGCACGCGGCAAAAGCCAGGCATGCAATCGAAAACGCGCACAATGCAACGATTCTTTTACTCTTCATCATCTTGATTTCTCCTTATCTTGTCGTTCGCCCTATTGGTTGGGCCTTGCTATAAAAACAGCGTCGCCGCCGTCAAGCGTTATATTCAGTTCGTCCGCGGCGACTTGGAGCTTTTTATCCGAAATCAACGTGACACACGTCGTTTGCCGCAGCTTCAAATGGACCGAAGCTTCTCTTTTAATGCTGTTGTTGACCAGCAGAAACCCGCTGTCGAATTCGCCTATCAATACCTGCGAGGACGCTTCCGCCCTTTCGATATCCGAAATACTTTTCAGCATATATCTTTCGCCGTGAGGAATGTTTCCCTGAAAGATCGTTTGGCTCCACTCAACGTTTTTCAGCATCTCGGCCGACAGCGTCAGCGCCAGGCCGACGCCGCGCCCGTTTGCCTCCCGTGCGTTCATTCCGCACCCTCTCCTTTATCCGTTCCCGCCGGATTGATTGGACCAGACGACATAGCTTTGGTCTTTCG
>ERZ779876.1981-NODE-1981-length-15883-cov-7.114797_pt1 | contig 15883 bp, 10 predicted proteins | sample MGYA00511068_ERZ779876 | MGnify/ENA primary metagenome ERZ779876 (study PRJEB29588, sample SAMEA1970858) | human gut metagenome | biome: human gut; feature: human-associated habitat; material: faeces | place: Denmark | collected 2008/2010 ...
GCTGTACGGGCGCGCGGTGACGCTGCTGATCCTGTTCGCCCTGTGCGGCTGTGTGATGAACTGCGTATACCACCGCATTATTTTAAGCGTGTACGACGTTCCGCTGGATCTGGTGGACTGGATGGGTGTGGTGTTCGTGGCCAACGCCATCGCCTATGTGCTGCCCATGCGGGCCGACCTGATTTTTTCCGCCACGTATTACAAGCGGGCCAAGGGGCTGGCGTATGTCAAAAGCGTCAGCATGGCGGCGGGCAACGTGGTGTTCGGCGTGATGTTCGCCCTGCTGCAAATGCTGGCGGCGCTTCTGTGCGCGGGCCTTCTGAACGGGCAGTGGCCGCTTCTTCTGTGGGCGGTGCTGGCCGCGGGCATCCTGTGCGTGGCGGTGTTCCTGTGGCTGGCCCTGCGTCTGGAGGAGCCGCGCGACATCTTTGCCGGCGGGTTGTGGGTGCACACCTTCAACAGCCTGCTTCCGGCGTCGGTCTACGGCGCGGAGCATCCCGAATACTACTCGTTCATCAACGGCGAACGACGTCCCGGCCGCGCCAGCCAATGGTGTCTCACCAACGACGAACTCTTCGAACTGGTGGCGGCGAAAGTCGATTCGATCTTCCGGGCCAACCCCGGCATGAACATCATCTCCATAAGCCAGAACGACAGCAATTTCACCTACTGCCGCTGTGAGGAGTGCGAGAAGGTCAACCGGCACGAAGGCGCGCTTTCGGGCAACTATGTCCGCTTCCTGAACAAGCTGGCGGAGCGTTTCCCCGACAAGGAGTTTTCGACGCTGGCCTACCTCTTTACGATGCAGCCCCCGAAGCACGTGAAGCCGCTGCCCAATGTCAATATCATGCTGTGCGACATCGACTGCGACCGCGAAGTGCCCCTTACGGACAATGCGTCGGGCCGCGAGTTCATCGAAGCGATGGAGGGGTGGGCAGCCCTGTCGGACAATATCTTCGTGTGGGACTACGGCATCAATTTCGACAACATGGTCGCTCCGTTCCCCAACTTTCCGATACTCAAACCCAACATCGGGCTTTTCCGTCGCAACCACGCCACGATGCACTTCTCGCAGATCGGCGGCTCGTACGGCGGCGATTTCTCGGAGATGCGCACCTATGTGGTCGCCAAGCTGATGTGGAACCCCGATCAGGATACCGATTCGCTCATGCTGCGTTTCATGCGCGGTTATTACGGACCCGCTGCGCCTTATATTTATCAGTACGAAAAACTGCTCGAAGGCGCATTGCTGGCGGGCGGCCAGCGGTTGTGGATATACGATTCTCCCGTCTCGCACAAGGACGGCATGCTCAACGCCGCCTGCCGCAAGCGTTACGGAGAGCTGTTCGACTGCGCCGAGCGGGCTGTGGCGGGGGATTCCGTCCTGCTGCGCCGCGTGCGCCTGACGCGTCTGCCGCTGATGTACTCCAACCTCGAAATCGCCCGCACGACGGCCGACAAGGATCTCGGCGCCGTGGTGAGCGAGCTGGACGCGTTCGAGAAATACGTGACCCAATTCGGCGTGAAGACGCTCAACGAACGCAACAACAGCCCGCAGGAATACTGCCGGCTCTACCGCGAACGTTATCTTCCTGCGGAGAACTCCAATCTGGCGCTGGGCGCGCGGATCGTCTGGATCGACGCTCCTGCGGAGAAATACCGGGCGTCGGGCGAAAAGACCCTGACCGACGGTCTTTTCGGCGGCGCGTCGTTCGTCGAGAGCTGGACGGGCTGGGAGGGCAAGGACGGCGCCTTCGTCGTCGATCTGGGCCGCGACGTGGCCTTCTCGACGGTCGAGACCGATTTCCTGCACCAGCTGGGCCAGTGGATTCTGCTGCCCCGTTCGGTGCGCTACTCCGTTTCGTCCGACAACGCGGACTGGACACCGTTCGGGCAGGTGGAATTTCCTGAGGACCAGTCGGTGCCCGTGAAATTCGTTCCGGCTGCCGTCACGGCCGCACAGCCGGTGCGGGCCCGCTATGTCAAAGTCGAAATCGAAGGCGTCAAGACCTGTCCGCCGTGGCATTACGGCGTAGGCTGCCCCTGCTGGTTCTTCCTCGACGAAGTGACCGTGAAATAAAACGTTGCGAAAAATTTTAAACGATTGCATAATGAAACCCAAGCATCTTCTTTCCTTATCCGTTCTGCTGATTTCGGCCGCCTGTTCGCAGCCTGAGCAGAAGCCGCTGACGCAGTATGTCGATATGTACATCGGCACGGGCGGCCACGGCCACGTCTTCGTCGGGGCGAACGTGCCGTTCGGCATGGTGCAGGTCGGCCCCACGAGCATTCCGCAGGAATGGGACTGGGTTTCGGGGTACCACCGGTCGGATTCGACGGTGATCGGTTTCTCGCACACGCACCTCTCGGGCACGGGGATCGGCGACCTGTTCGACGTCACGGTGATGCCCGTCGTGGGCGAGGTGACCTATGCCCGCGGCACGGAGGACGATCCGTCGTCGGGACTCTGGTCCTATGCCGACCGCACGCGGGAGATCGTCCGGCCGGGCTACTACTCGGTTCCGCTGACGCGCTACGGCGTCACGGCCGAGATGACGGCCACGTCCCGCGTCGGACTGCATCGCTACACCTTCCCGGCGTCGGATGCCGCGGCCGTGGTCTTCGACTTGGAGAACGGCGGCTGCTGGGACAAGGCGACCGATACGGGCTTCCGCTTCTCGGACGACAGCACGCGCATCAGCGGATGGCGCTACTCGACGGGCTGGGCCAGAGACCAGCGGGTCTATTTCGCGGCGGAGTTCTCGAAACCCTTTGCAAAGTTCGAAACCGTCGGGGACAAATACGCCCGTGCGTCGTTCTCGACGACCGACGGCGAGCAGCTGCTCGTGAAGGTGGCCTTGTCGCCCGTGAGCGTCGAGGGCGCCGAGACGAACCTCGCCGCGGAGCTTCCCGAATGGGATTTCGAGGCGACCGCGGCGGCGGCCGACAAGGCGTGGAACGACGAGCTGTCGAAGGTGAAGATCGCGACGGAGGACGAGACGGCGAAGCGGATTTTCTATACGGCGCTGTACCACACGATGGTGGCGCCCTCCGTGTTCTGCGACGTGAACGGCGATTACCGCGGGTCGGATTATGAAATCCACCGTGCACCCGGCTTCACGAACTACACGACCTTCTCGCTGTGGGATACCTACCGCGCCGCGATGCCGCTGATGACGATCCTGCATCCGGAGCGGATGCCCGACATCGTGCGGACGATGCTGGCTATCGCCGACGAGCAGGGGCGCCTGCCGGTATGGCACCTGTGGGGCAACGAGACCGACTGCATGGTGGGCAATCCGGGGATTCCCGTCGTGGCGGACGCCATCGTGAAGGGCATCGAAGGATTCGACAGGGAGAAGGCTTTCGAAGCGATCAAAAAGACGGCCATGAACCCCGATCGGGGCAACGGCCTGCGGATGAAGTACGGCTACATCCCGTGCGACCTGTTCAACGAGGCCGTGGCCTACGACATGGAGTACGCCCTGGCCGACGGTGCCGCGGCACGGGCCGCCGAAGCGCTGGGCAAGGGCGACGATGCCCGTTACTTCACGGAGCGCAGCCACTCTTACCGCAACTGCTTCGATCCGGCGACGCGCTTCATGCGGGGCCGCGACTCGAAGGGAGGCTGGCGCACGCCGTTCAACCCCTTCGCCTCGACGCACCGTGCCGACGACTACTGCGAGGGAAACGCCTGGCAGTACACGTGGCTCGTGCCGCACGACGTCGAGGGGCTCGTCGGGTGTTTCGGCGGCCGCGAGGAGATGCTCGGAAAGCTCGATTCGCTCTTCACGGTAAGTTCCGTCGTCGAGGGCACCGAGACTTCGCCCGACATTTCGGGCCTTATCGGCCAGTACGCCCACGGCAACGAGCCGAGCCACCACGTGTTGTACCTCTATACGATGCTGGGGCAGCCGTGGAAGACGGCCGACAAGGTGCGCGAGGTGCTCGCGACGCTCTACCGCGCCGAGCCGGACGGCCTTTCGGGCAACGAGGACGTGGGGCAGATGTCTGCATGGTACGTCCTTTCGTCGCTGGGCATGTACGAGGTCGAACCCGCCGGCGGACGCTACTGGTTCGGATCGCCCCTGTTCGATCGGGCCGAAGTGAAGGTTCCGGGCGGGACGTTTGCGGTCGTGGCCGAGAACAACTCCGCGGAGAACAAGTATATCCAGCGTATTTGGCTCAATGGTCAACCCTACACGAAGCCCTGGATCGGCCATGCCGACATGATGAAGGGCGGAGAGCTGCGCTTCGAGATGGGCGCTGAGCCGAAGGTGTGGTATTGTCCGGACGAGCCGGAAACCTACGCCGACCAGCGCCCGGCCGAAGAGAAGCGGCTTTTCAGATCGGAAGCCGTGGAGCAGGAGATCGCGCGCGTGTGCGGTCTTCTGACCAACGAACGCCTGCGGTGGATGTTCGCCAACTGCTTCCCCAACACGCTCGACACCACGGTACACTACGGCGAGGACACAGCGGGAAATCCCGACACGTACGTCTACACGGGCGACATTGCGGCGATGTGGCTGCGCGATTCGGGAGCTCAGGTGTGGCCCTACGTGCAGCTGTGCGGTAAGGACGCGCAATTGCAGCGGATGATCGCGGGGGTTATCCGCCGCCAAATGAAACTCATCAATATCGACCCCTACGCCAACGCCTTCAACGTCGCGCCGACGGGCGTACACAACGAGACGGATTTCCCCGAGGCCGATCCGATGGTCTTCGAGCGCAAATGGGAGATCGACTCCCACTGCTATCCCATCCGCCTGGCGCACCACTACTGGAAGACGACGGGCGATGCGTCGGTTTTCGACGCCGTGTGGGTCGATGCCATGCGGGCCGTTCTCCGCACGCTGCGCGAACAGCAGATGAAGGAGGGGCCCGGGGACTATATCTTCCTGCGCACGACCGACCGGCAGCTCGACACGCGCTGCAATGTGGGTCGCGGCAATCCGGTGAAATCCGTGGGGCTGATCGCCTCGGCGTTCCGGCCCTCGGACGATGCCACGACCTTCGGGTTCCTCGTACCTTCGAACTTCATGGCCGTCACGTCGCTGCGCAAAGCAGCCGAAATTCTGGCGACCGTAAACAATGAGAAGGAGCTCGCCGCGGAGTGTACGGCACTGGCCGACGAAGTGGCTGCGGCGCTGCAAAAATACGCCGTTGTCGAACATCCGGAGTTCGGGAAGATCTATGCTTTCGAGGTCGACGGTTTCGGCGGACGACAGCTGATGGACGACGCCAACGTACCGTCGCTGCTGGCGATGCCCTATCTGGGCGACGTGGAGCGCACGGACCCGATCTATGAAAACACCCGCCGCTTCGTGTGGAGCGACGGCAATCCTTACTTCTGGCGCGGTGCGGCGGGCGAGGGCATCGGAGGCCCCCATATCGGCGTGGAGATGATCTGGCCCATGAGCATCATGATGCGGGCCTTCACCTCCACCGACGACGAGGAAATCCGCGACTGCATCGTCTCGCTGATGACCACCGATGCCGGTACGGGCTTCATGCACGAGTCCTTCTCGCGCCACGACGCTGCGGATTACACCCGCGCGTGGTTCGCATGGCAGAACACGCTGTTCGGGGAGCTGATACTCAAACTCGTGAACGAAGGTAAAGCAGATTTGTTAAATTCCATCCGATAATGAAGAAATACGCATTCATCGTGCTGGCGGCCCTCGCTGCTGCCTGCGGTCATGTTCCTTACGACACCGGAACCGCGATTCGCCCCTCGGAATACGTCTCGACGCTGGTCGGCACCCAGTCGGACTATGTGCTCTCGACGGGCAATACCTATCCGGCGGTGGCTTTGCCGTGGGGAATGAATTTCTGGACGCCCCAGACGGGCCCGATGGGCGACGGGTGGGTCTACACCTACGGAGCGCATACCATCCGGGGCTTCAAACAGACCCACCAGCCCTCGCCGTGGATCAACGACTACGGGCAGTTTTCGCTGATGCCCGTGCGGGGCCGGGACAAACTCGGCGAGGAGTCGCGTCAGAGCTGGTTCTCGCACCAGTCAGAGACGGCGAAGCCCTACTATTACTCGGTCTACTTGGCCGACCACGACATCGTGGCCGAAATGACCCCGACGGAGCGCGCCGCCGTGATGCGCTTCACGTTCCCCGAATCGACGGAATCGGGCGTAGTCATCGACGCCTTCGACCTCGGCTCGCGCGTGGAGATCGTCGACGCGCAGACCGTTGCCGGCTATACGACACGTAACAGCGGCGGCGTGCCCGAGAATTTCCGCAACTGGTTCGTCATCCGCTTCGACAAGCCCTTCGCGGCCGTCGAGCTGACCGATGCCCCCGCCTCCTACGAGGCGGGTAGCCGAGAGCTCTATCCCGAAGGCGGCAAAGCGGTCGAAGGTGACCACGCCGTGGCTAAGGTACACTTTTCGACGGTGCGTGGCGAGCAGGTGACGGCCCGCGTGGCCTCGTCGTTCATCTCCGCGGAGCAGGCCCTGCGAAACCTCGAAACGGAGCTGGGAACGGATGATTTCGAAACGGTGAAGGCCCGGGCACAGGAACGCTGGGACGAGGTGCTGGGACGTATCGAAGTCACGGGAGGAACTACGGATCAGTACCGCACGTTTTACTCGTGCCTCTACCGTTCGACGCTTTTCCCGCGCAAATTCTACGAGATCGACGCTGCGGGCAAACCTGTGCATTACAGCCCCTACAACGGCGAGGTGCTGCCTGGCTATATGTATACCGACACGGGATTCTGGGACACGTTCCGGAGCCTGTTTCCGTTGCTGAACCTCGTCTATCCGTCGGTCAACGCCGAGATTCAGGCCGGGCTGGCCAATGCCTACCGCGAGAGCGGCTTCCTGCCCGAATGGGCTTCGCCGGGACACCGCGGATGCATGGTCGGAAACAACTCCGCATCCGTAGTCGCGGATGCAATACTCAAAGGCGTGACACCCGAAGAGGATGTAGCAACCCTCTACGGGGCGATGCTCGCGGGACGCGACAAAGTCCATCCTACTGTAAGCTCCACGGGACGCCTCGGGCACGAATACTATAACACGCTGGGCTATGTACCCTACGATGCAGGCATCGACGAGAATGTCGCACGAACGCTCGAATATGCCTACGACGACTGGTGTATCGCGCAGGTGGCGAAAAAGCTGGGCCGGACCGAAGATGCGGAGCGGCTGGAAAAGGCCTCGCAGAACTACAAAAACCTCTTCGATCCTGAAACCAAGTTGATGCGCGGCCGCAATGCCGACGGGACGTTCCAGTCGCCGTTCAGCCCCTACAAGTGGGGCGACGCATATACGGAGGGTAACGCCTGGCACTACACATGGTCGGTTTTCCACGACGTCGAAGGGCTCGCCGAGCTGATGGGCGGCGGGAAGGAGTTCTCGAAGATGTTGGATTCGGTATTCGTCGTCCCGCCGATCTACGATGACAGCTACTACGGCGTGCGCATCCACGAGATCACCGAAATGCAGGTGGCCAACATGGGCAACTACGCGCACGGCAACCAACCTGCGCAGCACATGATCTACCTCTACGATTATGTCGGACAACCCTGGAAGGCGCAGTATTGGGTACGAGAAGTTATGGACCGGCTCTACTCCGCCAAGCCCGACGGATACTGCGGCGACGAGGACAACGGACAGACCTCGGCCTGGTACGTGTTCTCGGCCCTCGGGTTCTATCCCGTCTGTCCCGCATCGGACGAATATGCGGTGGGTTCGCCGCTCTTCAAAAAAGCGCTCATCCACCTCGAAAACGGCGAGACCGTGGAGATCGAAGCTCCCGGGAACGGCCCCGAGAACCGTTATGTCGGAAAGATGACACTCGACGGAAAGACTCTCGAACGAACTTTCCTGAAATACGGCGAGCTGCTGAACGGAGCGAAGATCGCTTTCGAGATGCGGCCGGAACCGAACGACAGCCGCGGCACGAAAGCCGAAGACGCTCCCTATTCGATGAGCGATAGGGAATAAGGTCTTCAAAAGTCATATTCTTTTTCCGAGCCGGCCGTCCTGCCGAAGGACGGCTGGCTTTTTATAAACCGGACGTCGATTACAATAAGCTGTGGGTATGCAGTACATTCCCACCGGAAGAGAACGGTTGCATTTTCCGGATATGTTTTCTGCATTTGCAGTGGTATACTGAAAACACGGAACGTGTAAGTTTATTCTCGGTGTTCGATCGGGAAAATTCAACGGGAGAAGAGAATAAGCCGACATCTTCTCGCGTCGTATCCATCCGTGAATATGAGCGCGGGCTGTTGTTTGTTTTATCCCGAGACTGTTCCGGATACCAGTGCTTAAAATAAGCTTTCGGCGCCATCGCTTCTCTGTCTTTTTTCGGGCCGTCGGGGTATGGACGGAACTTTTTCGAAGCCTATGGAAAAATTGGTTTTGTCGGCGTGCATCGTGCTGTGTGCAGGGAGTGTGTCGGCGCGGAATGCAGGGATCTATTGCTTCTTCGCCGACGGAGCGAACCCCGTCTATGAGGTCGAAAATCTCAGGATCGCCATCGGTGTCGACGGCGGAAATCCTTGTCGGGTGGTGGCGAACAAGTTCTGTGACCGGACGTCGGACGCCTCCGATTTCATGGGAATCGGTTTCAGGTCTTGGAAGTTTGCCCGAGGGGCGGCCTTCTTCAAGTAGAAGAAAATTTTGAATGTACTTTTCGTAGGTAACCGATTGGGTTGTAAAACTACTGACTCCGCTGTTTGTCTTACTGGATCTTTATATTTAGTAAGAGAATTACGGACAAATCGTTGCCTGTCGGGATCGGAGGTTTTCAGGTTCAGCTACCTGTTCCGGAACCGGTTTTAGGCTGTTTTCAGCCATACCCTGAAAAAGAAAAATCCTGCAAGTATTTGTCTTGCAGGATTTGTCGTTTTGTTGCCGCCTGTCGGCTCCGAACTTGGCGGAGAGGAGGGGTTATGAACCTAATTCTCCGAAATGTCCTGTAATCAGATACTTGCTATATTTTTCTCGTGTCAGGTAACGATTTAGATACTGAGCTATGGATTGCTGTCCGAAACTATCTGTTAAGAACCTGCTAACGACACAAATATACGTATTTTGCTGTGGATATGCAGATTCCGAGAACTTGTTTTTCAAAGATTATGCTTTTTTGTCGTATAATAATTAATTGTATTTGGCTGGTGAAGCCTTCTATTCTTTAATTGAAGATTGTATTCGGTGGCGTAATAGCACACTTTAATAAATAAAAGAATATAATTATTCATTACGTATTCGTCGTTTTATTTCTCTTATAAAAGCAGCTTGTTCTTCAGGTTTGCTGGTGCGTATTTCTTCAGTCAGCCATGCTAATATAGATTGTTGTTCCGCATTGAATTTTTTCATATTGTCTTCGACTTTATTAAGCCTGAATAATTCACAAATGGTAATTGTCTCACTTCCTTTAGATGACAGTGCTATATATACGGATTTATTATCAATTTGTATGTGTTGTGGATATGAATCGTAGTGCGCATGAATTATTTTAAATGCGTTGCCTGAACGCGGATAATTTTTAATAGGCTTATTAAGCACATTTTTTGTTCCTTTCTTTGTATTGCATCCAGGGCAACTTAATGCAAGGTTTTTACAACAGAATGTAAATTTTGAGAATGTCGATTTCGGAACAATATGTTCAATCTCTACATCTTTAATGTCAAATCCCAACTCGTGTTTACAATAGCAGCATTTATTGTCTTGTTCTTTCCTCAAATGCAGTACAATGTTCTTTTTTAGTTGATCAAATATTTTTTTATTCCAATCCGTGTGGGTTGAAAATTCCTTTTTTATTAAAGAAGTTTCTTGGGAAGTTAACTGATATGCATTGTTTATATAATCGCTCATCGTAAGGTCGTATTTATAATGATTTCGGCAATACTTTTTAAAGGATCGTTGTCTTTCATTAACGGAAAATATTCTTCAATTTGGCGTCTGACTGCATTTAATTCAGAATTTGGTCTACTGTGATCAGCCAACAATTCCAACCCTTTTGATAAAACCTGGGATAGATAATAATTTCTTGAAGTAGGGAGCCCAAATACATTCAGTAAGATATCTTCTGCGCTCCAACCGAATGTAGACTCATTGATAATTTCTGATATGATATTCTTCTTTCTATTTTGTAATGTAATCACCGTAGATCGGTCGGGAGGAAGATCTGTGACTAACAGATGGGAATGGGAGGCTATAATAATATGACAACCATGAAAATGTTTAAAAATGTTATTCAATAATTCAATGTATTTAGCCTGCCAGATTGGATGTAAGCTAATTTCCGGTTCGTCGATTAAAACCATACAATTATCCTCTAATAGCGGAAGTAAAGCTAACAAAGTTGATAAAATGTTGGCTTCTCCGGAACTTGCTTCTCCAAAACTGAACTCGAATCCTCCTTTTTTATATACTTTGACTTCATAGGATCTGACAATATTCAACTTACGTAAGATATTTAATATCCTATACTCGGCTATATTATTGTTATATTGTTGTTTATCTTCTGTGTATCTTTTGGTATTCTTTGCAGAAAAGTTGATTAAAATTTCTCTGTATCCATCAGGGGAAAATTCTGTATTATTGAAAAAATCGGCCAATTCCTGTCCGTAAAGATCTATGAGTTGTGTCTTTGTCTCATCAACCTCATTAATTTGACCTGTTATAGACATTGGCGTACGAGTGTTTGTGAAAAGAAACTCTTTAGAGATGTGTTTGCTTTGTTTAAATAAATAGGGAATTCGATATTGAAGTTTTAAAATCGGTTCAAAATCCAGGTAATCGAATACATGTCTGTAATAACCTGAAATTTCCGATTCTGAGTAATACTCGAAAAAAATATCCAACGCTCTGTTTATAGAGGTCTTATTCGAGAAAAAATTATTTCTGCTTCTAGGACCTAAATAAATGTATCTTGAATCTTTGTATAAATTTCTAATAAAATCATCCGCTCTGTTGTATCGTTCATATACAGATCGGTATTTTTTAAAACTGCTATCTAACGGGAAATGATCAGATAAACTATTGGTTAAGGCAATTACTTTGTTGGGAACAGTGTTAAAATTAGCTTTACTACCAAAAAGTTTTGTTGAATTTTTATCTTTATAAATTTGTTTAAACAGTTTCGCAATGCTACAAAGCAGTCTACTCTTCCCCGTTCCATTATTGCCAATAATTAATGAGAAGTAATTTGAATATTCATTTTGCCGACCAACACTGTGTCTGGGAGAGATCAGGGTTACATTATCTGTTGTAATGTTGTTTTCGTTAATGCGTACAGAATATAGTCGAAAAGGAGCCATGTTACTTAATATGAAATAAATTGGTCTGCTAAATGTAGAATAATTTTGTGAAATCACAAAAAAAGATGTATATAATATTTTGTGAGTTGTGATAGTTACCGCTTTTATTATGTAGAAAATAATTAATCTATCTTACCTCTGTTCTTGTTGTAAATAATTATCTTTGTAGAGTGAAAATTGACTTATTACATAATCAAGACAATGGATCTCCCACTTCTTTCGCAGATTGGGAGCACAATATTAATGTTACAGTTTCGAATGGATCAAAGTAAAAGCATAGGAAAAATATAGTTTAACAATTTCTTTGATATATATAATTGATTATGTAATAGTTGTATAGTCAATTTTAAGTTTTTTTTGAAGGTTTTTCAAATGAAGGTATTTTGGTTAGAAGCCATTGAAAGGGTATTCACATCAAAAGATTCATTATTAGGAAAGTATCGAATATTGAACGGTAATAGTGATTGGTATATAGGCTTGGTAAGAATAATCCGCCTGTTGTTTCCTATGGCAGTGTTTGCATTTATAGCGTTGTTTCCCGTTCTCTTGATAGCCATTTTTGATACAAATTCCCTCGCAAAATTTGCAAGTTATTTTTTCGTGCCCTAATCTGATACATGAAGGTTCTTATTTGGAACCCTCGGCCGATTTTCAGCCGATTTGTGGGCGCAAAAATACAAAAGACGACCCGAAAGTCGTCTTCTTTTTATGTTTTTCTTTAAGTCCGTGTAATGATTTTCAGTTAGTTGCAATCTTATGCCCTAATCTGATACATTACCAAACTTGGCGGAGAGGACGAGATTCGAACTCGTGGTGCCGGTTGCCCAGCACGTCGGTTTAGCAAACCGGTGGTTTCAGCCACTCACCCACCTCTCCGATTCTGTGGATGCGTGCCGCTGACTTTCAGCAAACGCGGAGCAAAAGTAAGTCAAAAATGCGGAATTACCAAATAAAATCGGTTTCTTTTTCTTCTGCGGGATTTTTTTGCATTCCGTTTCGCGGTCGAACCGCCCGAAGAAAGGACGACAGGATACCGTGTGCAGATCGGTACGGGGGCGTCCTGCGCCGATCTGCGACTGTATAGGCCGGTCAAGGCATCCACTCGACGATGCCCGTAAGCGGGTGTGTACGCCGCCACTCGGCGAAGGCGTCGTAGGTGCGCACGCCGTCGCGCAGCACGGCCACGTAGTATTCGATGCCGGCGATCTTCACGTCGTCGGGCGTGTCGTATTTGAGTTGCAGGATGGCGCGCCGCGTCACGGGTGTCAGCGCGGCGGCGATCCGGTCGGCCACACGTTCGAAATAACCGTCGTAGCGCGAATCCCGCACGATGTGGATCATGTCGAGCTGCCACTCGTCGCCGTCGCGATCGCGGTACGTCGCGTGCCATTCGACGCACGCCTCGTCGGTTGCGAGCAGGTTGCGGCACTCGATGCGACCCACGGCCGGATCGGCTGCCAGCTGCGCCATTGCCGCGAAGCTCTCTTCCAGGCGCAGCGGCGACGAATAGATGTGGAAGTCGATGTCGCGGTGCTTCATCAGCAGGCCCGACCGCAGCGATCCGACCTGTCGCACCTCGGCGCCGACCGACCGCCATATCTCCGCGAGCCGTGAGTCGCGGATGACCTCTTCCGCCCGCAACCGGTTGCGGCGGGCGATCCGTTCGATGGTATCCATAATGTTTCGGGATGATTTCGAGACGCGAAGATACGCAAGTTTTCCGGTTCCGCCGCATCCTCCGGTGCGATTTTGCGTGCGGGTGCCCGTTTTTTGCGCCATGCGGGACGTTCCGGCCGCGCCGCTGCGATTTTTGCCGTCCGGCGGCGCGGCGTTGTACGTTCTGCATTTTTTTTGTACATTTGCATGATATTTCCACAGGTATGTCAGAACAGGATAACATCATAAAAGAGATAGAAGGTCGGGAGTACAAGTACGGTTTCACCTCCGACATCGAGACCGAGACGATTCCGCGCGGCCTGAGCGAGGAGGTCGTGCGCCTGATCTCGGCCAAGAAGGGCGAACCGGAGTGGATGACCGAGTCGCGCCTGCGGGCCTACCGCCACTGGCTCAAGATGGAGCCGCCGACGTGGGCGCACCTCCGCATTCCGGAGATCGATTTCCAGGACATCATCTATTACGCTGCGCCCAGGGTGCGTCCCAAACTGGGCTCCATGGACGAGGTCGACCCCGAACTCAAACGCACGTTCGACAAGCTGGGCATCCCCTTGGAGGAGCAGATGCAGCTGGCGGGCGTGGCCGTCGATGCCGTCATGGACTCCGTGTCGGTCAAGACCACTTTCAAGGAGACGCTCTCCGAGAAGGGAATCATCTTCTGTTCGATCTCGGAGGCGATCCGCGACTACCCCGATCTCATCAAGAAATACCTGGGCAGCGTGGTGCCCTGCACCGACAACTACTATGCGGCGCTCAACGCGGCGGTCTTCTCCGACGGATCGTTCTGCTACATTCCCAAAGGGGTGCGCTGTCCGATGGAGCTGTCTACCTACTTCCGCATCAACGCCGAGGGTACGGGACAGTTCGAACGCACGCTCATCGTCGCCGACGAAGGGGCCTACGTGAGTTATCTGGAAGGGTGTACCGCCCCGCGGCGCGACGAGAACCAGTTGCACGCCGCCGTGGTGGAGATCGTCGTCGAGCGCGACGCCGAGGTGAAATACTCGACCGTCCAGAACTGGTATCCGGGCGACAAGGAGGGGCGCGGCGGCATCTACAACTTCGTCACCAAGCGCGGACTGTGCCGCCAGAACGCCCGCCTGTCGTGGACGCAGGTCGAGACCGGCTCGGCGATTACGTGGAAATATCCCAGCTGCGTGCTGCTGGGCGACAATTCGGTGGGGGAGTTCTATTCGGTGGCGATGACCAACCATTTCCAGCAGGCCGACACCGGTACCAAGATGATCCATATCGGCCGCAACACCCGCAGCCGGATCGTTTCGAAAGGTATTTCGGCCGGCCGGAGCGAGAACTCCTACCGCGGGCTGGTCAAGGTGGCGCGCAGCGCGGAGGGGGCGCGCAACTATTCGCAGTGCGACTCGCTGCTGATCGGCTCCGCATGCGGGGCGCATACCTTTCCCGAGATCGCGTGCAGCAACCGTACGGCGATCGTTGAGCACGAGGCCACGACTTCGAAGATCTCCGACGAACAGCTTTTCTATTGCAACCAGCGCGGCCTGTCGACCGAGGACGCCGTGGGACTGATCGTGAACGGATTCGCCAAAGAGGTGATGGCCAAGCTGCCGATGGAATTCGCTGTCGAGGCACAGAAATTATTATCTATCAGCCTTGAAGGTTCGGTAGGTTAAAGTAGAATTTAAACAGACGAAATATGCTTTCCGTAAAGAATTTACACGCTTCGGTCGACGACAAGGAGATCCTGCGGGGCATCGACCTCGACGTGAAGGCCGGCGAGGTACATGCGATCATGGGGCCCAACGGTTCGGGCAAGAGCACGCTGGCGTCGGTGCTGGCCGGAAACGAGAAGTTCACCGTGACGGCAGGATCGGTGACTTTTCAGGGGCACGACCTGCTGGCGATGTCGATCGAGGATCGGGCGCGGCTGGGGTTGTTCCTCGGCTTCCAGTATCCGGTCGAGATTCCCGGCGTGTCGATGGCCAATTTTATGAAGATGGCCGTTCAGGAACAACGTAAATATCGTGGTGAAGAGCCTCTTACGGCCTCTCAATTCCTGCGCTTGATGAAGGAGAAGAGCGCCGTCGTGGAGCTCGATCCGAAGCTGATGTCGCGCTCGGTGAACGAAGGTTTTTCGGGCGGCGAGAAGAAGAAGAACGAGATCTTCCAGATGGCGGTGCTCGCGCCGAAGCTGGCCATTCTCGACGAGACCGATTCGGGGCTGGACATCGATGCACTGCGCATCGTCGCCACGGGTGTGACGAAGCTCCGCACGTCCGAAAACGCTACGGTGGTCATCACGCACTACCAGCGTCTGCTGGACTATATCGTTCCCGACTACGTGCATGTGCTCTACAAGGGGCGCATCATCCATTCGGGCGACAAGTCGCTGGCGCTCAAACTCGAAAAGGAGGGCTACGACTGGCTTATCAACGATTACAGGGAGGCGTGATGGAGCGGTTGGATTGGATCGGAGGCGAGGGGTTCGAGGCGTTGCGCGGCCAACGCGCTGCGCTGGTCGACGGACCGGTCTATACGTTGCTCGACCCGACGGAATATGCCGTCGCGGTGGGTAAGGGCGATCGGGCACGGTTGGTCATCGTCCACACGAAACCTGAGTCGGCGATATTGAGCATCGATGTAGGTGAGAATGCGAAACTTTCTGTCGTCGAGATGTTTATTGATGAGGCTTTCGTCGAATGCTCGATCCGTCAACAAGGCGGAAGCCTCTGCGAGGTGACGATGGCCGAGCTGACGAGTGCCAACGTGAGTTACCGCATCGATCTCGACGGTGCGTTCGCCCGCAGCGAACAGATATTATTATACAGAATATCGCTTTTTTGTCAATAGGTTTTTTCAAACTTTTTTATTTTTTTCGACGAGGGGAATGACCGCCAAATAAACCGCTCCAAAAACCGCCTCGTTCCTCCGGCACCGCATG
>ERZ779876.1989-NODE-1989-length-15832-cov-6.537365_pt1 | contig 15832 bp, 14 predicted proteins | sample MGYA00511068_ERZ779876 | MGnify/ENA primary metagenome ERZ779876 (study PRJEB29588, sample SAMEA1970858) | human gut metagenome | biome: human gut; feature: human-associated habitat; material: faeces | place: Denmark | collected 2008/2010 ...
TTTTGGCGAGGCCGCGTGTGGTGTAGTTCCAGTCCTCCGGCAAGGACAGCATCATGGAGAGCAGCCCTTTGGATTTCAGGGACAGGCCAGCGTTGCGCAGGTGGTGGTTGGACATCACCGTGTAGTCACGGGTTTTCTCAATACGAAATACCGCCATGTTATCACCTCCCTTCGGCGGTCTAAAAAAGTGTCGATTTTCGGGGGAAAGGCAGCCTCTATGCCGCCCGGATACCCCGGAGGGGAAAACCTATGGGCGGTGGTCTTTCGGCTGATTGTGGATAAATTACATGGGATTTTTGCCTCCATTCAAAACAAATAAAACTACAATGCAGCGTGATTTGGCTATATAAATGCACCGCAGAAACTCTGCGGTGTTGCAATAATAATTAACTGTAACCTTATTTTCAAATCGCTCATTGCTGAAGCTGGTAAAGCATGGTATAATTGAATTATGTCAGATGTATACACAAATTCGCAGTAATACTAACTAAAAAAGTTATGAGGTATTTTATGAAACGAATTTGGATTAATAAAAAATACATTTCTTCAATAGCGACGACGATTATTGGCGGTATTTACGCTTTTTTCGGTTTTATTGGAAATTTTGTATCATTAGATGGGGTTTTGCCCCAAGAATTGCCCTTTTATTCAAAGGTATTAATTAGTCTAGCAATTTTGGTTTTTTTATGGATTGTCTGTTTTCTAATTGTTGGGTGTACATTATCACGCAGAAAAAGGTTTGAGGTAATCTGCGGAAATAACGGCCATAAATTATATGTCCAATATGGAGATTTATTTGATGCGAATGAAGTGCTCAATCCATGTGAACGAAGGAATATAATAATTCCTGTAAATAGATGCTTTGACACTATAGTTGATAATCATTTAGTTTCAGAGCAAACGCTTCATGGAATTGCTTTTAAACAACTATATAGTTCTGGCAGATATACAGAGCAGTCCCTAAATGCAGCAATACAACGGCAGTTGTCTAATCAGCCTTATCAAGATATCGATATAATCGATAAACCCGAAGGGAACATTAGACGGTACCCAGTCGGAACAATTGCCGATATTCCTAGCGATGAAACCACGCACCTATTCCTTTGGGCGTTAAGTACCTTTAATAGAGAGTTGAAAGCTCAAACATCTATGCAAGACTATGCACTAGCAGTACAAAAATTAATTGAAGCATGTAATAGTGAGTCTGAAGGTTTCCCTATTTTAATTCCACTAGTAGGGACAGGCCTTTCGAGAACAAAAAAAGACCAGAAAGATGTGCTTTCATACTTGGTACAAGCATTTAAATTGAATAAAAGTGAATTAAATTGTGATATTCATATCATTGTTCGTGAAACTATTAAAAGTGATATACCCATAATGAATTTGAAATAAAAATTACTAAATTTTAGGAGGCACCTCAAAATGTACAGAACTAGAACCTATATTGCTGCAGATTGGGATGGCGATATTGATGCTGTAAATGCATTACACAATTGGAACAACGGAAAAAAATGGAGTCTGTCGTTTACAGATGCACATGATTTGACCAAATCAAGTGATAGCAGTCTAAATTGTAGCATTAAGGCTTCTCTTTCTACAAGAATGGATGCCTCTAAGACCTTTGTTCTTATCGTCGGAAAAGATACTAAGAGTCGCAAAGCAGGCGAATGCACATACTGCAACAACTATAAAGGCGGAAAGTGTTTAACGGGACATACAATAAATAATGACAGTTTTATTGAGTACGAATGTAAAAAAGCAGTTAGGGACAGAGATAAGTTGAAAATTATTGTTTTATATAATGCTGCAACAGTAGATAAGAGCAAATGCCCAGATGCAATTAAATCTTATGGCCAACATGTCGCAATGCAGAAAATGGAAAATGGAACCCATGTTTGGGATTATCAGGCCGTTAAAAATGCATTGGAAGCATAATATATTATGAGCAATGGCGATAGTCCATATTCTGTTGTGGTTTTTTTCTTGATTGAACAATTGGACCACTGCAGGTGAACAGCCTGCGGCGGTCCAATATTCTTATTTCGTTTCGTCGTCCAGCCCTTCCGCCTTCAGCCAATCCTCAAAGGACTTCCTGGAAATGCGGATCATGTTGCCGATGCGGATCGTCTTGAACAATCCGGAGTTGGCGAGTTTATAGGCCGAAGCGCGGCCAATACCGAGGATGGTTGCGATGTCATTCACGGTGTATGTTCTGCTTTGGGGCGTCCCTTTTTCGTTAGTGCTCATAAAATGATCCTCCCTTGCTAATAGCATTTTGAAATGGCCCCTGGAAGCCCTCTGTCACAAGGGGTTCCTGCTAATACCTTGCTAATACGACATTTGAAAAGCCGTTGTAAGGCAGCATATTTCAGGGGAATTTGTGCAAATTGACCTGCCTCCAGGCAGCACAATTTGCGAAGAAACAACACAGGAAGATATGATATGAACAATTTACGAAATGGTACGCCGTACTCCCGGAGCACAGTTTGTTGAGTCTGTGCTCCGGGATTGTTTTGCTGCAAAGCGGTTCGGAGTTAATCGTTTTTGGATATATGCAAAGGCAGAACAGGAGTAGAACAAAGTGGAACAAAGGTAGAACAACTTGGAATCAAACGGTGATTGTCAAGAGAATCTTTCGGGTGTATAATAGTACTATCGAAAAGTGGGTAAAGTGGCTCTGCTGTCGCAAAAAGATGCGATAGTGGAGCTTTTTGTATATCAAAAAAGTTAAGAGAAAGACCAATAAGTAAATTTCTTATTGGTCATTTTTTATACCCTTGTTCGAGAGTATATACACGAAAAGAGTGAGAATCGTGGGGAGAAAATGCAAAAATTCGCCTAATGTGAAGGTGCATGGAGTACCTTTCCGTGTGACAGAAATGGGGATGACGACTAAAGGGCAGGCTAGATGCTATATCAGTATGAGGCAGCCAGATGGGAGTATACTGCATGGGGAAGGCGTAAGTAAACTGGTTACGGCAAAGAGTATGAAGGCTGAGGCTGTCATAAAAGCTGCAGAAAACATTATATGGAAGAATCGTGGACAGGTGCTTGAGTGGTTACGAGCTGGTCGACTGCAGAAAGCGACACCGACGCTGTTGCTTCTGGTGCTGCCGGAAGAAAGCGTAACAAGTATATATGGTAAGAACGATGAAAGGCGCAGAGAACTGGTGCGGTGCGCAGCGAAATTGCTTCCGCCATTGCCTGAGTTACAGGAAAAGATGGAAGCTGTAACTTTTCGTGCTGTAGAAAAAGTAGCAGTTAACAGAGGGGAAGACGATGCTCTAAAGCGAGCGCTGAACCGGCTGTATGATGAAGCGGTTGCGCAAGGAATCTTACAAGAAAATAATGTTAAAAAATTGCTCGTAACTGTTCGTAGCGAGGGAGAAAAGGCAGACAAAAATATTAACCAACGTGCCCTTAGTCTGGAAGAGATGCGGATGCTGACGGCCTTATGCATAGAGGGGATGCAGACCGATATACGGTATGCATCCGTACTGCTTCATCTGACCACGGGTGTAAAGACGGGAGAGCTATGTGGATTAAATATTGACAATTTAATGCGGTATAAAGATGCGGTATATATCGAAATTGGCGCAAAATCCGTACAAAATCGAGGTAAAGTTGCAGAGTGGAAGCCATATGAGCGTGAAAGCGGAAAGGTACGCCGTATACCATGTACTCCTTTAGCACAAGCAGCGCTAAGTGTGCTTTTGAAGTCGCGGTTGGAAGCGGGTGCAAAGGTGGATGCTCCGCTGATTGTAGGTGAGGGCGGACGTCGATGGGATGTCTTGAAGCTGCGCGCTTTTGAAAAAGAGGTGCTTCAAAAAGTAGTGCCGGAGTATGCGAAGATTTCACGAACTGACGTAATTCGTACAAGTTTTGAGCATTACTGCCGCGTTATATGTGGTATGTCAGATGGATCGGCGCAGAAACTCTTAGGTTGCAAAGCAGCTCAAACATATGAGGAATGGTATTGTGATTACAGTAGTAAAGTTGCGCTGATGACACTGGAGGCACAACTTCGGCGGTGTCATAAAAGCTTAATATGTGATGAGGGAAAATGGCATATAGCAGCACACCTGCATTTGCGGATGAAGCGAGGAGCAAGTGTTCAAATTCAAACGGAGCATGGTGTCAAAATTGAAAAAATATAGTAATATGTGAGCCGAGAGGCTCTTTTTTAATGCCTGCAGATAAGGACCTATTGTATTTTGCAATAGGTCTTTATATTACATAATGAAATTTGAGTAATTAATAATGACAGTTATTTACTAAAATGTTATTATATAAATATAAAGTAGCGGAATAAGGAGGAGAATAAATGGCATTTTTCACAACTCAACGAAAAGAAACCGGTAGTTATAGCACTAAGCGAACCAAGCCGTGCCGCAGCAGACGCAAGGGCAAGATATATGACGAAAAAACGAAAGATGGTAAATTAACCGTTTGGGGTGCTTATGAGCGGGTGATTTTGGATATACAAAATGCCAGAAAATGGGCTGATAGCACATGCAGGGCATATGACAGCGTATTTTATCATTATATTGCTGAGATTTATAATCACATTGAGTATGCTTCGCTGACAGAAGAAACTGCGGAACAGATTTGGTCCTCTAAAATTGATATTTTTGAAGGCAGTGATGCCCAGGATCAAAGAGCACGGAGTATTTTCGTGAGCTTTGTAGAGCAAGCGTGTCGAGCGGGACTGTCTCTGATGCGGTTCAGAGACACGGTCCCATTTGTGATTCCGGAAGATCTTAGTCAGCTGACTACGGAGCAGCTGTTGGAGGTACGTAGAGCTGCTGATCGTTGCCAGTGGCGGCCGAAGTCGCTGACAATTGAAGCGGAAATTAAAATTTATAACGAGTTGATAAAGCGAGCATCGACACAGGGCGAGTGCATTGCTTTGCTGGTCATGCTTCTGCTGGGCTGCCGTACATCAGAAGCAGCGGGTTTGTCATTTGGAAATATTCGCAAAATGGCGGATGGTTTGTACTCTATAGAGCGACGGGAAGTGGAAGAGCAAAGCTCGAGGACCGTCAAAACCGGCAGTAAAACCGCAAGCGGTTACAGACTTTTGCCGCTGCTGCCGCAGTTTTATGAGCTGCTGGAAGAGCGCAAGCGTATGGTGCAGGAGTACATGGAGAAAAACGGCTATACCGACTTAGATATTAATGACATGCCGCTTGCTTGTCAGGGTACGAATTTGCTGACACGGTGTACAGCAAAGGAAATGAACCGTATTTTTAAGGATATTTGCATTGATGCAGGTGTCGAAGAAGGCTTTTTCTTTGAAGCTGAGGCAATGATGGCTATTGATAAAGAGGCAGGAGCAGAGTACGAGAATGTGGTAGTAGCCTATATTCTGCGGCATCAAGCTGCAACGGAGTTGGTAGCGACTGATGCTTCTCGGGCTGCAATTTCTGTGCTGATGGGTCATAAAATTGAAGACCCTAATGTAAAAGCATTTGACTATGCCAATGCAGATGGTCAGCGTGAACTGCTGCATATTTTAATGCAGCGTCCGTTATATCGGTACATTTGTGGTGCGACAGATATGGAGCAGATTACTCTTGAAAAAGGGCAATCGGCAGTATGCGGAGGATCGGCTCGTCTGGTCGCACAAGAGGACGAGAAGTTCGATCTTTATATCGACACACTGGAGCCATATGACACGATAAAGATTCAGCTTGAGGGCGGTGCCCGGTTGCTGAAGAAGAATGTAAGAAAAACAATCGCGTTGCCGTATCAGAGACCGAGCGGGCTTAGTATGGTGAATGCAGTGACTCAGGTTGTGACAGAGGCCGAAGAGAATGTAAGAGCTGGAAAGCTGGCGGATAAGCCAGTTATGATCGCGCAGTGTGATGATCCTCTGAGCGAATTGATGACCATTGACGATCTGCATATCGATTGGAAGCCCCAAATCACCAATGGGGATGGAGATCCGATTGCAGATCCTTCGGAAGAAGTGAAGATGGCGGTTTGCGAAGATACATTGATTGCAGTTTTGCCGAGTGGTGTATTAAAAGAAGTGCCGAAAAAAGAATACATTTATAATCAGACCAAGAGGGCGCGCCGTGATGAGAAGATTTTTGCGGATAAAGCAATAGACAGCATTAAAGCAATATGGCCGTTTTCGCAATCTGCGGATAAAATTGTAATTAGCAGAGAGGGAACAGCATGGCATCTGCTGGCAGAAGTCGGTGCAGAAGAATTTTTACAGGCGAATGAGTGGGAAGAATGCCGCGGCGCATTAGCTGCGGGCGGTATTATCGTTCCTTGTGAAAAGAATGCAGATTCGTTGATTTGTGGAGCGCAGAATGGAGATGTGGTGCGTTTGCCGGCGGAAAAACTATGTGCATGGCAAGGTCAGAAACAGCTTGTGCGCATAGGAGCGGCACCGTTGGCAGCAGCTTGTTTCTGTATGGATACCGATGATATTCTGCTGATTAGCGAAAAGGGACAGGCACTTCGTACTCATGTTTCAGATTTGCACAAGCGCGCAGACATTGGCGGTGGACTGACCAAAGGTATGCGTATGAAAACAGGTACAGACGATAGACTGTGTTGCTGTTTGGTCTATCAACCGAAACGCAGCTTAACAGCTATTTCCCAGCAGCGAAAGCTGCTTGTGCTGCGTGCGGACGGTGAAGAAAAGGCTCGGTTGAGAGCGCAAGGCCATGTCGGTGAGGGCGTTTGCCTGGTGCATGTGGAAGGCTCAGACGGTGTGGCAGATGTGCTGTATGCAGATCAAGCAGTATTGCTGCTGTCAGACTCCGGTTATGCGCAATGCCGTGACATTAGCGTGCTGAGAGAGAAGGGACGCCGTGCAAAAGGCATTGAGGGCATGAAGCGCGGTCAGATTATAAGAGCGGTATGTGCGAAAGTTAAATAATGGGGAAGGCGCAGCTTTTGAGCAGATATCTCAAAAGCTGCGCCTTTAGGCTTGTATGAATGTAGTTAGAGGACCTCTGAGCAGAAAGATAGCGGCGAAGACTGAAATTCACGGACTATTATTGCGTTTTGTATGTTGTGAAAAACATCGCACGAATGTGGGGCGCGACCAAGTATTGGGGAAATTGATATATGCTCAGCCAGTGCTTGCGTTGGCTGAGTTTTTAGTGGCAAGGTGCTCCGGTGAGGTGGCAGAATCGCTGCGATTTATGCAGAAAAGAAATTTCCAAGTGTAACTTAAGTCATTTTAGGTGAAATTCCATGCGCTTTTCAGACGCCATCCCAAATTTTGTGTAAACCTCTGCGAAGGTGTAAAATAGAGATATAACCGTGGAGGGAAGCAAAATGCCAGTAAAGAAACGAACATCGGAAGAGAATGCACGAAGATCAAAAATCCGAGAGCTGCTGGATATGAGCAACATCACCAGCATGGATGACATCCAAAATCTGTTCAAAGAAACAATTGCCGAATTCATGGAAGACGGTCTGGAAACTGAACTGGATGATGAATTGGGGTACAGCAGGTACGATTATTGCAACAAAAATACCGAAAACAGCCGCAATGGCCACAGCAGTAAGACACTTCGCACCAGTTTCGGCGATGTAGAAGTAGCAGTTCCGCGGGATCGCAAGGGTGAATTTGAGCCGCAGCTGCTGAAAAAGAATCAAACCAGTATCAGTCAGGATATCGAGGAGAAGATTCTGTCGATGTATGCCAAGGGCATGACAACCGGCGATATCGAAGCACATATCCAGGATATTTACGGCGTAGATGTCTCTGATACGACGGTAAGCCGCATTACGGATAAGATTCTGCCTGTCGCAAAGGAATGGCAGCAGAGGCCGTTGGAGGCGGTCTACGAGGTAGTATTTCTGGATGCGATCCACTATCATGTGCGCAGCGAGGGACACATCGTGAAGAAGGCTGTCTATATCGCGATTGGCATTGATCTGGACGGGCACAAAGATGTTCTCGGCATGTGGGTTGGTGAAAACGAAAGCGCAAAATACTGGGCAACTGTACTGAACAGTCTGCGCAACCGTGGGATTGAAGATATTTTTATCGCCTGTACGGACAATCTGTGTGGCTTTTCTACGGCGATTGAGGCAGTTTTTCCCAAGACTGAGATTCAAAACTGTATTATTCATTAGATTAGAAACTCCAGTAAATATGTATCTTACAAGGATTTGAAAGCGCTTATGGCTGATCTGAAGGCGGTTTACGCTGCGGTTGATGAGGATGCGGCATTGATGGCGCTGAATACCTTTTCGGAGCACTGGGATAAGAAATATCCCACTATTTCGCAGTCCTGGCGGGCAAACTGGGCAAATCTCAGCACTTATTTCAAATTTCCGCAGGAGCTTCGCAGACTGATTTATACGACCAATGCAATTGAAGGTTTTAACCGCCAGCTTCGCAAGGTAACAAAAGCGAAATCCGTGTTTCCGACTGATGAGAGTCTGTTCAAAATGCTGTATCTGGCAATGATGGATATTACCAAAAAGTGGACCAGCCGCCGTCAGGACTGGAGTATGATCCATGCTCAGCTGGCAGTCTATTTTGAGGATCGGATGCCAGACTGAGCGATTGGCGCAACTACGTGCTTTCGCCATAATCGGCGTTATCTTGTTACAAAGGCGGTCTCGAATTACAATGCTGCCTTGTGAATATTTTACTCTGTTTTACATCCAATGCGGAGTTTACACAGAATTCGGGATAGAGCCCCGATCTCCGCCATGAGCTGCGGTCCAAGGGATTCACCAACACCGTACATTTCCATGACGACAGAGTATTCGGGCAGCTGAGATGCCAGCTTGTTCATCTCGCTGCGGTAAGTTTCTACGCTGCGTGAGATCGCTGTGAGCTGGTCAGCAGCGGCCTGAACGAGAGTTTTCGTGACAGAGGTTTTCTGCACCAGTACAACAGCGGACTTTGCCAGAGCATATACCTCGGCAGCTTTCTCTGTGCTGAACTGGTAACGGTTTCGTTTGCACCATTTGCGGTAACGCTCAGTAAAAGCGTTCAGACTGCCGCTGCGAACGCAATCAACATGCCAGAAGTCATGGGTCAAATCAACCCATTTCTGCGTGCCGTCACTGCGCACAGGGCTGTCAAACAGCTTGCGGATACCGGGAAAAGACTGTTCCTGAAGTGCGATGAGGTTGTTTGCGGTAGCGGTTTTCTGCTTAATGGCCAGCTGAAACTGACGGTTCATAGTTTTCAAATCGTATCGAATCGTATCCATAGGAGTATAATCACGCAATTCGCTCCAATTGTCAAGAGCATATTTGGCAATCTTCATCGCATCTGCCTTATCGGTCTTGACCTTGCGGAGAGAATTATTGCCGTACTCTTTGATAAGCAAAGGATTGACTGCCGAAACGTAAAGTCCGGCTTCATGGAGAACCTTGGCGATGCTCTCATAGTAACGTCCGGTGTGCTCCATAACTACTCGTGTTTCGCACTCAATAGATTTAAGCTGTTTTGCCAGAGAGGCCAGCTCCTCGGCGCTGTGGCGCACATCGAATGGCAGTTTTACCACCTCGCCAAAAGGACGAAGTACGGCCACGGTACTCTTGCTGCTGGAAACGTCAATGCCTGCTGCGTTCATGTTCATCACTCCTGAAAGAATTTGCAATGGACAGAGCCATCTTTACCCATTGCCGATTCTATCTGTTTGGTGACACGAACACGCGGTTCTACCTGCACAAATCGAACGCTGCGAACAGGAGGATGGCTGACTGACTTAACAACGGGCACGAAGCCCTTGGAAGAAAGGGTCAGACCATTACCTTCCTATTCTAACAGCTTAAGCAACGAGATGTCTCGGCTCGTAGCTGGCTGCCACTTTTCCGAGGCAAATATATTGTAATAGGAAGAAATCGCAGCAATTTACCACGAAAACAGGGGCCGGTACGGCTATCGCCGGATCACGGCAGAACTTCGCAAGCGTAAATTCTCTGTGAACCACAAGACTGTCCAGCGGCTTATGAAAGAGTTGGGCTTAGTTTGCCGTGTCAGGATGAAGAAGTATCGCTCTTATAAGGGAGAAGTGGGCAAAATCGCACCAAATCTGCTAAATCGGGATTTCCATGCCGAAAAGCCGAATCAGAAATGGGTCACGGATGTGACGGAGTTTAGCCTGTTCGGAGAAAAGCTCTATCTGTCCCCGATTCTCGATTTGCACAGCAACGATCTGGTCAGCTATACCATATCGGATCGTCCTGTGCTCAGCATGGTGACGACCATGCTGAACGAGGCATTTGCAAAAATTCCGGACGGAACAAACCTCATTCTCCATTCTGATCAGGGCTGGCAGTACCAACATAAACAGTATCAACGGATGCTCCGAGAGAAAGGCATCCGGCAGAGCATGAGCCGCAAGGGAAACTGTCTGGACAATGCTGTGATAGAAAATTTCTTCGGGCTGCTCAAAAGTGAGCTGCTGTATTTGCAGGAGTTCCGCTCCATGGAACACTTCAAACTGGAACTGATCGAATATCTGGATTACTACAACAACCGCAGGATCAAGGCAAAGCTAAAGGGCTTGCCGCCTGCAATTCACAGACAGCAAGCCCTTTCGGCTGCTTGAACAATTTTTACTTCAAAATATTGTCTAACTTTTTGGGGTCACTTCATTTCCGGTGAACTTTTTTGAATCAGCACTGATCAACGCATTTTTGAAAACTCTGCCTTTCCAGTTTTCAGAGTTCTTCGATGTAGGAAACGCTTCCCAGTGTCCGGAGCAGGCACATGCTCTCCTCGTGTGACCGTGCGACGCGGCTTTTGAGCGTGATGGTGAAGGTCACCGAGTCGACGCTTTCGGCAGAGTCCGGCTGCAAAAGGAGATTGCTAGGATCAAAATTCTGTTCGCGCACGCTTGCCAGAAAATTGCGGATGGACGTATTCTTCCGCAGCTCGACAAAGGCATCGATCTGCCGGGACTTCCGGCGCATCCGGAAATCCAGCCCGTGCAGCACCGTGAAGATCACGAAGATGCTCAAGCAGGCCGGGGCCGCGACCTCATAGAGCCCGATGCCGAGGGCAAGTCCCGCGCAGGCGCTGGTCCAGAGACCGGCCGCCGTGGTCAGACCCTTGATCTGGTTGCGCTTGGTCACAATGATCGTACCAGCGCCCAGAAAGCCGATGCCGTTGATGACCTGGGCCCCTAAACGCGCCGGGTCTCCAGACTGGTAAGACTGGTAAAGAAACTGGTTCGTCATCATGACGACGCAGGAGCCGAGGCAGACAAGCATATACGTCCGCAAGCCGGCCCCGCGGTTTTTCATGCCGCGCTCCATGCCGAGAATGCCGCCGAAGAGGACCGACAGAATGATCCGGGTAGCGATTTCGGTGTACGTTAAATCCCGTAAACTCAGCATGGACCGTATCAAACCCCGTGGTTGAAGCAGGCAACGAAATGGTTGGGCGAGACCTCGACCAGCGGCGGAATACCCGCGCGGCACTTCTGCTCACATTCGAAGCAGCGGTTGGCGAAGCGGCACTCATCGGGAAGGTTGATGGGGCTCGTGATTTCGCCCTTTAAGGAAATGCGCTGGCGCTTGTTGTGAAGGTCCGGGATCGGGATAGCGGACAGAAGCGCCTTGGTGTACGGATGGATGGGGTTTGCGAAGAGCTCCTCTGACGGCGCTTTTTCCACGATCGAGCCCAGATACATGACCGCGATCTCATCGGAGAAATGGTTGACAACGCTAAGGTCATGCGTGATGAAGATGTACGTCAGACCCATCTTCTGCTGAAGCTCTTTGAGAAGGTTCAGGATCTGCGCCTGAATGGACACGTCCAGCGCGGAAACGGGCTCGTCGCAGACGATCAGCTTCGGCTCCATCGCAAGAGCGCGGGCAATGCCGATTCTCTGGCGGCGGCCACCGTCGAGTTCGTGGGGATAGCTGTTGATGAGGCGCTCAGCAAGACCAACCGTGTCCATGAGCTCTAACACGCGGTCTTCGATCTGGTGCTTGTTCGTCAGGATTTTATTGAGCCGGATGGGCTCGGAAATGATCTGGTTGATCGTCTTCTTGGGGTCGAGCGAGGAATACGGATCCTGGAAGATGATCTGCATATCCTTGCGCATGTGCCGCATCTCGGTTTTCGAGAGCTTGGCGACATCCTTTCCTTCAAAGAACACCTCGCCGGAGGTCGGCTCAATGAGACGAAGAATGGACCTGCCCGTCGTGGACTTGCCGCAGCCGGACTCGCCGACCAGCCCCAGCGTCTTGCCGCGCTCCAAGTCGAAGCTGATGTCGTCGACCGCGTGCAGCATACCGTGACCGGTCTTGAAGTATTTTTTCAGGTGACGGACCTGTAACAACGTATCTGCCATTATTCGTTCCCCCTTTTGATGTGGAAGCCTTCGTGCTCATAGGCCAGACACGCGAAGCTGTGGGTGTCGCTGATCTTCGTCAGCTTGGGGCAGCGCTTGCTGCACTCGTCCGTGGCGTAGTCGCAGCGGGGCGCAAACGCGCAGCCTTCGGGCAGATTCGTCGGGTCCGGCATGAGACCCTTGATGGGCTTGAGCATGGCCGTGCGGTTCTGGATGTTGGGAAGGGAGTTAAAAAGGCCCTCGGTGTAGGGGTGCTTCGTGTGGTCGAAGACGTCTTCGAGCGTGCCTTGCTCCACAATGCGTCCGGCGTACATAACGGCGACCGTGTCGCAGACCTCCGCGACGATGCCGAGGTCATGGGTGATGAGGATCATGGAGGTATCGTACTTTTCCTTCAGTTCGCTCATAAGCTCGAGAACCTGCGCCTGAATCGTAACGTCCAGCGCCGTGGTCGGCTCGTCGGCGATGAGAAGCTCGGGGCTGCAGGCCAGGGCAATGGCGATGACGACGCGCTGCTTCATGCCGCCGGAGAACTGGTGCGGATACTCGCCGCTCCGCTCGGCCGGAATGCCGACGAGCTCGAGCATGTCGCCCGCTCGTTTGGCGGCCTCATCCTTGCTGCACTTGTCGTGGAGCCGGATGACCTCCGCGATCTGCTCGCCGACGGTGAGTACCGGGTTGAGGCTTGTCATCGGGTCCTGAAAGATCATCGAGATGCACTTGCCGCGGATATCGCGCATGGCCGCGTCTCCAATCTCCAGAAGAGGAATGTCGTTAAAGAGGATGCTGCCGCCGAGGTATTTTCCCTGCGGCGTGGGGAGCAGACGCAGAATGCCGAGCGCGGTGCTCGTTTTTCCGGCGCCTGTTTCTCCGACGAGGCCGAGGCATTCGCCCTTTTCCAGCGTCAGATCGAGCCCGTTGACCGCGTGCACGTCCGCGTCGTCCGTTTTATAGTCGATGTATAAATCCTTGATTTCCAGTAAGCTCATATCCGGCACCTCTCAGTTTTTCATACGTGGGTCGAGCGCGTCGCGCAGGCCGTCGCCGACCATGTTGAGCGCGAGCACAACCAGCACGATTGCGATTCCGGGGAAGGTAACAAGATACGGGTAGTTCCGCATATCGCCTCTGGCCGCGGCCAGCATGGAGCCCCATTCCGGCATCGGCGCTTCCACGCCGAGACCCAAAAAGCTCAGACCCGACGCATTCAGGATCGCAAGGCCGAGACCAAGCGTCGTCTGGACGATGACGGGGGCGAGGATGTTCGGAAGAATGTGGCGCAGGATCATTCTCGCGTCCGAGCAGCCGCTGATGCGCGCCGCTTCAATATACTCCTGATCGCGGATCGAGAGAATGGACGCGCGCACGATTCGTGCATACGACGGAATGGAGGCAATGCCGATGGCAAGGATCAGGTTAAAAACGCCCGTTCCGAGGACGGCGGCAATAACGATTGCCAGCAGAACGCTCGGAACCGCAAGCATCACGTCCATGAAGCGCATGATGATCGTGTCGACCTTTCCGCCGTAGAAGCCTGCGAGACAGCCGAGCAGCGTGCCGATCAGCAGCGAAATACCGACGGAGGAGAAGCCGATGAGAAGCGAGATGCGCGTACCGTAGATGATGCGGCTGAGCATGTCGCGGCCAAGGTTATCCGTACCGAGCGGGTGCTCGGCGCAGGGAGACAGGTACATGCTGGTCAAATCCTGCGCAGCATAGTCATAGGGCGCGAGCTGGTCGGCGAAAATCGCGATCAGAATAAAAATGATGATAACGACCATGCCGATGACGGAAAGCTTGTTTTTGAGAAAGCGGCGCATCGCGCCGGATTTTTTCTGCCGTTTTTTCTGTTCAGGCACGCTTCTTCACGTCCTTTCTGCGGTAGATCGAGGAAATTCTCGGGTCGATGAAGCCGTAGATGATATCGACCAGAAGATTGATAACGCCGTAGATGACGGCAATGAAGATAACACCGCCCTGCACGATTGGGATATTCTTGAGTGAACACGCGTCCACCAGCATTTTGCCCATGCCGGGGATAGCGAAAATCGTCTCGATGACGAACACGCCGCTCAGCTGGCGGCCAAACTGAAGACCCATCAGCGTAACGACCGGGATGAGCGCGTTTCGAAGCGCGTGCTTCATGATGATCGTGTTTTCCTTGAGGCCCTTGGCCCGTGCGGTACGGATATAGTCCTGCCGGATGACCTCGAGCATATTCGAGCGCGTCGTGCGCATGATGCCCGCGATGCAGCCCGTGCCGTTGGCAAGAATCGGAAGAATCATGTACTTGACGCCGTACCAGCCGGAGGCTGGCAGCAGCCGCCATTTGAGCGAAAACTGGATGATGAGAATCAGCGCGAACCAGAAGCCCGGCATGGCGAGGAAGATAAGCGCGAAGACGCTCGAAATATTATCAATCAGCTTATACTGATGCACCGCCGAGATAATCCCCAGCGGAATTCCTATGAGACCGGCCAGAAGTGTACTCAAGATTGCAAGCTCCAGCGTGATGGGGAAGCGGTCTTTGATCTCGTCGACGACCGGGTGACGGTTCACATAGGAAACGCCAAAGTCGAATTTTGTGACGATGCCCTTGATATAGTTGTAAAACTGGACGAAGAACGGGTCGTTCAAACCCATTTCCTCCCGCATCTCCTGCACGGCCTCTTCGGTTGCCATGTCACCAAGTACGGTCCGGATGGGGTCTGTGGGAGACAGGCGCAGGATGGTAAAGACGATGAACACCACGCCCAGTACTACCGGCAGCAGCATCAGAAGGCGCTTTCCTATGAATTTAGCCATATGCCATATCCTTTCCTTCTTTTTGAAATGCGGAGAGAGCCGGAGCTCTCTCCGCATGGAGCGTTGCGTCAGGTTTTAATTTGCAAAGGTAATGCCGGCGAAGTTCGGGCTTTGCGAGGGCAGAACGACGAAGTTGGAGATGTCCTTGTTGACCGAGTAGCAGGCAAGGCCGACATACAGGCCGACCGTCACGCACTCGTCGGCGAGCAGCTTCTGCAGATCCACGCAGGCCTGCATGCGCTTTTCGGAGTCGGTTTCGGTGTTGATGATCTCAATAAGTGCGTCGACGTCATCGTTTGCGTAGAACGAGCGGTTGTCGCCCTTGCCGATGTAGGCGGAGTTGAAGGCGGCAAAAGCTTCGGTCGCGTCAGCAGAGGGAACCGTCCAGCCGCCAAGATACATCTGCTGCTTGCCATTGACGATGGCGTCGAGCCAGTTGGAGAAGTCGGTGACATTCAGCGTGACCTCAATGCCGATCTCCTTGAGGATGCGGCGGACGGGCTTGTTGCCGGAGCCGTGGAGCGGCGTATAGACGATCTTGAGCGCCTTGCCCGCGGTCTTCATCAGCTCGGGCTGGACGGACAGCGTCTTGACCTGCGCGATGTAGTCGTCGTCCACTTCCTTGCTGCCGATGATTTGCAGCAGCCCCTTCGCCTTCGCCTCGGCCTCGTCCATCTCCACCGCGTCCTCGTAGCGGTTGGCGCGGATGCGCGCGAGCACCTGAT
>ERZ779876.1992-NODE-1992-length-15815-cov-5.867069_pt1 | contig 15815 bp, 10 predicted proteins | sample MGYA00511068_ERZ779876 | MGnify/ENA primary metagenome ERZ779876 (study PRJEB29588, sample SAMEA1970858) | human gut metagenome | biome: human gut; feature: human-associated habitat; material: faeces | place: Denmark | collected 2008/2010 ...
ACGTCGAAAGTACTTGGCTGGAAGCGGCCTGGGAGGATAGAAAGCTGCCGGTTAGAAAATAACCATACCATACGGTATGGTTATTTTTTTATGTGATGAAAATACTATCCGGCCAGACCTTGCCCTGGGACACATGGCAGGCAAAAGCGGAAGTTGCATGCCTGTGTACTGGAAAACTGTCTGTTTTAAAATAAGCATTATATATGATTCTTGAAATGACATAGTTTGCAAATACTAAAAAGCTTATTCAAAGTACCAATATTTTAGATTATTATGAAAAATTACAAAAATGTAAAAATGATACATTAAGTTTACAAAAATAAATATCTTTTACTAAAAATATAAAGTTTTTATTGACAATCGAAATGTCGGATAGTAAGCTATAAAAGCACTTTGTTCTTTATAAATGAACTTTATTATGTGGGGGAAGATATTATGATGAAGATGAGTAATTTTAGATGGAAAGTTGCCTGGTTGATTTTTATCGTCAGTTTTGTTTCATATATGGATAGAGTAAATCTGTCTGTTGCTACTCCTGTTATTATGAAAGAATATGGTTTTGATAAAATAGATATGGGACTTATTCAATCATTTTTCTTTGCCGGTTATGCTTTGATGCAGGTTCCAGGTGGTATGATGGCTGAAAAGTTTGGACACCGGATTACAGGAAGTCTGGCTGTAATTTGGTGGTCTGTATTTACTGCTTTGACTGCTGTGGCAAAGGGAAAATTTTCTTTTGCTGCAGTAAGATTTTTGTTCGGTATGGGTGAAGGGCCTATTTATCCTGCTTTTGCGATTGCTATTTTCAGATGGTTTAATAAAAAGGAAAAAGGCAACGCCAGCTCATTTTTGTTGAACGGTTCTTTTTTGGGGCCAGTAATAGGGCCGGCTTTGACTGTTGCATTGATGTCTACAGTTGGTTGGAAAATGGTTTTTTTGATTTTTGGCATTGTGGGGATCTTAATGGCTTGGGTATGGCATAAATATGTTCCTGAAAATCCTGCAGAAAGCCCCTATGTTAATGAAGCTGAATTAGCTCATATTAACGAAGGACGTACTGATGTTCCAATTGTAAAAAAAGCTGCTCCGTGGGGTAAATTATTTACTTCTGTACAGTTTTGGGCTATTGGTGTGCAGTATTTCATCACCGATTATATTATGTTCGTATTTTTGGCATGGCTGCCGCTTTATTTAATGGAGGCACACGGTTTCTCACTTGCAAAAATGGGCATATGGGCAGCAATGCCGTGGCTGACTTTGATTATCATTACCTTCAGCAGCGGTTATTTCTGTGATAAAGCTATTGCCAAAGGTGCTTCACAATATTGGATACGTACTTTATGTGGTTCTGCTGGAATTATAATTTGTTCCCTGGCTTTGTATATTGCTACAAGAACCGCTGATCCTATGCAAAACGTAATGTGGCTATCTTTATCACTGGGGTCGCTGGGATTGACTTTCAATGCCTCCTGGGCCTGTGCGATCAATTTAGGGGGAGAGTTTGCCGGTTCTATTTCCGGGTGGATGAACTTCTGGGGAAATATTGGTGGCGTCATAGCTCCAACTTTAACTGCCTGGATCGCGACCAGCTACGGTTGGGATGCTGCACTGATCGCAACAGCATTATCGGGTGTTGTTGGCGTATTGGCGTGGTTCTTAGTCCGTCCTGATAAAGCTATTGTATAATCAATTCTACTGTAAAGTACTTGCAAAGATGAGTAAACTTTGCTATAATGCCTAAGTAATCAAATAACAGACAGTTCGTGACCATCCTGTCTCAAAATAAAACTACGGGTGTTCTGCTTAAAGCAGAACTGTTTTAACATGGATGGGACGAAAATTTTGATTTTCGTCCTTTTTTATGTAGTTCCGTTCTTGGTCACAGCAAGAAAGGAGCATAGTAATATGAAAAATCTCACTAAAACGCAAAAATTGACTATTTCCGCCTTGTGTATGGCTTTATATCTGGTTGTTATGATGTGTACGCAAAGCTTTGCCTTCGGACAGTACCAGGTACGCATTGCGACGGCTTTATATGGTTTGAGCGCTATCTTTCCTTTCCTGATAATTCCATTTGGTTTGGTAAATGTATTGGCAAATACTCTGATGGGTGGTTTGGGACCTTTGGATATGTTAGGCGGCGGTTTGGTTGGTATTATGACAAGTCTGACAATAGTTTATGCTAAACGCCATGATTTAGGTAATTGGGCTGTGATGCTGGCAATTACTTTAATACCGGGGTTAGGAGTGCCGGTCTGGCTTTCTGTATTGCTGGATCTGCCTTACTGGCTGTTGGCGTCTACTGTTTTAGTAGGCCAGTTTATCTCCGGTGTCGTGGGTATGGTATTGGTGACAGCTTTAGAACGCTGTGAAATATTTAATTTTGCTTCAGCAAAAAAATAAGGAGGATTTATGACTTCTGGAAGAGACCAAAAAGAATTGACAGGCGTGAGCCTTTTAGGCAATAAAACTAAGTATCCTACGGACTATGCTCCTGAAGTACTGGAAGCTTTTATTAATAAACATCCCGGCAATGATTATTTTGTAAAATTTAACTGCCCGGAATTTACAAGCCTGTGCCCGATGACAGGACAGCCGGATTTTGCTGCGATCTATATTTCCTATGTGCCTGATCAGAAACTTGTAGAAAGTAAATCGTTAAAGCTGTATTTATTCAGCTTTCGCAATCATGGCGATTTTCACGAAGATTGCGTAAATATTATTATGAAAGACCTGATCAAGCTGATGGAACCGAAATATATAGAAGTTTGGGGTAAATTTACTCCGCGCGGAGGTTTGGCGATCGACCCATATGCCAACTATGGCAAACCGGGCACAGAGTGGGAAGCAGCTGCTAAAAAACGTTTGATGATGCATGATATGTATCCTGAAAATGTAAGTTATCGTTAGTAAGATTTTACTTTAAAGCCGAGGACTGTTCTTCGGCTTTTTATTTTTTGTTTGAAATTTAATAAATAAATTATGATTTGTTGCTGTTTTTAACACAACACCACTTTTTTTCTTTTATACCTTGTGCTACAATAGACTAAATGAAGATTTCTGAAAATTTATTTTTAGAGCTGGTGGGACTAAAAATGGACCACGAGGGACAAAATACGCTGGGAGATCACTATGGACAGTATTATTAATTTACAGAAAAAAATCGTTCCCGAGCTTACAAATCTTTTAGTTCAGAGATACCAGATATTAAGGCAGGTGAGCCATGAGTATCCTATCGGACGCAGGGCTTTGGCTGCCAGGCTGGGGTTGAGTGAAAGAGTATTGCGGGCACAGGTCGATTTTTTGAAAAACGGTGGTTTACTGGCATTTTCTTCTGCCGGAATGTCGGTGACTGAAGAGGGCGCGGATATTCTGAAAGAGCTTGCTGATTATGTCCGTAAATTGCAGGATCTGAACTCTTTGGAACAGTTTTTATGTGAACGCCTGGATATTGGGCGTGTAGTCATCATTCCAGGAGACTCTGACCAGGAAGAGGTGGTCAAACGTGAAATCGGCCGTGCTGCGGCGAGGATTCTTGGAAATCTGCTGAATGACGGCAAAGAACATATCGTTGCCGTAAGCGGTGGTACAACTATGGCTGCCCTGGCTGCTAATGTAAGCGGCAATGAGCCTAAAACAGTTGTAGTACCAGCCCGCGGCGGTTTGGGTGATAATGTTGAATTACAGGCTAATACTATAGCCACAGTCCTGGCTCAGCGGCTGGGAGCATCTTACAGGCAGCTGTATGTCCCGGACAGCGTCAGTGAAGAGATACTGAATAGTATTTTAGCAGAGGATATTGGGGTCAAATCTGTGGTTGATATTATCAAACAGGCCGATATCCTGGTGCATGGTGTAGGACAGGCTTCAGTAATGGCACGGCACCGCAGGCTGCCGCCGGAATTCATAAAAAAACTGCTGGATGACGGCGCCGTAGGCGAAGCGTTCGGGCAGTACTGCGCTTTAGATGGCAGACAGATCTATATGACAAACAACGCCGGACTGATGCTGCAGGATCTGCCAAAGATCGGAACTGTTATCGGCGTAGCCGGAGGACGGTCTAAAGCAGCAGCTATCTTGTCAGTAATCAGGGCGTCGCGTCAGGATATACTGATAACTGATGAAGCAGCAGCTCACGACATAGTGAGAATGTTGGAAAATGATTAAGGTTACAAGGCACATTAGTGCAAACATATAATTTGCTCAAAGCATAAAAGGAGGATTTTTATCATGACAAAAATTGGTATTAATGGTTTTGGCCGTATCGGCCGCGAGGTTTTCCGTGTTGCTTTTACTAATCCGGAGGTAGAAGTAGTTGCCGTTAACGACTTGACTGATGCTGCAACTTTGGCTCATCTTTTGAAATATGACTCTGTACATGGCACTTTCCCGCATGAAGTTTCTGTTGACGGTGATAATATCGTTGTTGACGGTAAAAAAATCAAAGTTATCGCTCAAACAGATCCTGCTAAGCTGCCTTGGGGTGAATTGGGAGTTGAGATCGTAGTTGAATCTACTGGACGCTTTACTGAAGGTGAAAAAGCAAAAGCGCACTTGACTGCCGGCGCTAAAAAAGTAATTATTTCCGCACCTGCTAAAGGCGAGGATATCACTATCGTTATGGGTGTTAATGAGAAAAAATACAACGCTGCGGAGCATCATATCATTTCAAATGCTTCCTGCACTACTAACTGCCTGGCTCCGTTTACCAAAGTGCTTTTGGAAAACTTTGGTATTGAAAGCGGTTTGATGACTACTGTCCATTCCTATACAAATGATCAGAAAATCCTTGATTTACCGCATAAGGATCTGCGTCGTGCCCGTGCTGCGGCGATGTCCATTATTCCTACTACTACCGGAGCTGCGAAAGCAGTTTCTCTGGTGCTTCCTGAAGTCAAAGGCAAATTGAATGGCTTTGCTATGCGTGTGCCGACACCAAATGTTTCCATTACTGATTTGACTGTTGTTTTGGAAAAAGATACTACTGTTGAAGAAATAAATGCCGCTTTGAAAAAAGCAGCTGAGGGTGAATTAAAAGGCATTATGGGTTATAATGAGCTGCCTTTGGTTTCCAGAGATTACAATGGCTGTCCGTTGAGTTCTATCGTTGATGGTTTGTCTACGATGATGGTCGGCAAAAGAATGGCGAAAGTTGTCAGCTGGTATGATAACGAATGGGGTTATTCCAATCGTGTGGTAGATCTTGCTGCCTACATTGCTAAACAAGGCCTGTAATTAAAGGAGTATATCATTCTAATGGATAAAAAAAACCTGTGTGATTTAGACGTTGCTGGTCAAAAAGTTCTGGTACGTGTCGACTATAATGTGCCGATGGACGAAACCGGTAAGATTACCGATGATACCAGAATTCGTGCTTCGTTAGAAACTATCAAATATTTACTGGAGCATAAAGCTGCGGTCATTTTGATGGCGCATTTAGGCCGTCCTAAAGGACAAGTTAATATAAAATACAGTCTGGCGCCTGTTGCCAAGCATTTGGCAAAGCTGCTGAATATGCCTGTTGCTTTTGCAGGTGACTGCATCGGTGAAGAAGCTGAAAAAGCAGTACAGAAGCTTAAACCCGGTAAGATTTTGATGCTGGAAAACCTGCGCTTCCATAAAGAAGAAGAAAAAAATGATATGGATTTTGCCGAAAAACTGGCATCTTTAGCAGATCTGTATGTTAATGACGGCTTTGGTGTTTCTCATAGAGCCCATGCTTCGGTGGAAGGGGTTACGCATTTTCTGCCTTCAGCAGCAGGCTTTTTACTGGAAAAAGAAATTCGCTTTGTCGGACAGGCTGTGGAAAATCCACTGCATCCCTTTGTTGCTATCATTGGCGGTGCCAAGGTTTCCGACAAGATCGGCGTGATCGAAAATCTTTTGGAAAAAGTCGATACCCTGCTGATCGGCGGCGGTATGGCCAATACTTTTTTAGCTGCTCAAGGGCATAAAATGGGCAAATCTTTAGTTGAAGATGATAAGATCGCTTTAGCAAAAGAACTGCTGGCTAAGGCCAAAGCACGTAAAGTAAAATTGCTGCTGCCGGTAGATCTGGTAATGGCAGAGACGTTTGCTGCCGATGCCAGCCATAAAGTTGAAAAAGTAGCTAAGCTGGATCAAAAATATATGGCTTTGGATATTGGCCCTGCGACCAGCACTTTGTATCAGGATGCGCTGCAGGATGCTAAAATGATCGTGTGGAACGGGCCCATGGGTGTTTTTGAAATGGATGCCTTCTGCAAAGGGACTGAAGCTGTCGCTCAGGCTGTTGCTAAAAGTAGAGCTATGAGCATTGTCGGCGGCGGTGATTCTGTGGCTGCCATTGAAAAGCTGGGGCTGGCTAAAAAAATTACGCATATCTCCACTGGCGGAGGCGCTTCGCTGGAATATCTGGAAGGCAAGGTCCTGCCAGGTGTTGCGGCTTTAGATGATGTACGCCGTAAAATTGTGGCCGGCAACTGGAAAATGCATAAAAATGTGGATGAAGCAGTTGAACTGGCTGAAGATATCGTCAGTGATACTAATGGGACACTGAACGAAGTAGTTGTTTTTCCGCCGTTTACAGCACTGGAAAGCGTTGCTGAAGCCATTGACGGTAAACATGTAGGCTACGGAGCTCAGGACCTGCATTGGGAAGATGAAGGCGCTTATACAGGTGCTGTTTCCGGTAAAATGATTGCTGATATCTGCGCTGAATATGTTTTGATCGGTCATTCTGAACGCCGCACCATGTTCGGTGATAATGAAGTGGCTGTTGCTAAAAAGATGCGAGCTGCATACAGAAATGGTTTGAAACCGATGTTATGCGTAGGTGAAAATGCCCAGGAGCGCGCAGAAGGAAAGACTTCACGTAAAATCAGCATGCAGCTGAAAAGTGCCTTAAAGGGCATTACTCCTGATGAAGCGGAAGTTTTGGTTGTTGCCTATGAACCATTGTGGGCTATTGGCAGCGGTCAGGCTGCAACTGCTAAAGATGCTCAGGAAGTATGCCTGCTGATCAGAAATAAGCTGGAAAAACTATTTTCTGCAGATATCGCGCGTAAGGTTCGTGTTTTATATGGCGGCAGCGTTAATGCTAAAAATGCCGCAGATTTTGCAATCAGCGGTATCGACGGAGTTCTTGTAGGTGGGGCGAGCCTGGATGCGCAAGCGTTTTCTGCTATCGCACGCAGTATATAAGGGGTGACGAAAATGGCAAAACAGCCGCTATTGCTGATGATTTTAGATGGCTGGGGTATTGCTCCGGCAGGGCAGTATAATGCAGCTGCTTTGGCAAAGACACCTAATTTGGATGCTTTGTTCGACAAATATCCGCATACGCGCTTATCCTGTTCTGGTGCAGCCGTAGGCCTGCCAGACGGGCAGATGGGTAATTCCGAAGTCGGTCACTTGAATATCGGGGCAGGACGTATTGTCTATCAGGAGCTGACAAGGATCACTAAAGCCATAAAAGACGGTGACTTTTTTGAAAACACTGTTTTGAGTAAAGCTATGCAGACCGTAAAAGCCAACGGCAGTGCGCTGCACCTGCTGGGTCTTGTTTCTGACGGTGGAGTGCACAGTCATATCAGTCATTTGTTTGCTCTATTAGAAATGGCTAAACGGCAGGGCCTGAACAAGGTTTATGTACATGCTTTTTTAGACGGACGCGATGTTGGACCGCAGACTGCCGATGTTTATCTGGCAGAACTTGACGCGGAGATGAAGCGTATCGGCGTGGGTAAAATCGCTACAGTAGCAGGGCGTTATTACGCTATGGACCGCGATAAACGCTGGGAACGTGTGCAGAAAGCTTATGACGCTATGGTTTTGCATGACGGCACTGTTTGTACTGATGCGGTCAGCGGTGTGCGTGCTTCTTATGCGGGCGGGGTCACTGATGAATTTGTAGTTCCGTTCATAGCTGCACCTGAAGCAGATTCTTGCGTCAAAGCCGGTGACGGCATGATTTTTTTCAATTTCCGTCCCGACAGGGCAAGGCAGCTGACCAGAGCATTTGTAGATGAAGAATTTCCTTATTTTGCGCGTCCTCAGACAGCCCGTCCGGTAAATTTTGTTTGTATGACGCAGTATGACGAAACTATAAAAGCTCCCGTTGCCTTTGCTCCGGAAACGCTGGAAGATACGCTGGGCAAAGTACTGGCTGACCACAAGCTTCAGCAGCTGCGGATCGCCGAAACGGAAAAATATGCTCATGTGACCTTTTTCTTTAATGGCGGCGAGGAAGAACCGAATATCGGTGAAGACAGAGTTCTGATTCCGTCACCGAAAGTGGCTACCTATGATCTGCAGCCGGAAATGAGCGCCGAGCTTGTGACAGATAAGCTGGCAGAGCTTCTGGATACAGATAAGTACGACATGATAATATTGAATTTTGCCAATCCCGATATGGTAGGGCATACAGGCGTGCTGAATGCTGCTGTCAAGGCAATGGAAACTGTCGATGCCTGTGTAGGGCGTATTGTTGAAAAGGTATTGTCACTGCATGGAACAGCCTGTATTACGGCTGATCATGGCAATCTGGAAAAGATGCTTGACGAAACGACAGGACAGCCTTATACGGCTCACACAACGAATCAGGTTCCTTTTTTGGTAGTCAGTGATGAAAAACATACTTTACACGAAGGCATTTTGGCTGATATTGCGCCGACGCTGCTGGAACTGCTGAAAATCAAGCAGCCTGCTGCGATGACAGGGAAAAGTCTGTTAACAGATAAAAATAAATGATGAGGTGAAGTTAGAGTGGCAATGATTACTGAAGTATATGCAAGAGAAATTTTGGATTCCCGCGGCAATCCGACTATCGAAGTAGAGGTTTGCCTGGAAGACGGTTCCGTTGGACGCGCTGCTGTTCCTTCAGGAGCGTCTACCGGCGCGCATGAAGCGGTAGAGCTGCGTGACGATGATAAAAACCGCTATCTGGGCAAAGGCGTGACTAAAGCAGTCGATAATGTCAACGACGTTATTGCTGAAGCTTTGATTGGACTGGAAGCAACCCGTCAGGTAGAAATAGACGAGATGCTGATCCGTTTGGACGGGACCCCAAATAAAGGAAAATTAGGCGCCAACGCTATTTTAGGTGTCTCCATGGCTGTAGCAAAGGCTGCCGCTGCTTCTGTAGGGTTGCCGCTGTATCTGTATCTGGGCGGTGTTTACGCACAGGAGCTGCCGGTACCGATGATGAATATCCTGAACGGCGGCCAGCATGCTGATAATAACGTCGATATTCAGGAATTTATGATCATGCCGGTCGGTGCTGCAAGCTTCAGCGAGGCTTTGCGCATGAACGCTGAAATCTATCATGGTTTAAAGGCCCTGCTGAACGCTAAAGGACTGGGAACAGGCCTGGGTGATGAAGGTGGTTTTGCGCCGAATCTGAAATCCAATGAAGAGGCGATCGAAGTCATCCTTGAAGCAGTGAAAAAAGCAGGCTATAAACCGGGCGAAGATATCATGATCGCTTTAGACGTTGCTGCCAGCGAATTTTATAAAGATGGAAAATATCAGATGGAAGGCGAAGGTTTGGTAAAAACCTCCAATCAAATGGTAGATTATCTGGCTGCTTTGTGCGAAAAATACCCGATCGTTTCAATCGAAGACGGTTTGGCGGAAGACGACTGGAAGGGCTGGAAAGCGCTTACGAAGAAATTAGGCACGAAAGTTCAGCTGGTTGGCGACGATCTGTTTGTTACCAATGAAGAACGTTTGCTTGAAGGTATCAAAAATGATACTGCTAACGCTATTTTGATCAAAGTCAATCAGATAGGTACTTTGACAGAGACCTTCAATGCTATTGAAACTGCTAAACGGGCAGGCTATACCTGCATTATTTCGCATCGCAGCGGTGAAACCGAAGATACTACATTGGCAGATATTGCCGTTGCTGTCAATGCCGGACAGATCAAAACAGGTGCTCCGGCACGTACTGACCGCGTGGCCAAATACAACCAGCTGCTCCGTATCGAGGAAGACCTCGGCGGCGCTGCCAAGTATAAAGGCAAAGCTGTATTTTACAACATCAATAAATAATCGGAGTAACGGTTATTTTGAAGCAGGGCAGATACCGGACGCGTATTTGCCCTGCTTTTTACTAAATTTTGTACAATTTTTTATATTTTACCGTTGTAAGCTGTATAACATTATGATAGAATAGTTAGGTACTAAGTAAAAGAGGAGGTAAGCTTTGTGATTGCAACTGTCTTAATGGTATTAGACGTAATCGTCTGTATCGCCTTGATAGCGTCTGTGTTAATGCAGTCCGGGAAGGGCTCAGGCTTGTCAGATGCGTTCGGCGGAGGCGGTGGTGGTGCCTTCTTCGGCAAGGGTAATGATGTTGATACTTTAATGGCTAAAGTTACGATTGGTTTGGGTACTGCTTTTGGTATCATCACGCTTGCTCTGGCAAAAATCAACGGTTAATTTGGTTAAAAAGAACGCTCTGCGTTCTTAATTTTTAAAAACTCAAAAGAAACAGAAAGGGGATCAATGTTTTGAGTACTTATTTAATTTTATCCATAGTCGTCGGTCTTGTTGCCCTCGGCGTGGCAGTAATGCTCAGTAACGCTATCAGCGCTGCTAATGCCGGTACTGCCCGTATGAAGGAGATCGCTGGCTATATCCATGAAGGTGCAATGGCATTCCTGTACAGAGAATACAAATATCTTGCTATCTTCATCGTTGTTGTTGCTGCAATTATTGCTACATTCTTATCAGTAAGCACTGCGCTCTGCTTTATCGGCGGTGCTGTATTCTCCATCTGCGCAGGTTATCTGGGTATGAACGTGGCTACTAAAGCTAACGTTCGTACAGCTGAAGCTGCCCGTCACGGCATGAGCGAAGCTCTGAAAATCGCTTTCTCCGGCGGCGCTGTAATGGGCCTGGGCGTTGTAGGCCTTGGTATTGCCGGCCTGGCTGTAGCTTATTTTGTTTTTGACCGTAACATTGATATTGTTACCGGTTTTGGTCTGGGCGCAAGCTCGATCGCATTGTTTGCCCGTGTTGGCGGCGGTATTTATACTAAAGCTGCTGACGTTGGCGCTGACCTTGTTGGTAAAGTTGAAGCCGGTATTCCGGAAGACGATCCGCGTAACCCTGCTACTATTGCTGATAACGTAGGCGATAACGTAGGCGACGTTGCCGGTATGGGTGCCGACTTGTTTGAATCCTATGTAGGCGCAATTATCTCCGCCTTGACTCTGGGTGCAGTTGCATATCCCGGCGGTGAAGGTGTCGAATTTGTTTTCATGCTGGCTGTTGCCGGTATCCTTGCTTCTATCATCGGTGTTATGTTTGCCCGTTCCAGCAAATCTCAAAACCCTCAGGCTGCACTGAACAGCGGTACTTACATCGGCGGTGCTATCGTTATCGCTGCTGCTGCTTATCTTTCTAACAGCCTGTTTGGTTCTCTGGATGCATTCTGGGCTATTGCAGCAGGTCTGCTTGTTGGTATGAACGATGGGGCGACCACCGAGATCTACACCTTCTACGGAGCTTGCCACTACCTCATGAACCGTCTTATCGAGCGTTTCCCCGGCAAGGCGATATTCATAATGACTCCCATCCACCGCGTGACAGAGGACAACATGAAGGGCGACGGCTACAAAGCTTACAACGTTGCTCCGCTCAAGACCTACGTTGAGATAATCCGCGAGGTTGCAGAGTATTATTCCCTCCCCGTGCTTGACCTTTACGCAGTCAGCGGAATCCAGCCGAAGGTTGACATAATCCGCGAACGCTACTGCCCCGACGGACTTCACCCGAACGACGCCGGACACGTCCTGCTCACGGAAAAGATACTCGCGTTCCTCAAAGCAATGTAAAAAAACAATACCGGACTTACAAAACCACTTTTAACTGGCTTGTATGTCCGGTATTTTTTTGTTATTTGCTCATGTAGAAGATATACGCCGCGTCTATTGCAGATGAGCCGTTCTGTCCTCTTCTTGACTGAATTACGCTGTATGAGCCGTCGTTGTTCTTCGCCATTACCTCGACAGCGTTGTACTTGCCCGACTCCTTCAGCTTATCCGCTGGAACACGAACCTTGCCGCCCTCGACAGTGAAGTCTCCGAGAGTTACGCCGTTTATCATGACCTCGCACTTCGGGAACTTATTGCTCATCTTAACGTCAAGCACAAGCTCGTCTCCCTCTACCTCCGCACTTCTCAGCAGGACTGCATTGCTCTTCGCGAAATATCCGAAAGATTCTATCAGTGTCTCGGGTGTTGCAAACTGCTTATTCATCCAGTTTCGTCTGTCCGTCATCCACTTTTTGAATCTCTTGACTTCATCGGAATAAGACATATCGTACCACCAGCGGCTGTTGTCCACGTCGGCGGATGGCTTTATCTCATCGGAAAGGCTGTCAAGCTCCGCGAACATATTGTCGATATTCCCGCCTATCTCCTGCCATCTTTCCCACATGAGAAGAATGAAGTTCGGGTCGTTGTAGAGCGCGCGGTACCAGTATTCTCTGTCCTGGCTCTCGCTGTGCCACCAAGTGTTGTACTTGGAGCCGTCTCCGTGGAGGTTCACGTGGTTGCCGCTTGTCCAGTCCATATCCCATATCGGTCCGAAGTAGAGCTTTCCGCCAACGTCCTTGTACATATAGCAGCTCTTAAAGAGAAGCTCGACGTTTTTGAAAATCTGGTTGACCATCCAGAAGTCTATGAAGGATTTTACGTCCATGTAGTCGCTGTAGGTTTTTCCGTCGGAGTTGACGCGGTTCGGCGAATAAACGGCGTTTTCCATATCCTGAATGTAGGTCTTGAGGTAGTTCATCATCTCGTCGTTTGAAATGAGAGATTCGGGGCTTTTTATCATCATCTTCATTTCGTTCTTTGTGATGAATTTCGACAGCTCGTCAAAGTATGAGTCGTTTTCTATGAGATAGCCGCCGCTTATGTCGAAGGTCGAGGTGTCGTAGTAGTCGGATATCGTGTAGTCGCCGAACTTGCCGCTCGTTATCCATGTAAGGTTGGAGCAGAGCTTTTCTTCAAGCGCGTCGCATTCGGTATCGGAGAGTGAATCCTTCTTCGCTATCGCCTTTGCGACTTCTTCAGCTGCGTCTTCCCAGTCGAACACTTCAACTCTGCCGTCGTCAACGCGAATGTTCTCGGACAGCTCGTAAAGTCCGTAGTACACGCCGTTGTATACGACATTCACAAGGAGCGACTCGCAGTACGGCATTCCAAACGCTCCGCTCAGGTCGTAGGACAGCTTGTTGCGGAGGTTGGTTCTGTCGAAGGCATTGGCAAGGAGTACCCAGTGCTTGCTCTCACCCATGCCGAAGAGATCCGCCTTTTTCGAAAGCTTGAGCCTGAACGGACGCTTTGCCTGATATGCCGTAGAGTTTCCGCGCAGCTTTATCTGTGTGTCTCCCGAATATGCTGTCTCGGTATATCCGTCGGTCGAGTAGATTGAAATCTTCGCCTTGGAGTAGCCTTCCTTTGAAATATCATAGTATTCGGTATCTAATGTGATGGAAACGGACGGGAGATTGCTGTAGTAGAAATACGCATTGGCTCCGTCGGCTTCAAGTGCGACTACCGATTCAAGCAGGCTTTCGTCAAGGGTGAACGTACCCGTCGTGCCCGTCTCGGTTTTTCTTACGTCTCCGGTAAGCGGGTCGTAGACTGTCCAGTTAAACGTAGTTCCGTCGGAGTAGCTCATCGCGGTGAGGGTCTTGTCCCCGTCGAACGAGATAAATCCCTTTATGTCGGAGTCTACGCTGTAGCTGAACGTGCGGGAAATGCCGTCTACTGTCGCGGTGAGTATGACCTTCTTCACACCGGAATCCGGCTTTGTTACAATTGCGTTTTCCCCGTCGATTTTGATGGAAGCTGTGTCGGAGCTGTTCCATTCTATCGCAGTGCCGAAAACATCTGTCGGGAGCGTGAAGTTTGACGTGACTTTTTCCGCTCTGTCACCGTCCGCGAGCTTCACCGTAACAAAGTCAAGCGGAGTGTACAGCTTGCTCTCGAGCATCATACCCAGCATCGGATATCTTCCCTCGACTACAGACCACTCGTCCGAGCTGAACTCCGCATTTGCTTCAAGGAGAGAACGCGATGATTTTGTCTTGCCGTTGAAGTTTACGTCGATAGAATATCCTGCGCGGTAGTAGACGTTCTCGTTCACCTTGGCGTGCGAGTCTCCGGCGGCGATGGAATGGCTCTTCTCTCCCGCATGGTACACGCTGCCGAGCATGAGCACATTAGAGAGCTTTCCTATATCCGAGCCTCTGATACGTCCTATCAGTCCGCTTGTGTAGTTTGAGCGACCGTTGTTCTCTCCCGTAACGTCAACGTTTGAGAAAACATTCGTTATATTAATTCCGTTGTTGTTCAGCCCCGTGTAGTCCTGTGTACGGCACTGTCCTATGAGCGCGCCGAAGCCGAGGTTGTCTCCGTTTCCGCCCACCGAGATATTTACTTCTCCCGAGATGAGCGCAACATTGTCGATATTCACGTATCCGTCAGCCTGTCCGATGAGAACGGCATATGTAGCGGGCGCGTTTGCTGTTCCCGTCACGCTCGGATACTTTATGATGAGGTTCTTTATCACCGCAGGAGAATCGGATTTAGTTGAAGCGACCGTGCCGAACATTCCGACGTGCGATCTTTCGTTTGCGGTGACGTCTACTTTCAGTCCGTATATCGTGTGTCCGCGTCCGTCAAACGTGCCGGAGAACACATTCGCGCCCTCCACTATACCGCATTCGCTCGCACTGCCGCCTATCGGAGTAAAAGCGCCGTAATTTGACATATCAATATCCGCGACAAGGACATAATTCCCGTCGAGAGGATATTTTTTGTCGTTTCCTATTTTCGCAAGGTCTTCGGCTGAGGACAGCGCAATCCCGTCAACGTCCTTTGCGTCGTCGTCAAGCTTTCCGTCCGGTCTCAGCTCGTTTATCGCCATGTTCCCGCTCTGTGACACGGATGACGACACGGGTGTGTTCTCTCCGTCGGTCACTGCCGCCTCTCCTACAGTGCAAGCAGTCTGACATAGCATAACCGCCGCCAGAAGTAAGCTCAAAAGGGTCTTTCCCATATTTTTCATATATATACACTGTGCCTTTCATTTGACATTACGCTGAGTTTAATATTTGAATTATATCACACGCCGACGAAAAAATCCACATTAATTTGTGATATTCCGCTATTTCAACAGTATATGAACGATATTTATGTGCGTTTTGTACAACCAATCTCGACTATTTATTAGCTATTTCAAAACAAACCGCAGTCTCATCGGAAAAAATTTGTGCATTCGCGGTGTTTTGTCGAAGAATTATACATTCCTCCGCGTTTGTCACAAATTATGACAACGGCATTCTTTTGTCTATTGTAGAGGAAAATGGGGCATGATATAATGTAGTCACAAGGGCGGGAAACAATCCCGAAACAAATAAAAAATCAAGTAAAAAACATAAAGGAGATATATCATGTATTATTCAAGCGGCAACTATGAAGCATTTGCAAGACCTCGCAAACCCGAAGGAGTGGACAACAAATCCGCGTACCTTGTAGGCTCGGGACTTGCCTCTCTTACCGCTGCGTGCTACCTTGTGCGTGACGGTCAGATGAAGGGTGAGAACATCCACGTTATCGAAAAAGACCCCACAGCGGGCGGTGCCTGCGACGGTAAGAAGTACGACATCGGCTACGTAATGCGCGGCGGACGTGAAATGGACAACCACTTTGAAGTTATGTGGGATCTTCTCCGCTCCATTCCCTCACTCGAGACCGAAGGCGCAAGTGTACTTGACGAGTACTACTGGCTGAACAAGGACGACCCCAAATTCTCCC
>ERZ779876.2019-NODE-2019-length-15659-cov-7.444373_pt1 | contig 15659 bp, 10 predicted proteins | sample MGYA00511068_ERZ779876 | MGnify/ENA primary metagenome ERZ779876 (study PRJEB29588, sample SAMEA1970858) | human gut metagenome | biome: human gut; feature: human-associated habitat; material: faeces | place: Denmark | collected 2008/2010 ...
GGTAATGGTGAAGACTGTTCGTCTGTTGGTGGACGTCATGGAAAAAGAGGGGATGACTTTCCCGCTCCACCTTGGGGTGACAGAAGCCGGAGATGGAGAAGACGGACGTATCAAGTCCGCCCTTGGCATCGGTGCGCTGTTGAGTGACGGATTGGGAGATACCATTCGGGTCTCTTTGAGCGAAGCTCCTGAAGCTGAAATCCCGGTGGCCCGTAAACTGGTGGATTATGTTCTGTTGAGGCAGGATCATCCTTATATCCCGGGATTGGAGGCACCGGAATTCAATTATCTGTCTCCCGAACGTCGCAAGACAAAAGCCGTCCGTAATATCGGAGGTGAACATGTACCTGTGGTTATTGCCGACCGTATGGATGGGAAGACAGAGGTAAACCTGCAATTCACACCGGACTATATTTATGCCGGAAGAACCTTGCCCGATCAACGGGAAGACGGAGTAGAATATATTCTTGATGCGGATGTATGGCAGGGAGAAGACGGAACCTGGCCTGCATTCAATCATGCACAGCTGCCGTTAATGGGAGAATGCAATGCAGAGGTTAAATTCCTGTTTATGCCCTACATGGCACAAACGGACGAAGTGATAGCCTGCCTGAAACATCATCCGGAAGTAGTGATTGTTTCCCAAAGCAATCATCCGAACCGTTTGGGTGAGCACCGTGCACTGGTACATCAACTAATGACGGAAGGTTTGCAAAATCCGGTTGTCTTCTTCCAGCATTATTCGGAAGATGATGCGGAGAATTTGCAGATAAAGTCCGCAGTCGATATGGGAGCCTTGATTTTTGACGGTCTTTGTGATGGCATCTTCCTGTTCAATCAGGGTAACTTGAGCCATGCCGTCGTTGATGCTACTGCTTTCGGAATCTTGCAGGCCGGACGTACCCGTACCTCCAAAACAGAATATATATCTTGTCCCGGTTGCGGCCGTACACTTTACGACTTGGAAAAGACTATTGCCCGTATTAAGGTAGCCACTTCACATTTGAAAGGGCTGAAGATCGGCATCATGGGGTGTATCGTGAATGGTCCCGGTGAGATGGCAGATGCAGACTACGGCTATGTAGGAGCAGGACGGGGGAAAATCAGTCTCTATAAAGGCAAGGTGTGTGTGGAGAAAAATATTCCTGAAGAAGAAGCGGTAGAACGACTTCTGAAGTTTATTCGGATAGACCGAGAAGAAAACCAACAATGATATTGATTAGATATGGATTACACGGATGAATACGGATTTAGTTAAAATCAGGAGTAGGAATCCGCATAGTCCATATCTAAATAAAAGCCATTTTAGAAGGTAATATTTATATCTTTCCCATTCTCTGTGTGATATGTTTTCACGGGCTTTCCATTACGTAGCACATAGGTCTTTATTTTATTTCCTTGTCGTTCAACGATTATATCAAACGGCGAAAATGCAAATGCCGAAACATTATTCAATCTCATCGAATTCCATTTATCAGGTAGTTGTGGACAGAGTGAGAATGAATTAAATCCTGTCGGACGAATACCAAAAATACCTTCGGTTACTATACGGCAATACAAAGCACTTTCGGCTGACAAATGCCGTTGGTTTCCTTCGGGCCAGGCCTCGATAGGATATGGAACATGTTCCCCAAGCAGGCGTTGCTGTGAGTAATATGCCATGTGTTCCATTGCCCTCTCCCTTGCTCCTGCGCTATACACTCCTCGTAGAGCGTAAAGAGTAGATCTGTCCCAGAAAGTATCTGTTCCGGCTTGTGTCAATAAGCCGTCTTTGCTCCACAAACGGGGAGAGAATAATGCTTCGACGGTTCCTGTCTTCTTTTCAAAGATCCCGACTGTCAGAGGGATAGCTATCCATGAACGTAAAATATCATTGCCTTCATAATAGCGGTAACTGTCGAACCCTTCTATACGGCTACCAAAATAATTGTTTATATTATTTTTTAATACTTTCGCCTGCCGGGCATATTCTTTTGAAACAGAAGACTGCTTGCCAAGTTCTTTGGCAAGATAGCTTGCCGATACCAGAGCGTCATAATACAAACTTGATGTACAAAGGTTTGCGTTACCTGCTGGAAAGCGTCCTTCAAGCTCATCAGCATCTGAAGTCACAATTCCGGAAGCATTTATTTTTCTTTTGCAGTATTCCAGACACCACTCAATCAAGGGCCATAACTCTTGTGCTTCCTTTTTATCTGCTTTGGCTAGTGCATAACGGGCGGCCCCATAAGCTATCATCGCTGCATCGCCACGATCGCCAGCCCCGTTCCAGGTATCCTTCCCCTCGGCAATGATAGAGCTGGGTATGGGTTTGTAATCAGAATTCATGAAGCGGGCAAAAAGCCTGAATGAGTTTAATGCGGACGCGTTTCCGATATCATAACCCAAAAAGGGAAAGAAAGGATTGGCATACTCCGCTTGGTCATTCGCCCAAACAGCTGCATAATATGATTCTCCTCCAGGACTGTGCATGAATCCTCCTCCGGTAGCAAAGATACTCTCTGCTGCTCTTACTTTAGCAAAAGCAAATGCTGTATTTACTACCGGATCAGGGGAGACAAAGCTAAGATTGTTCCATATCTTGTCGACAAAGGCCATTCGTTTATGTTCCTCGTCTGCTATATCGACTATCAATTCTTTCTCTCCTTTTTTATAAGCCTGAACAGAAGCGTCGAAAGTCAATGATTCTTTAGGAGCAATAGTGTATAAACAGTCTTCCTTATTTTGTATAGAGGTAACTATAGTGTATGATCCATCCACTCCTTTTACAGGATCGGTTTTGTAAACGGCTTTTTGAAAAGGTACAATAACAGAAATAGGTTTTGATGAGATATTCTTGACCGTATAACGTTCACAAAGCATCGGTTTGTCTGTTGAAGGAAAGAATGATCTCGTAAGTTCGACTACAGGTACTGGCTCTCTATTGCGTGCCGTACCTGTATTCTGGTATCCAATAGCAAAAAGGCTTACTACCGTGAGTCGTCCGTCGATACATATCGATTTCACTTTTTCATTGTTGAGAGCCATACCATTAACTAACAACAAAGAAGCGTAATCAATTGCAAATCGTTGCATCAGGCTTGCATGTGTATTGTTGGGTATCGTCCGCAACATAGGCCATATCATTGAACGTTCCATCACAAATTGCCCATCGCCGTTTACGCCATAACGTAATACCGCTGAAACCTTTAAACCGCTCATTTCAATATGGTCATAATGGGGGAGCCGACCGTCTATCTGCCATTCTATCGCTCCACTATCCAGGATACGCCAGCGAGGTGTAGCATTAGCATTATCTGCAAGGCAGAACAATACAAAAAGCAATAAAACGATTTTCATCTTTCTGGTAAACATACTATTAGTCTATTTCTATGTAATCGAGATAAAACTGTCCGTTATCACCAGCGTCCCGTTGAAAGGCTATTTGATTTATGCCGGCTGCCAACGATACCTGAACTACTTTTTCGCTCCAGTTGGATTGTTCCTGAAATCCAAGTTGCGATTGTTTTTGACCGTTGACATATAAGCTACACGTAGCTGTCCCTTTGGAATAGTTGTAGCCCATGACATGCAATGTATATGTACCGGCGGCATCAACCTCTACATCAAACTCAACACATGCATTTACGTTTTCAAGCCCTTTGACATAAAAGCCTTCGACTTTAACATGCTGGTTGTTATCGTCTTCTGTCTCACCCTCATTGCTACAACCTGTGCAAACCAGTAATAGGGCGAGAACTACAAACCATAAATATTGAGGGTATCCTTTCATAATCATTATCTATTTATAACTGCACCATTTCTGAGTGAGGCAACAGCCGCTTTGTATCTCTTTGAATTGGGTTTGATACGTAAAACCTTACATGAATGTGGTTCAAGTCGCACCGAGTATCGGCCCGACATTGCGCCTAAATCCTGATGCAGCCACAAATCACGTACATTCTTCACCTTTCCACCTTTAATTCCCAGTTCCTTTTCAAAATCAATACCATATTCAAGCACTGTCGATTCTCTATTGAACAGCCCGACAATCCAATCTCCATCAGGAAGTTGTCCTATCCATCTCGAACTGTTTTGTTTATCCCATATACTGGTACTAAGTGGCTTACCTACAAAACCGAGTTTATTCAATTCCAGCATCTCTGTGTTTTTGTAGAATTTGGCGCAATCACCAATCGTATTATATTGATCGGTGATACCAATTGGAGAACCGCTAACCAGCAACATTGAGATATGAAACTCTCTTTCGGCATCGCTTGCCAATGTGTTGAGTTGAACAAAATCGGGATCCATTATAGTTTGTCCTTTCACCCCGATAATATCAGCCCATCCGATTAATCCATCAAAAGCACTTCGGTATTTATCACCTTGTCCGCTTTCGTTAACCTGTCCGCGCTCTTTGTCGCTGATAAACCACCATCCGCCACCGTCACAGTCAGTACTTATGCGAATCATATCCGCATAAATAATCTCGTTGCGGGCATCGTTGCGACAATTAGGAACAGAGTAACTAAGCAACATTTCATCTCCGGCTTCTTCAGCCATCCATTTCAATGCCTTGATGTATCTATTGGTTCCGTAATCCCGTTCATAGTAACCAAGAAAGTCTATCTTCAGCAACTCTATTCCCTGATCTATCATTGTTCTGATACAGCCTTTCACCCACTGTTCCGCTCCTGGTTTGTCAGTATCTATCCAGTACAGGTGATCTTCAAACTTTGTAGTGCCTACCACGTCAGTTATCGGAATGGAAGTTCCTTTGATATTATTATTCTGCACATAGGCAGCTTTAGGTACCCATAATGGGTTGAAATAGAATCCGAATCTCATGCCTTTACTTTTGAGATAATCGCCCCAATACTTCAGTCCGTATGTCCACGAACTGTCATATTTGGTCAGATAACCATATTGATCTATAGAATTGAGGTTAAATAACCAACCGTCAGTAGCTGCCATATCATATCCATAAGGTAAAAACTCCTCGGCAAGCCAGTCGATATTCTTTTTCCAAACATCTTCAGGCATTGATGTTCCATACCGGAAATTGTATTGGTACATATTCCAAAACAATGGTCCGCTGCCTCGCTTTGTGAATTTGCTTTCTCTGGCAAAGATACCTGCTGGTATTGTAAACAATACCAGCAAAAGTGTTAAAAAATTAAATCTGTGTTTCATCTTATTGAATTATTTTTCCAATCATTGTAGAAAGTTGTTTTACTTGCAATTCGGCCATACCGACAACGATGTAATCCACACCATTGAGCCCATAGGGATCGTTGTATGCACTGGAAATTACAATTTTCAGGAATCGTCCCTTTTGTGGCGTTATCGTCTCACTGTCACCGAACCAGATGGTTTCATTCTGTCGTGGAGCGTTCTCTTTAGAAAAGAGAAGCGTCCAGTTATTTAGTGCCACAGCCGAGTAATCAGCAGATGTTCCTCCATCGGCAATCGTTTTGAATAAAAATAGAGGATCGTCCGAAACATAGAAATCTATCTTCTTAATGTTCGCGTTATCTCTTCGTTGAGTCAGTCCGATATCGCTTACTTCTATTGAATTCTTCATATCTATGACAATTGTGATAGGTGTTCTCATTCCATCAAAACAATGATAATCTGTGAAGCCATAGTGGTAGTCATCTTTATTATTGAATCCATTGACATCTTTTCCCCAATAACTCGAATGCCAGTGATTGTCGAAAATTCCATCTATGATGGCTCCGGCTCCGATATTATCCCCATCCGTTGATGAGGGATTCTCCATCTTCTGGTCGCTGTTGCATAGCAATATTTTCCATTCTCTGTTGTCGGGAATGACTTGTGGATCAGCAGGTACCACAACAGTCAGGTAATAAATCTCGTCCGATACCTCTATTTGTGGGGACGAGGGGGCTGCAAACTTCAACGGAAGAAGATAGTGCTTATCTTTTTGCAATGTTGAACTTGCTACTGTCAATGTCGTTGTAGCATCATCATTGCCATTTGCAAAAGAAAAATCATTCACATGGTAGGCTCCTGCGGGAAGCGCTTCATAATTGGTTGAATGAAAATCATTATATGCAGACACCAGTTGCGCGTTTTGTGAGAAATCGAGTCCGCAAGAGAAATTGGATATATTATCTGCAATTTCGGCTTTGAGTTTTACACTCATTGAACTATATGTCGCACTTTCAATCTGTATATCCTTTTTTCCCCATTCCACTTGCTGCCCGTTTATATCAAAAACATATAAGACCCGGTTCATTTCAACATTCACAATACCCTCTTCTGTACTTTCCAACTGGAGTGCCAAAACAAGTTTAGATCCAGGTGCCGATTTGATTAACTGATATATTTTAGCTACATCAAAATTCAGATAAAGATATTTCGACGTCTCGTTAGTTGCAAACGTTAGTTCGTGAACTCCGTCTTTAAATGAATATGCATCAGGCGTTATTGTCTTGTAACTTTGATTTTCGGGCTGGCTATAATTTTCATCGATTTCCTGTTGTGTCAATGCACGCACGTTAACCGTTGCAGTCAAAGACGGGTCACTTCCTGCCTTAATAACCAGAAGAGGCTCTTCGACCGTATTTTCAGAAGCCTGCCAACTAAATATATGCTTGCCCTCGTTCTTGAAATACAATATTTTGTGATATTCTTCAGGGAATAACTTATCATTCGAATATTCGTTGCTACATGAATATACAATCTGACATACACCAAGTATTAAAATTAATTTCAATAATATCGTTTTCATAATTCTGGTAATTCTAAATTAATATTCGGGCGATTGTACTAGTTGGGGATTGCTGTATATCTCCGAGTCATTGATCGGAAGAAGATACATTTTGTTGTTCCACATAAAAGGTTGGTCCACCTTTACTCTTTGGTTAAACTCACGGAACGATGGATCTTTTTTTGCGATGGCATTAAGACCTTCACGGACACCGGCTTTGAATACCTCCGGAGCAATTGTCCAACGCCGGGCATCAAAATAGCGGTGTCCTTCAAACCATAATTCAGCATAACGTTCACTGCGCACCCAATCCATTAAACTCATATCAGAGTTTATGTCAGATAATTCTAAATCGGGAATACCTGCACGATTACGAACAATGTTCAGGTTGTCCAAGACATCTTGTTTGCTGTTCAATGCAGCATGACATTCCGCCAGATTGAGGTATAATTCCGCCAAACGTATGACTGCCAGTGGAGTATGAGCATAATTATTGCCATTATCTTGAGAGCGCCATTGGAAGTTTGGTTGTATTCTCTTTTTGGAGAAATATCCGGTTGCATTATTATCTCTATTATATCTGTCAGGGTTGTACCCATGTTTTTGCGAGTTACGCGCTTCAAGTATCAGTGGTGAGCCATCGGCTATGAACGAACTATATTCACCTCCATCGTAACAAACCCATGCATAGAAACGCGGTTCACGATTGACATTCAGTTTTATGATATCCGGATTAGACAGACCTGCCGATTCAAACCAGTCCGATTTATCGGGAAAAGTATGATCGTATTGGGGCAATTTTCCATTCTTTGTATAAAATCTTTCAACAGAGTTCAAGAAAACAGCAATACCTCCCCATCCTCCTACAGGAGAGCCGTTGTAAGTGGTGACGCCATGAGGTATTTGTGAATAGATGCCATAGTTGTCACCGCTTCCGATGGCAAAGATTACTTCTTTATTGCCATCAGTCTCACGTGTCGTATTGAGGTAACGCATGAGCATTACCGACTCTTTAAACTGGTCATCAACCCCCTCTATATTAGGCAATGGAACTCCTTGGTTTATTCTGATACTGGTGGAAGTGGCAAGGTCGAACAGTTTGCGGTTACCTTGAGTCAGTGCCCAATCAAGAGCCTCGTTGCAAGCTGTCAGGGCGCGTTCCCATTTGTTTTCATCGTATGTTCTGCTGACTAACTCCTTTCCATATCCCGGAGTTTCAAAGTTAGTGTTCTTCCAGTTTGAATAAGGGAATGAGCCATTCCACAGGGGGGAGGCGGCATAAACCAACAATCGCGCTTTTAAGGCTTTGCAAGCTGTTGAAGTAGCACGTCCCAGTTCGCTGTTCTGTACTGTTGGCGGCAATTCGAAGGCAGCCCGGTCAAACCATTCAGCTATGGAGTCTACACATACATCGAAATGCGATCTGCCCGGAAAATCCTTTTTGTCAAGGTTTTGATTGTAATGTTCAGTCACTAATGGTATAGGTCCGTATGACTCTAGTAACATAAAATGATAGAGTGCCCGACAGAACAAAGCTTCGGCTTTCCAGCGTCTTTTATCGCTCTCGGTTACTCCCGTCGGATTGCTCTTGTCAAGCTGATCCATGAATAGATGGCATCGTCCTATTCCATCGTAACAACTATTCCACGGGGCGGTTTGACTGGAAGGAGAAAGCTGGTTCCATGCCGCTTTCTGTCCGTCGTCAGCCCATAGTAAGGGGCGGGCATATTCATCGGTCGAGTTGATGAATGAGTTTTCAACTGTGTAAAACCACTCGAAATAAGTATAACATGAATGAAGGAAACCCAATGTGGAAGCTCTGTCTTTCATTGCGTCGGGCAAGTCGGCTGTTTCATCCGGGACAACGTCCAGATAGTTGCAAGAAGCCATGCAACATGCGGCAGTCACACTTAGTATGAATCGTGATATGATCTTAATGGTTTTCATATTTTATATTTTGGTTATATAGAACTTAGAATTTTAGCTGCACTCCAATATTGATAGTCCGTTGAAGAGGATACGCATTCCATGACAATTCCGGATCCCACTCTTTAAAAGGACTCCACACAGCCAGATTATCCCCATTGATATAAACACGGCAGTACGGAAAACTATATCCGAGTTCAAGGGTTTTAAAGCGGATAAAACGTCCGTTGTGCATCCAGTAGGTGCTGTTGACAGAGTTGTTTGCCACTTGACTGTCAGTAATACCTAATCGTGGAAATTTCGCATCCGGATTCGGATTAGCTTCGCTCCAGTAGTCGTTGGCGATAAACTGCATCACGTTTCGATCACCGGTTGAAGCATCACCGCGAAATGGCATAATGCCTGATACCATGATTGTCCGTTGGGCAGAACCATTGAAAAACATTCCGAAATCGAAAGATTTATATGTCATGTCTAGCCCAATTCCATACTGAATGCGCGGCACATTGCCATATTGCGAAATCATAACCTGATCTTTTGAATTTATTTTGCCATCACCGTTTACATCGCGATATTTGATATCACCTGGCATTACCGTACTTCCCAATTCATCCTGCGAAGGGCTCATTTCTATATCCGCCTGGTCTTTGAATAACCCTTCGGCAATGTATCCTATCGTGTTACTCAAGGGTTTACCAGTTTCCGACTGCCACACGTAAGGGTAATCCGGTTCATCTTTGTAGATGTATTTATTCTTATTATATGTCAAATTGAAACGCAGGTCCATATTTAAATCATTGGTGATTTTCTTTCGCCAATTGACAGCCAGCTCGATACCTCGATTGTCTACTTTACCAATGTTACTCCATGGCACAGCATTAGCGTATCCTAATAGTCTAGGAAAAGAACCTCGTTTGAGAAGGATGCGATCTCGTTTGTCATGAAAATAGTCGAAAACAATATTGAGCTGGTTGAATAGATTCATGTCTATACCGATATCGAACTTTTTCACTCTTTCCCAATGTGCATTTCTGACAGCATAATATGAAACGCTGGGTCCTTTGGCGACAACACTTCCATCAGGTCCGGTTCCATAACCCAAATCGTCGAGCTTTATATCATTTATATAGAGAAAGTGGGCAGCTCCCGCACTTTTTCCCGTATCATCGCTGCCTACCAGTCCATAAGATCCCCGGAGCTTGAGGAAAGATACAATTGAACGCAGTGGAGTCCAGAAATCCTCGTTACTGATAACCCAGCCTAAAGATATGGCGGGAAATAACTCGAACCGTTCTCCTTCTACCAGACGTTCCGTTCCGTTATAACCGCAATTTATTTCGGCCAGATATTTCTGGTTGTAATCGTAGGTGATACGGGCAGATAATCCTTGGTTGCGGTTGGGTAATACGCTGGATCTGTATTCACGCATCATATACATCAACATTCCCGATACGGCATGTCGGCCGAACTGCCTGCTGTAATTGATGCGTCCGTCCATATAAAAGGTATTGTCCTGGTAGCGCTCTATATCCGACTGGGATATATATTCAGATCCCGAAGTCAGTTGCTCCAATGCATAAAGGTCGGGCGAATCGACATTCCAACTGCCATCCTGTACGCGATAGTAATAGGGGGCAAGTGATTTGGTATAAGATGAGTTTGAATAGTTTTTCCAGTTAACCAGAATAGAGGCGGAAAGTCCCTTTGTCACAAAATCAAAGTTCTGATTAATACGAACAGAGGTGTTGATGGTATTATGATTGGATCCTCTGAAATTATTTATCATATATGCATAAGGGTTGTTATACATCGAATTTCCACTAAGCATTGCCCCTCCGAAACGTATATGCTTGTCACCTTCTTCTGCCGGAAAAGATGCCGGAAATGCCACCGGATTGGTATTGTAGGTAAGATAGAACAGGTCGGAAGTTGAAAAAGACGGTCCTTTGGCATATCCTATCTGGTCGTTCATGCGTAGCTCGACAGTGGTTGTCGGAGTCATCTTATAGGATATGTTACTTTGGAAAATGTACTCCCATCTGTTGATGTTCGTGTCAAAAGAGTAACGCTTGGGGGAGTTGAGCATACCGCTATCATGATTTGCTTGCAAACTCATGTAATAGGTAACCTTCGAACTACCTCCCTGTACATTAATGTTTGCCCGTTGGTTCATGGTAGAATTTTTGAAAAGCAGGTCATACCAATCCACGTTCGGATAAACATACGGATTGATTCCGCTCCTTGTATATTCTATGACGTCATCCGAATATTTGGGTGTTGCGCTTGGAGTACGAGTCACCAAGGCTTCATTGTACATATTCATAAACGTAGGGCCATCGACGAACTTCAGCGTGTTTGCCGGTCTTAGAAATGAATTTTCGAACGTGATATTTATCTGTGCCCGCGTGTTTTCCATACCGTCTTTCGTTTTGATAAGCAGCACTCCATTAGCACCGCGAGCGCCATAAATAGCAGTTGCCGATGCATCCTTCAAGATTGAAAAGCTGGCGATCGATTCGGTAGGGATATTATTAAGGTCGCCACTCGAAATTTCGATATCGTCCATCAGAATTAAAGGTGTTGCACGTCCCCCGAATGTTCCGATTCCCCTGATATAGAAATCGGATACGGAACCCGGTTCTCCACTGGTTGTCATCGATACCACACCTGCCAGCTTTCCTGTAAGATTATTGGTCAGTGAAGAACTCGGTGCACGCAATTCTACACCTTTTACAGTGGAAATAGCACCGGTTACGGATACTTTTTTCTGTGTGCCGGCTCCTACCACCACCACTTCATCCAGCACCTCGTTGTCCGATTGCATTTTCACTTTCAAAACTCCCAAATCGCCTACACTCAATACCTGCTGTTTGTATCCGATATAAGAAAATGTTAACTCTGTATTATTTGAAACCTCTATTGAAAACTTACCATCTAAATCTGTAATTGTTCCTGTTCCCGGGGAGTTTTTTACAGAAATACTGACCCCCACCAAAGGATCGCTGGAAGAAGCATCCGTAACGGTTCCTACCAATTTGCGCTTTTGTTGTTTCGAATCCTGCGGACGTTGCTCTGTAGGCAACTCTTCTCTTTTCAGAGAAATCTGCCGGTCTTTAATTTCATACAGGACATCTGTATTCTTAAATAACTGATCGAGAATAACGGTTATCGGTTGGTCCTTTACAGACAAACTGACTATACGTTTCGTATCAATCGCTTTGCTATAATAGAAAAAGATAAATTCACTGTTTTTTTCTATATAATCAAGTACTTCCTTAACTGTTTTGTTCCGCATTTCAATTGTTAAGTTTTTCTGTTGAGCATACGCTCCTATGTTCGCCGCATAAGAGTGTAAAGAAAGAAAACAAACACTAAAAAGAAATAATATGCGAGCCATTCTCACCCTTGTAAGAAATGTGCTACTGGTATTTTTCATATATTTACAACGTTTTTAAGAAATTAAACAATTAAATGTTGTTTGATTTTTCGGCTGGATGATACTGCAATTATCATTCAGCCTTCTTTTTAAGGACTTTTGTTTCTCATAATATTACGTATAAAGGTTTAACAATAAATGATCTATACTTATTTCTTCCTCACATATATTTTATCACCCACTTCTTTATATTCTATGGGTGCAGAATAAGATATAGTATGTAAGACGTCTTCAAGTTTATCTTTTAAATCCAGCTTTCCGGAAACCTGCATTCTCTCCACCTCCGTATCCAATACGAATTCTTTGCCATAGTATAGATTTAATTTTCTAAAGACCTTATCCAAAGAATCGTCTGTGTACATTAGGATATTCTTTATCCAACAGATATAAGGCTCAACATCTACATTTTGAGGAGTGTCCAGTTGGTCGCTATGAATGTTAACCAGCTGTCCCGGAGCGAGTTTGACCTGTTGCTGATTGTGGCTTTTTATATTCACACTTCCTTCCACCAACACCACGGAAGACGTTTTCTCCGATGAATATGCCGATATATTGAATGAAGTACCTAATACCTGTACTTGAAAATCTTTAGTTCTTACTATGAAGGGGGCTTTTTCATTGCGGCGTACATCGAGGAACACTTCTCCTTCAACATAAATTTCACGCTGGTCTCTTTCAAAATGAGTTGGATAAATCACCCGTGTTCCTGAATTCACCCATAGATGAGTTCCGTCTGGTAAAGTCAATTGAGTTCTTTTCCCTTTAGGGGTTATCAGCTGGTTGAATTCGGGCTTCTTCTTTTGTGGCTGAATCTGATTGACTGTATCAGAGTTGACCACCACTAAACCATTCTGCGAATAAATGATATTTGCATCGGTATCACTCACTTCTATATTCTTTTCTCCCGGTATCAACAATAGAATATCTTCTTGTAATGGGGCTGCCTGCATTTTCAATGCGAAATCGACTAATGCGCTGTCATCTGCATGGTAATAAGAGATGAACTGTTTACCCAGCCAAAACATACATAGCAGGATTGCGGCAACTGATGAATAAGTTGCCGCATAAAGTAATCGTTGATGCAACTTTTTCTTTTTGGTTGCATGGATTTGTTTTTCGATAAGTCTCCATGATTCATCCAGTTCGGTCGTTGAGACATTTCTCTCCTGTTTCCGAACATGTAGAATTACTTTGCGTATCACCTGATGTATATTTGCTTTCTTGCCTTCCATTTTTTGCTTTTATATTTAAAACGGGAGAAAAGAAAAAGTCTACTCACTTTTCTTTCATTATTTTGCAGAAAAAGATTTCTTCAGCAAATTGGGTGAACCGGACAAAGGAAATAGTAGCATTTAAGAAAGAAAAAAAGGAAGGAAAAAGAGATATTCTTTCAAGGTCATTTTAGAGCGAAGGCTCGTCAGTGTGCGGGATACTAAATTCATGGCAGATTGAGGATTAATCTCCAGGACAGCTGCAACTTCTCTATAGGATAAGCCTTTAATGTAACGAAGATAAATCGCCATCCGTTGATTCTCGGACAGTTGTTTATAAGCCTCTTGCAGATTTTTAATCATTTGTATATCCTCATCATTATCCTTAAATAAGACTTCCAGTGAGGTGTCTTCTATCGTTAAGTCGAAGGGAAGCGCATTGATATCTTCGGTGGATTTTAAAGATGAAAGTTTATCGAATATAAGGTTTTTCAAAGAAGTCAGCAGATAGGAACGCACATAATCGGTGGGAGACAAACGGGTGCTGCTGCAAAGTTTCACGAAAAGATCCTGAATGCAATCTTTAACAAATTCTTCATCTGAAACATATTTGAGTCCAAAATTCAATAGAAGCTCGTAATGTCTCTTATACAATACCTCTAATGGCTTTGTGTCACCTTTCAACATGATGTTCCATAAGGTGATGTCTTTCATATTATAATAAGATTCCCGTTGCACTGAAATATATTAGTTTGCGGCAAAAGTAACAAAAAAACTTCTCGAAACAAGGTTTATCCGGAGATTTTCCCGTAACCTAACTCTATGATAGTAAAAGAATTGTAAAAGGCTTTTATTGCAGTATGTTTTCTTTGTTACGGTCATGTTTGTTCTGTGAAAAATGATAAAACTTAATCTTTTCTTTTTTATCCTGTCATTAAATTACTTTTATACGTTGCAGATTTATATTGTATATGAAAGATTATTTTGATATATTGTCTTGGGTGGAATATACTCTATTAATATAAATATTTGAATGTTATAATACAGTTATCGACATATGACGGAAATAAAAAAGGAGAAATTATGGCGCGACCAAGAAGATGCAGAAAAATCTGTACAGAACCTGCATATGACAGTTTTAAACCGGAAGGAATCTCTGTGGGAGAAGAGATTACTATGACCGTAGATGAATACGAAGTGATTCGACTGGTTGACCTGGAAAAATATACACATGAACAGTGTGCAGAGCGAATGGGAATCTCAAGGACAACAGTGACTGAGATCTATGAATCCGCACGTTATAAACTGGCAGACAGTGTGGTAAATGGAAAAAAGAAATATATCCTTGTTATGTCGGATCGTACTTCTGATAAAAAAATGAACCAGGCACTTTCCGAGACTCTGTAAAAGATCCGAAGAATCCGTCAGAAAAATAATCATTCAAAGAAAGGTTGGAGAACAGACAGCACTGAAAGAGGCAGGAATCCGGTTATATGGAGGCGTAAAAGGAAATGCAGATAAAGCGATAGAGGCTTATTTGAAAGGAAACCTTGACTATAATCCGGAAGTACACTGTACCACACACGAACATGGTCACTCCTGTGGCGAGCATCACTGTGGTGAAGAGAAACACGGATGTTCCGGAAATGGTGAAAATCAATAGGAAATAAAGTACTTTCTTTGGTTTTTCTCTAAAAAAAAGTAGTGGTTTGATGTACTTAGGGCTAGACGTCGCACTAGCGACTTGGTACAATAAAAAACAACATGGTTTTATACCAAAAGAAAGGACGATTTATTATGAAACTGAAAGTTGGCGTACAGCTTTTCTCGGTTATGACCGAGTTGGCAAATGACTACCTCAAAACTCTGGAGAATGTTGCAAAAGCAGGCTATAAGTATGTTGAGTATGTAGATGTTCCCGGCAACAGCCCCGAAGAAATCGGCAATAAAGTAAAAGAGCTTGGTCTGACTGCTATTGCAAGCCACGTACATTTTGATCCTTTTACCTCTACCCATGAAGATATGGTTAAGATTGTAGAAGACAACGTCAAGATGCATTCGGAAGCTATTATCCTGCCGATGGGTATCATGACCACAATGGAAGAGATCAAAACAGTTGCCGCAGCCTGCAATGAAATGGCTGCTCTGGCAAAAGCACACGGCATGGCTTTCTATTATCACAACCACTGTCAGGAATTTTATCAGGTTGAAGGAAAAACCGCTTATGAATGGCTGGTTGAACTGACCGATCCCGAACTGGTTTTCTTCGAAGTCGATACTTTCTGGGCAACCCGCGGCGGACAGAAGGCTGTTGAACTGATTAAAAAGCTCGGTTCCCGTGCAAAACTGATCCATCAGAAAGATATGG
>ERZ779876.2022-NODE-2022-length-15646-cov-3.999808_pt1 | contig 15646 bp, 8 predicted proteins | sample MGYA00511068_ERZ779876 | MGnify/ENA primary metagenome ERZ779876 (study PRJEB29588, sample SAMEA1970858) | human gut metagenome | biome: human gut; feature: human-associated habitat; material: faeces | place: Denmark | collected 2008/2010 ...
TATCCGACGAAAGTGATCGGCGGGCTGTACAGCGATTATATCTCTTATCTCGGCTCCTACTATTTTAAGCAGGATCCTTCGGCGACCCAGATCGCGGCGCAGAGAGATCACGTGGCGCTGTCCAATCAAAACAACGGCGCCGACGGAAACACCACGATCAACACGCTCGAATCTATTTGGGCGGGTATGCTCCGCAACGCAAAGCGCGTCGAGATAAAGGTCGTGGAGGATTCCACGGGAGAGGTCGTATTTTCAAAGACGAATAACAATCAACGCAAGTCGTACAGCGAGGGCAGCTCGATCTACTATTCGCCCATCGATATCGGCTTCGACGCGATCGAACAGAATCTGAAAAACAACACGCAATATACCGTCACGGTCGATGCGTATATCGATTGGGACGGCGAACAAAACAATAAACGGAGCCGTATCGAATTTCCCCTGTATATGGATTTCGAAGCGCCCATCGTGACGGACGTCAAGTACCGCACCGTTTATGACAAGATAAACAAAGAAACGAAGCTGTATGCCGATTTAAGTATTTACGACAACCATTACGCAATGGCGGTCAATGTCGGTCAGGTCACGCACAACGGCAAAAGCTTCTCGCTCTCTTCTTTCGGCAAATACCTGACGCCGGTCTATTCGTCGTTCAATTCCACTTCCGTGGTGACGGTCGAGCTTACCGATTATATCAATCAGCTGAAGGAGTCGGACGGTCTCATCTATCATCCGGACGGGACGACGTCGATAGACGAAAACAACAATACGTTTGTCGCGTCGGTTTACGATTACGCGATGAATAACGCGATTTACGAGATTCCCTTGCCCGACGATATCGTTTCCGTTTTCTTCGAAGTCGATGCGGACGCCAAAAAGAGCGCGCTCAACGACAAGCAGATCGCTGCGGGAAATATCGCCGAGGGCGAGCAGGTTCTCGTCATGAGCCCCAACGAAACGTTCAAGCTCACGGATATTCTTCAGGTTTATCCTTCCTCCACCTGGGTTTCGACGCTCGATTACAGCGTGAGCGACGAGAAGATTATCGGGGTGGTCAACGGAACGGTTGTGGCGCGTGCCTCGGGCGACGCGACGATCACGGTAAAGGGTAAAAACGGCGCGGGCGAAGAAGTTTCCGCCACGCTGGACGTCTCGGTACTTTCGCCCGAGGATACCGCTCTCGGGTATATGAAATACGACGCGATTGCCGCAAACAGATTCGAAGTGACGGGCTTTACTACGGACGACGCGTTTATCGTTCCTTCAAACGACGATCGTACGATCGGATTTACCGGCAGCAAAAACGTATTCGGGCCGACGCTCGAGATTTCGATGTATCCCTCCGAGCAGGTGACCTTGGATTACGTCCTCGACTCCTACTTCCCCGATCGCACAAAGGTTGAATTTTCGTCGTCGAGAGAGGATATCGCTTCCGTTGACGAAAACGGTACGATTACGGCCAAATATACGGCAAACAGAGATACAAAGGCATATATCGCCGTGTCGCTTCTGTTGGACGACAAGCAGAGTACGAGCGTACGTATCGCGGTCACGGTCAAAAATCCGTTTATTAACAATAGTATTTATCTCAGCTTTTACCGCGGCGCGGGCGACGAAAATAATTGCGTCGTCATTCCCGACGACCTCGGTATAACGACGATCTATCAGTATGCGTTTTCGAGCTACGAGTTTGTGGAAAAGGATCTGGAGAACGGCGACGTCATCACCGAAGAGGACCCTTATCATCTGAAACAACAGTTTATCGGAAACGATAAAATCAAAAAGGTAATCATTCCCGAGGGAGTTACGGAGATTGCCGAGTATGCGTTTGCAGACTGTACGTCGCTCGAGGAAGTGGTACTGCCTTCCACGTTGAAGAAGATCGGCTTCGGCGCGTTCTATAACTGTACTTCCCTGTTGAAGATCAATCTCGAGGACGTTCAGTTTATCAATAAAGAAGCGTTTTACAAGACGGCGATCACCGAAGCGAATTTCTCATCCGTCGTATCCTTCGGCGACTATGCTTTCCGCGAAAGCAAGCTGAACGTGCTTTCCCTTCCCTCGTCCTGTCAGTCGATCGGCGTCGGCGCGTTTTACGGCTGTGCGGATCTCGCAAACGTAACGTTTGATGCGGAAAAGGTCAAGGTAGGAAACGCGGCGTTCGCGGGCTGCAAAAAGCTCACCTCCGTTTCCATCAATGCGGCGGTTATTTCCCCGTATGCCTTCAACGGCTGTACGGAACTGAGCAAGGTGACGCTCGGCAAGGACGTCTCCGTCATAGGCGAATATGCGTTTGCGGGCACGAAGGTGGCGAAATTCCGCCTCGATCCTGCCAACACCGCGCTCTCTTTCAAAAACGGCGACGATTCGATCATTTATAAAAATAATGGTACCCAGCTGCTGCTTGCGGCGCCCGCGTCCGCGACGACGAGGGTGACGACGGACGCGACGTCCATCTCTACGGGTGCGTTTTCCGGAAATACAAATCTCATTTCCGTCGTTGCGAATAACGTGACGGAGGTAGGCGATTATGCCTTCTCCGATTGCGCGGCTCTGGCGGCGGTTACGATGAACAAACTGAAGTCTGCGGGCAACTATGCGTTTGCGGGCACCGCAATCACGAAGATCCCCAACGCTGCGGGACTTACCTCCATCGGAGATTATGCCTTTGCGGGTACGAGACTTTCTTCCGTCGCCTTGCCCGATAACGCGAACGTCGGAAATTATGCGTTTGCGAGCAACGGCTATCTTAAAAATGCAACGCTCGGCAACGGCGTCACGCTCGGAGAGGGAGCCTTCTTCAAGACGGCGCTTGTAAGCGTGACGGCGGGTGCGAATGCGAAAATCGGTCTGGGAGCGTTCAGCGCGTTGACGACGCTGACAAGCGTTACTCTGGGCGAGGGCGCGCAGATCGGCGACTACGCTTTCCAGGGCGTTACGGCCTTGACTTCCTTCGATCTTTCCAAAGCCGTTTCTATCGGCGCATATGCCTTCAGAGGGGCGACGGGGTTGACCTCGGTCGATCTCACCAATCTGGAAAAATTGGGCGCTTCTGCCTTTTACGGCGCGGGTGGGCTTACCTCCGTCGTGTTCGGCGATAAGCTTACGAGCGTCGCGGAAAATGCGTTCTACGGCTGTACCGCACTTAAAAACGTAACGTTGAGCGATTCGATCGTCGAATTGGGCGCAAATGCGTTTACGGGTGCGATAATCGAGGACATCGATCTCGAGCACGTGACGGTGATCGGGGAGGGTGCGTTGGCTTTGACGCCGATTACGTCGGTCACCCTGTATGCCGAAGGCGTGAAGATCGGCGACGCAGCGTTTAACAATTGCGAAAAGCTTGTCGCCGTAAACAATCTCGATAAAGCCGTATATATCGGCAATTATGCGTTTGTCAACACGGCGCTTGAAAGCGCAAATCTCGAATCCGCGGCCTATATCGGCGATTTCGCTTTTGCGAATACGAAGCTTACTTCCGTATCGTTCGGCGTGACGTTTGACGAAAACGGCAAGCAGGTTAGCACAAATAAGCTGCAATCGCTCGGGGAAAATCCTTTCTCTAATTGCGCAATCGAAACGTATGCGGTGGAAGCCGACGTATATTTCAACGGTAAGGTTGTAGGCACCGAATTGATCGATACCTATGCCGTATCGGACAGCGTGAAAGTGATTTCGGGCGTTCTTTATCAAAACGTTCCCAACGGGCTGGAGCTTGTTTCCTATCCCAAGTCTGATGCGCGCACCTCGTTTGTCGTAGAAGAGGGAACCGTCCGTATCAGCGCAAATGCGTTTATGGGAAGCGCGTTGAAAAACGTAACGATCGCTTCCACGGTGACGGCGATCGGCGATAAGGCTTTCTATGCCTGCGAAGCTCTTCGCATGGTTATATTCAAGGGCTACAAAGCGCCCGTGCTGGAAGAGACGTACGACGAAAGCTATATCAATACGCTGCCTATTCCGTATGAGGGATATTTCTCCTTCACGGGCTCGGATAAAGAGACTTACGTTATCGAGGGGCTGGGCATTTCCAAATACTTTATGTGGAATGTGACCTCCTTGTTTAACAATTTCTATTTCGGCGCGAACTTCGTAAACTATGTGGGCAGGGTTACCGATAAGCTGATTATGGTCAAACCTGTAAACGGGCTCAATTACGATTCGTTTATCTTCAGTCAGTATTTCGGGACGAAGGTAGAAGGCTCGACGGCGGCCGATCAGACGACGCTTGCGGCAATCGCGGCGATTGCGGAAATTCCCGACGAAATCGTGCTCACGTCCGAATGCGAGGACCTCGTCGCGGCGGCCCGTACCGCTTACAATAAGATAAACACAGACGATCAGCGCGCGCTGGTGACCAATATCAGCAGACTGACCGACGCGGAAAGACGGCTCGAATATCTCAAATCTCAGCAAATCATCGAGCCGGTCGATCCCGAAACTCCGGACAAAAAATCCTATACCGCGGTCATTATCGTCAGCGTTTGCTGCGGCATAGCGGTGATCGGAGGCGCGATAGCGGCGTTCTTTATCCTCAGGGCGCGTAAAAATAAGGGTAAACCCGACGGCGGCGCGACGGAAACGACGGTTGAAACAAACGAGTCGGAAAACGGAACGGACGTCGATGAGGAGAATGGGTCGGACGTAGATACGGATGAAAAATCAGAGGATTGACGTACGAGGAGCAAGATGAAAAGAAGAGTAAAAACGATAATCGGTCTTGCGTGCGGCGCGTTGCTTTGTGCAGGCCTGGCGGCCTGCACAAAGGCGGAGACGGAACTCGACAAGAAAGAGAAAGAAAACTATATCGTCGGCGTGGTTTACGACCCCAACGGCGGCAAGTTTAATTCTAACCGTACGGGCATAACCGTCGAAAATCGGTTTAATCCCGATAGCTTTACGGACGCGGACAACGACGGTAGAATCGAGATCTCGCTGAAGAGCACCGATCCCGTCAATTATTCCCAGGCTCCCTATGAGCTGGGCGCGCCAAAAAAGCCGGGCTATGCGTTTGCGGGCTGGTATCGCACCCGCGAGCTTTCCGTGGATTCCGAAAACAGACCGCTCGACGATTACGGAAACGTACTTGAAAAACGTGCGGACGGAAACCTGTATCTTCCCGGGGCGGAAACCCCGTCGGCTCAGGGCTACGTGTATTCGGAAATGTGGGATTTCAATAACGATAAGCTGATATATGAGCTGGGCAGCGGAAAATACAGCCTTACGCTGTATGCCGCATGGGTTCCCGATTATCGGTTCAATTATTACTACAAGGAAGAAGATTCTTCCGTCTGGACGCTTTTGGGATCGACGGCGTTCGACTATACACAGACGCAGACGTTTAAGGAAAGCTATCCTTACGCTCCGGCCGTCAAGCCGACTGCGGACGCCGATCTCCTGTGGACGCCGCAGTGGAGCGGCGCAAACGAAACGGGCGAAATGGTCTATACCCGCAAATATTCCGACGGAAAGGAGTACGCTTTCCCAGCGCTTGAAGGACACACCTTCCTTTCGGCGTATTCGGACGAGGCGTGTAAGAAGGAAATCGAAGGCTCGCTGCAGCATGGCGGAACGCTCGTTTATGACGAAGAAAGCGAAGAGCTAAAGCCGGAAAATCCCGTTCAAAACATTTACGTCCAATTTGAAAAAGGCGAACAATACCGCGTCACCACGGCCGACGAGTTTGTAAAATATGCACAAAAAGCAAACGCTTCCAGCGTATATACGATTTTAGCGCAGGAGCTGGATTTTTCGGATAAGAAATGGCCCGCGAATCTTGTTAGCGGAGAATTTGCGGGAAAAATCGTCGGAAACAATTGTACGTTCAAAAATGTTTCGGCAACGAATACCTCTGACGAGGCGAAAAACGGCGGACTGTTCGCCTCGCTTGCGGCGGGCGCGGAAATTTCCGATATCGCTTTTGTCAACGCGACGTACGATATGGGAAAGGGCACGGCGGCAAATCTCGGAATGGACGGAACGGCATATTTCGGTTTGTTGACGGGGTATGCGGACGCCGAAGCGACGATCCGCGGCGTCACAATCGAGGCTTCCTCGCTCCGCATGGGCAAGCTTGCGAGAAACAGCTATACGATCAATCTCGTGGGCAACGGCGTCGCAGGCATTTCTTCGGACGGCGTGAAGGTTGTGCTCTACGGCGAAGAGTTTAAGCAGGGAGACGCGAAAAAATATCGTTATTTTGTAACTTCCGTCGAGGTGAACGCCGAAACGGGAAGCGTTGTTCCGAAAATCGAAATTTCCAGTCAGAGGGCCGAAATCAGGGACGAAGAAAGCTACATAGCGTATCCTGAGGCAAGCAATTAATTTATAAACTATCATAACGGAGGATTCCCATGAATAAAAAAGCAGTTAAAGCGTTATCGCTTACGCTGAGCGCAATGTTCGTCGCGTCCGCCTGTTATTCTCTTACGGGCTGTAAGAAGAAAAACAAGAAGGACAGTATCGTTTTGATGACGGAGGAGCTGAACGGCTTGTTCAATCCTTTTTATGCGACGGCGGGCACCGATATGGACATTGTCGGCATGACGCAGATCGGCATGTTGACTACGGACGACAACGGAAATACGACCTGCGGCGAAAACGAAGCGACCGTGGTGCTCGATTACGAAATTTCGGAGTCGAACGGCAATTCCGTCTATACGTTTGTATTGAAAAACGACATTCTGTTCTCCGACGGCTATGCCCTCACGATGAACGACGTGCTCTTCAATATGTACGAGTATCTCGATCCCGTTTATACGGGTTCTTCCACCATGTATTCTACCAAAATCGAGGGACTTGACGCCTACAGAATGCAGGCCAATCAAGGCTCCGAATCGGACACCACCAAGCAGGCGATTTCCCTTGCCAACGGCCGCAGGCAGGAACTGATCGATATCTATGTCGAGGCGAGTGAAAAGTATGATCCCTCCTCGACGTCTTATAACGTGACCGAGGAGCAAATGCTCAACTTTATCAAGGAATGGGATGCGACGGGCAACTATACCGCCGCCGTGGGCGACCCCCCGGAGGGGAAAGACGGCGCCGCCTATTACCGCGACATGCTTACCGACGACTACAACCGTATCCGCGAGCTTTTCAAAAAAGAGCTGGAAACCGATTTCAAGACGGCGAAGGACGCTTACGATCTGGAGAGCGACAGCCTGCCCTATAAAAAATGGGCGGACGATAAGCATTTCAAAAACGACGTATTCAAGTTTTTCTATTACGAGGGCTTCATTACGCCGAAGTACGAAAAAGTCAACGGCAAGGACAATAAAAACGTCATCGAGAGCTTCGACAACATGAGCCTTCTCGACCGATATAATTCGGAAGAAAAAGCGATCGAGTACATATATACGTATTATATGCAGCAAAAATTCGATCAGGTTTTGACGGGCTGGGGTACCTCCAACACGATCATGACGGAGTTCGAGGCGAAGGCGAAAGAAGTTCTCCTTCAGGACAAAGTGACGGACGGGCTCGAATATCCCAACATTTCGGGCATCGTTTCGCTCGGACATACCACCGACAAAGCTTCCGTTACGGTCAACGGAAAGGAATATAAGGTGGCGCATAATCACGACGAAACCTATCTCAACGGGGACGCGCCCAACAAAAACTACGGCGCCGTTACCGACAAGAGCGAGTACGACGTATTGCAGATTACCGTGGAGGGCACCGATCCCAAAGCGATTTATAACTTCGGCTTTACCGTCGCGCCCGCGCATTACTACACGGCGGACGAGCAAAATCCCAACGGCAGAAAGATCGATATCGCAGGCAATGAATTCGGCGTGGATTGGGGTTCCTTTACCTATCAGAGCAAGGTAATCCAATCCGAACGTCACGTGGGAGTTCCCGTAGGCGCAGGTCCCTTTGTCGCCACCGACGAAAACAACAAAGACAATCCCGCGCCCGCTGAGTTCTACAGCAGTAACGTCGTATATTTCAAAAAGAACAACAATTTCAGCAGCCTCGGCGAACAGTTCGAGGTGCAGGCCGAAAAGCTTCGTTTCCAGGTCATCAGCTCGAGCAACGCGCTCGACGCCCTTGCGAGCGGCCAGGTCGATTACGTCACGCCTCAGCTTACCACCGACAACAGCAACCGGCTGGACACCCTGAAAAGTAAGGGAATAGAGAGCATGGCCGGCTGGCAGCTGGGTTACGGCTATATCGGCATCAATGCGGGCAAGGTGCCCAACGTCTATGTGCGCCGTGCGATCATGGCGGCGATGCAGGTCGAGCTTTCCTGCGAATATTACAAGACGGGTACCTGTCAGCCTATCGATTGGCCGATGTCGAAAGTGGGCTGGGCATATCCTTCCACCTCCGATAATGGCCATTCCTATACGCGGTGGGAGGAGCTTCCTCAAAACGTTCAAAATCAGACCTATGTCACCACGATAAGCAAAATCAAGCAGCTGATGGCGGACGGCGGGGTCAGCGAGGGCGATTCCGAGCTGAAGATCAAGTTCACCATCGCAGGCTCCTCCATTACGGAGCACCCGACCTACAGCGTGTTCAAGCAGGCGGCGGATATCCTCAATAAGTGCGGCTGGCAGGTAGAAGTGGTACCCGATTCTCAGGCGCTCGTAAAGCTTTCCACCGGTTCTTTGGCCGTGTGGGCGGCGGCATGGGGTTCCACGGTCGATCCCGATATGTATCAGGTTTACAGCCCCTATTCGACGGCTACCAGCGTAAAAGCCTGGGGTTATCAGCAAATTTTGTCCAATAGCACGCAGTATTCTTACGAATACGATATTCTCTTTAACCGTACCGAAGGCAACGGCTCGCTTGCCGATATCATCGACGAGGCGCGTTCCACCAACGATAGAGAGAAGCGTAAAGCGCTTTATCAGGAAGCCATGGGGCTGGTTCTCGACCTTGCGATAGAATTGCCCGTCTATCAGAGACAGACGCTCTATGCGTATAACTCCAAAACGATTGCGGGCTTTGCAAACTGTATCGTCAACGATCCGACCAGCGAGAATAACGGACTTGTCAATCCTTATTCGTCTCCTCTCGGCAGAATTTGGGAACTGAAGCTCGTTAAATAATTTTACCGCAAAATAAAAACCGAATTCAATCGGAGAAATAATGTTTAAATATATTCTAAAAAGAATAGGAATTTCAATACTTATCCTTTTCGGCGTTTCCGTTATTTTGTATATTCTGCTGCGCTGTATGCCCACCGATTTCGTCGAGTCGAGAATTTTGGCTTTGACGCAGGGCGGCGCAGACGTGCAGGAGGAGCTGATCCAGGTCATGTATAAGTCTTACGGTCTCGACGGATCGATCATCGAGGGCTACTTTTCATGGCTTGGAAACGCTTTGCGCGGCGATTTCGGCAAAAGCTTTATCAGTCAGCGCGACGTCGTTTCGGAGATATTCAACAAGGACAGGATCGGTACGTCGTTTTTCGTCGCCGCGGTCGCAACCGTTTTTGAATTTTTGATTGCGATTCCTTTGGGCATAACGGCGGCGACGCACCAATATTCGGCGCGCGATTACGTCGTTACCGTTCTCGTGCTCATCGGTATATCGTTGCCCTCGTTCTTCTTCGGACAGCTGCTCAAGGATATTTTTGCAAATAAGCTGGGCTGGTTTCCCGTGTCGGGCATGAAGGACGCGGGCGTAACCTATGCCAACGCGGGCGAAATGATCGCGGATTATCTCCATCATATGTTCCTGCCGATTCTCACGGTCGTAATTTTGAGCATAGGCTCCCGTATGAGAATGACGAGGACGAATATGCTCGAGGTCATGAATTCCGACTATATCCGTACGGCCCGCGCGAAGGGACTGAAGGAGAGCGTCGTCGTGTATAAGCACGCTTTCCGAAACACGATGATCCCCTTGGTGACCAGCCTTGCGGGGCTGATTCCAAGCCTTTTCTCGGGTGCGATGATTACCGAGCAGGTATTCGATCTGACAGGTATAGGCAATTATGCCCTGAAGGCGATGACGCAGGGGGACATTCCCGTCATCATGACGTATAATATGTTCCTGGCCATCTTGTCCGTCGTGGGCGTACTGCTCGCCGATTTGATGTACGCGGTCGTCGATCCTCGGGTCAAGCTCGCTTAAAGGAGAAGATATGGAAGATACCGAAATTTTAGAAGAAGGATTGCCGGAAAATCCGATGCCGTCCGAGGACGAAGAAACGCCGCTCGATAAAAACGTTAAGCTCATGTCGCCCACGCGCATGGTCCTGCGCCGTTTTTTCCGCTCCAAATTGAGTATAGCGGGGCTGATCATGCTCGCGGCGCTGTTCCTGTTTTGCTGGCTGGGGCCCGTCGTGTATCAGCAGTGGGGCGAAACGGAAACGGATTATTCGGGAAATATTACCTATGATTCCCACCAGCAGATGACCGAGGACGGAGAACCCTATTGGCAGATTATCGTCACCAATAACGGGGTAAATAAACTCGCGCCGATCAGCGGCGATCATCTTTTGGGCACGGACGAGCAGGGCATGGACGTGTTTACCCGTCTGATGTACGGCGGCAGGCTTTCGTTGACGATTTCTTTCCTCGCCGTGTTTCTCACGTCCGCGCTGGGGATTATTCTGGGCGGCATATCCGGCTATTACGGAGGCTGGGTGGATAACGTCATCATGCGTCTATGCGATATGCTGATGTGTCTGCCGACGCTGCCGCTGATGTTGATTATCGGTACGGTGCTGCAGGCAAACGAGGTGCCGTCGCAATATTACATATATCTGTTGATGACGATATTATCGCTGTTCTCCTGGCCGGGAATGGCCCGATTGGTCCGCGGTCAGATTTTGTACCTCCGCGAGCAGGAATACATGGTCGCGGCGGAAGCGATGGGATTTTCGACGCCGAGAAAAATTTTCAAGCACCTGATCCCGAATATTCTTCCGCAGATTCTCGTTTCCATGACTCTTTCGCTCGGCAGCATGATTTTGTACGAATCGACGCTTTCCTACCTGGGCTTGGGTGTAAAAGTACCCTTTGCCTCCTGGGGAACCATGGTGGAAATCATTTCGAAGCGTCCCGATATCCTGCAAAACTATTTCAACGTATGGGGACCTTCGGGCATCTGTATCATTATCGCCGTGCTGGGGTTCAACTTTATCGGAGACGGCTTGCGCGACGCGCTTGATCCTAAACAGAGGAGATAACCATGGGCGTATTCAGGTCATTAAAAAACGACGATGAAAAAAAGACTGCCGCGGCGGGAGAAGCGACCGTCACGGAGGACGCAGCTGCGGCAGATAAGAAGAAAAGCGCGAAGGCGTCCGCAAAGCAGCATTATCTGACGGGAAAAGAGATCCGGGAAATCGCAAAAGCCAATTCCATCGAAATGCGTCGTCTGGAGAAGCTGAAAAACCGTAAGCTTCCGGAGTCCGAATATACGACGACGATGAAGGACGACGGCAATATTCTCGAGATCGAAAACCTTCATTCCTATTTCTTTACCGACCAAGGCGTCGTGAAGGCGGTGGACGGCGTGTATTTCAACGTACCGCTCAATTCCACGGTGGGCGTCGTCGGCGAATCGGGCTGCGGAAAATCGGTTACCTCCATGTCGGTTATGCGGCTGCTGCAGGGGCCCACGGGGCAGATCGTGGAAGGCTCTATCCGTTTCAAAGCGATCGATTTTAAGCGCGACGAACAGGGAAAATATATTCCCGTCTATGAAAGGGACGAAAACGGCGAACTCGTTTACGAAAACGTCACGGACAAAAAGGGGAACCCCAGGCTCGACAAGGACGGAAATCCGATCAGAAGGCCCAGGCAGGTAAGGGACGAAAACGGAATCGGGGTTTTCGAAAAGGAAGAAAAGGTATTCGATATCGCCAAGATGCCGATCAAGGAGATGTATCGTCTGCGCGGCAGACAGATGTCCATGGTCTTTCAGGAGCCGATGACCTCCTTAAACCCCGTGTTTACGATCGGCAACCAGCTCGACGAAGTGACTTCGCTTCACGTCCCGGGCGCGACCAAGGATTTTGCGAAGAAACGCTCGATCGAAATGCTGAACATGGTGGGCATCGCCATGCCGGAGCGGGTATATGCCTCTTACCCGCACGAGCTTTCGGGCGGTATGCGCCAGCGCGTCATGATTGCCATGGCGCTGGCCTGCGAACCTCGGCTGATCATTGCAGACGAGCCTACGACCGCGCTCGACGTGACGATTCAGGCGCAGATTCTCGATTTGTTCAACGATTTGAAGAGCAGGATCAACGGTTCCATTTTGTTGATTACGCACGATCTCGGGGTAATTGCCGAAATGGCGGATTACGTCGTCGTCATGTATGCGGGCAGAATTATAGAGCAGGGCACCGTCTCGGAAATTTTCCATAATCCCTGTCATCCTTATACGCAGGGATTGCAAAAGTCGAAGCCGACGATGAATTCGTCCGAAGATCAGCTGTTCAATATTCCGGGCAACGTTCCCAATCCCGTCGATATGCCCGCCAATTGCTATTTCAAAGAACGGTGCTCGCAGTGTATAGGCAAATGTTCGGGCGAATATCCCGGCATGGTACAGGTAAGCCCCACGCATTTTGTCGCTTGTCATTTGTACGCCCCGAAGGAAGATTGATATGGAAACAGAAGAAACGAAACAGAATTCACTTGATCCGAAAGAGGAGAATGATTTTTCAGGTTACGACGATCAGGCGGAATTTGCCCGGGAGCAGGCGGAACGGGACACAAAGGTGGAAGAGGATAAGGTTCTTCCTCCCGATCCCGACGCTCTTTTAGAGGTAAGACATCTGAAGAAATATTTTACCTTGAAAAAGACGGTGATGGGTAAACCCATAACCAGTCTGAAAGCGGTGGACGACGTGTCCTTCAAGATACGATCCGGGGAAACGCTCGGTATCGTCGGCGAGTCCGGCTGCGGAAAGACGACGATGGGCCGAACGATTTTGAAGCTGCATCAACCTACTTCCGGCCAGATTTTCTTTGAGGGAAAGGATATCGCGGGTTATAAACTGAAGGAGATGAACGCTCTGCGCACGAAAATGCAGATCGTCTTTCAGGATCCGTATTCGTCCCTGCCCCCGAGAAGCACTGTCGGCGATATTCTTGCCGAGCCCGTCAAGGTGCATAAGATCGTGCCCCCTTCTCAGATAAAGGAATACGTATTGAGCGTCATGGAAAAATGCGGGCTTCGGGATTATTATTACGAAAGGTACCCGCACGAGTTTTCGGGCGGACAGCGTCAGCGTATCTGTATCGCGCGGGCGTTGGTCGTCGATCCGAAACTTGTCGTCTGCGACGAGCCGGTTTCCGCGCTCGACGTTTCCATTCAGGCGCAGATTATCAACCTTCTGAAAAATTTACAGAAGGAAAGACAGCTGACGTATTTGTTTATTTCGCACGATTTGTCGGTCGTGAAATACATTTCCGACCGTATCGGCGTCATGTATCTGGGTTCGATGGTCGAATTCGGCGATAAGGATAAAATCTTCAATCATCCCATGCACCCTTATACCAACGCACTGTTTTCCGCCGTGCCCAATCCCAACCCGGACGAAAAGGGCAAGCGCATCGTTCTCAAAGGGGATATTCCCTCTCCTGCAAACCCTCCTTTGGGCTGTAAATTCCATACCCGTTGCCCCAAGGCGATGGAGGTATGCAAGCACATCGCGCCCGTCTATAAGGAATACGAACCGGGGCATTTTGTCGCCTGCCATTGTTATCCGCAGGAATAAAATCGGAAATATTATCTCGCCGTGCAAGCCGAAAAGGTATGGCGAAAGGGGTGAAGGGCGTTAATGTCGAAAAAGAAAAAGAAGAAGAAAAAGGAAAAAGTCATCTATTACGACGACAATTCGACGATCAGCGATATGTCGCAGGTGACGCGGATCGGCCAAAAAAAACCGTCGGCGCCCCCGGCGGAGCCGAGGCGAAAATCGACCTTCGGGGAAAAGTGGAAAACCTATTGGTCGGCAGTAAGGCGAATGCTGTTGCCGATGTGCGTCGTTCTGCTCATTTTGCTGCTTCTTTATCTTTTGCTCATCTTTATTTTTTGACCTGAACTTCTGAAATTTGAAAGGACGAAAAAAGTCCGCGATGGTCTCAACCCTGTTTGCGGCCTGCGGACGATAAAAAAGAGGATATGCGGTTATAACCGCGTATCCTCTTTTATAAAGGGAAAATTTAAGATTATGCGCACCCCCCTTGCAACAGTAAAGAGTTTGCTCAAAAAGTCTGTGTTTTCCTCACAAGTTTTCAAAAGAATTACCTTTTGAGGAGACGGACAAAACCGCAAAAATGTCATACTATTTTTCTGCCGAACACAGTTGCAAAACTTCATACTATTTTTCTGCCGAACACAGCGGCAAAAACGTCATACCATTTCCGCGACGGACGCAACCAAGGCAGAGACGAAAGCCTGCGAGTCCTCCGCTGTCTTTTCCTTCACCTGAAAATACACCTTCAGTTTAGGCTCGGTGCCGCTGGGACGGACGATCACTCTAAAGCCTTCGCCGCGGAAAGAGAGCACGTCGCTTTTCGGCAGTCCTTCGATTCCCTGCAAGTAATCCTTGAAGGCGAGCACGGGGCGGCCGAGCAGTTTTTTCCAGGGTTCCCTGCGTATCCCCGCAAGAACGGCGTCCATTTCCTCTTTTCCGCTTTTTCCCTTATAGGTCTTTGAAAACAACGAAGTGGTATAGTAGCCGTAAGCTTCGTAAAGCTCCTCCAGCGCGTCGAAAAGCGCCGCGCCCGCCTCGTTAAAGTACGACGGGCCTTCGTCACAGCCGCCATCGGGCTTGTACGAATCGATAAAGCAATCCAGACTGCGCGCGGTCTTGTCTATCATCGCCACCCGAACCGCATCATCCGCGCACACACACAGCGTCGCCGCGATCAGGTTGGAATTAATCCACGGGTTCCAGTTGTTTATGAAGCCGCCGTTTAATCCGCTCCACGGGAAATACGCGTCGGATAGGAAGGGCTTGAATATACGCCTGTCCAGTTCAAACTCGATGCGGCGTTTAATCAGCGGCGTTACGCCGTCCAGCTCATCGCCCAGCATGTAGTACACCCAGCCCAGCAGCGACGCGGTTTCGGCCGCGAACAGGTCTATATACGGCTGTGCGTCAAAGTCTGGCAGTGCGTTGGGCGCGTCGCCCGTCAGGTGATTGTTGTGCGCGGGTATGACCCAGCTTGTTTCCTCGCATATCGTCCATACGCCGTTTGCAATGTCGTCGAGGTAGTCGCCGCTGCCGGTCAGGCACTCGCCCATCATGAGCGAATATAGCATGTCGCGCCTGAGGAAGTAGCTATGCTCATACCTGCTGCGGTCGCCGTTGCGCACGAAGTCCATATAGCGCACGGCCTTTAGCTCGGGCCAATCGCAGTTTTTCAGCGCGTTGGCGGCGTTTTTGTAAAACCACTTGGCTTCGTTAGGCAGTTTGTCCCACTGCTCGCGCTCGCACGCGCGCGGGAACGGATGATATTCGGCGCGCGTCTTTAGACTAAGCGCTATGTCGGATGCCTTAACCGAATCTACCAGCATAGTTGTATTCCTCCGCAGATTTTTTTAGAGTGTGTCTCAAGCGGGACAATCCGCAAGTTCGAGCAGATTTTGTGTCAGTTCAAGGAAGAGACCCGAAGGCTTAGCAGCGCTAAGTCGAGGGTTGATGACGCAGAAATGGCGCAAA
>ERZ779876.2027-NODE-2027-length-15636-cov-3.177524_pt1 | contig 15636 bp, 13 predicted proteins | sample MGYA00511068_ERZ779876 | MGnify/ENA primary metagenome ERZ779876 (study PRJEB29588, sample SAMEA1970858) | human gut metagenome | biome: human gut; feature: human-associated habitat; material: faeces | place: Denmark | collected 2008/2010 ...
AAAATGTACGAGGCGGGCGCAAACATTTTCGTGGTGGGCACTTCGAGCGTGTTCGGCACGGATACGACCGTCCGCGCGGCTGCAAAGAGACTGTACGAAAGCTTAAAATAAGCTTTTGAAAGGAGAAAAAATGAGTATTTTCAATGCAAGATGGATCTCGGAAAAGAGCGGCTGCGAAGCGCCTGTTTTCCGTAAAAAGTTTACTGTACGGGATATAAAATCGGCCGTCATCGACATTTGCGGCCTTGGCTGGTTCGAGCTGTATATCAACGGAAAGCCTGCGAGCGAAAACGTTTTCGAGCCCGCGGTGGCCACGTACGAACAATTAAACGGCAAGCACACGCAATATCCCATCCGCGATATTTTTACCAATCCGAGAGTGTATTTCTGCCGTTACGACATAACGGCTCTGCTCAAAGACGGGGAAAATCTTTTGTCCGCGCAGCTGGGAAACGGCTGGTTCAACCAGACCCGCGTCCTGAATGAAGGGACCTTCTATATCGGCGTGCCCCGCCTCGCCTTTTCCGTCAGGATAGAAACCGGGAAAGGCGAGACGCTTGAAATCGAGAGCGGCACCGACGTTAAAGCGGGAAAAAGTCAGATCGTCGAAAACAACGTCTATTACGGCGAAAAACACGATCTGCACCTGACGGACGATTTCCATGATATTTGCTTTTCGGAAAAGAATTTCGACTGTGCCGTGGAAGCGAAACGGCCCGACGGGGAACTGACGCTGTTCGACTATCCCGCCGAAAAGGTGATCAGAAGGATTATTCCCAAATATATCGGCACCGTCAACGGCAAAAAGCTCTACGATCTGGGCGAAAATATTACGGGGCGGCTGAAATTCGATACGTCGTACGGCGGCAAGATTATCATCGAACACGCGGAGGAGCTCAATCCCGACCGAACGCTTGATTTCTATACCGTCGGCTGTAAATATACGCCCTGGCGGATTCAGACCTTCGAGTGTATCGGCGACGCCCTGCCGCATAAAGACGTTTACGCGCATTTTACCTGGTACGGCTTCCGATACTTTACGGTTGAAGGAGAGATCGAAAATTTGGTTTGCGAAGTGATCCACACGGATATAAAGCGCACGTCCGATTTCAAATGCGGCAACGAGGTCTTAAACGGGCTTTACGACATATATATCCGCACTCAGCTGAATAATATCCACGGCTGCGTTCCCTCCGACTGTCCCCATCGGGAGCGGTTCGGCTATACGGGCGACGGACAGATTACCTGCGAGACCGCGATGCATGTATTCGACGTGCGTGAAATGTATAAAAAGTGGATGCGGGATATCATCGATTGTCAGGACGTAAATAACGGCCACGTTCAGCATACGGCCCCGTTTTTCGGCGGCGGCGGAGGTCCTTCGGGCTGGGGCGGCGCCGTAATCGTTCTGCCGTATCAATACTATAAATTCTACGGCGACGATTCTCTCGTGAAAAAGTATCTCCCCAATATGCTGCATTATCTTTCGTATATGGAAAGCCGCTGCGAAAACGCAGTAGTCGTCCGCGAGGAAAACGGAGGCTGGTTTACGGGAGATTGGGCGTATATAGAGGAAGGCAACGTCGATAAAGACGGCGTCGCCTATCTGACGCCTCAATTTGTAAACACCTGCTATCTCATAAAATTTTACGATCGGCTCCTCGAGCTCGACGGCCTTTTGAAACTGGGGTTGGAAAGAGAAGCGCTTAAGCGGAAAAGGGAGGCGCACGCTTCGGCGGTGGTCGAAAAATATTACGACGAGGCTACGGGCGATTTTTGCCGCGGTTTTTTGGCGGCGAACGCCTATGCCCTCGATATCGGATTGGGGGACGAACGGACGCTGAACCGCCTTGTCGAAAAATACGACGGCGCGGGAGGCTTCGATACGGGGATATTCGGCACGGAGATACTCGTCCGCGTACTCGCCGAACGCCGTTATGACGACGCGGTATTCAAACTGCTGTCGTCGCGGAAGGAAAAGCGTTCGTTCGGATATATGCTCGACAGCGGGGCAACCACGCTTTGGGAGTATTGGGACGGAAAAGAATCCCATTGTCACCCGATGTTCGGCGGCTGCGTCAAAACGCTGTTTACGACGTTTTTAGGGATACGCGTCGCTTCCGCGGGCTATCGGACTGTTGAGATAAGCCCCTGCGATATCGAGGCTCTCGGGGATGCCGAGGGATATATTACGACGCCCCGCGGAAAGATTTCCGTCGCCATAAAGCGTCGGGGAAACAGGGGCGCCGTCACTGTGGAACTCCCCGACGGCGTCGGGGGAACGTTCCGTTTCAGAGGGCTGGAAGCGCCGCTCGAGGCGGGGAAAAAGGTGTTTGAATTTTGAGCTTTAATAATAGAGAGCGAATGAAATTCCGCTCTCTTGTTTTATAAAAACGCTTTGCTTATATACCGCAGAAGGGCATTTTTAAGGCGATAAATGTTTTTGGAACAAGTAAAAAGAAGTTGACTTTTTATTTCGTATTTGTTATAACACAGTTAAACAGTTTAACTGCGGGAGGAGAATGCGGATGAAGATCGATCGGCTGATCGGGATTATCATGATTTTATTGCAAAGGGACAAGGCGACGGTTGCCGAATTGGCGGAGCGCTTCGAGGTGTCCGCAAGGACGATAAACAGAGACGTCGAGGACATCTGTAAGGCAGGGCTTCCGCTTGTTACGGTGCAGGGCTATCGCGGCGGGATCTCTTTTGCCGAAGGGTACAAGATAGACAAAACTTTTTTTACGCGGGAAGAATTACAGTCGATTCTGACGGGATTAAAAGGTATTGACAGTATTTCCGAAGAAGCTTATTTTTTCAGGCTGATCGATAAATTGTCGGATAGAGGAAACCGCGTCGAGGCCGACGATGTGATTACCATCGACCTCGCCTCGCATTATCAGGGCCCGTTGACGCAGAAAATAGCTCGGATCAAGGAAGCGATCTTGTCGAAGTGCCTCATTACGTTCAAATACTACTCGGAAAAGGGAGAAAGCGAACGACGAATCGAGCCGTATCGCCTGATTTTCAGATGGTCGTCCTGGTATATGTTCGGATACTGCCTGGACAAGGCGGCTTACCGACTTTTCAAATTAAATCGCCTCTGGAAATTGCAGCTCTTAAACGAACCCTTTTCGCCGCGGGAGCTTTCGCAGGCAGAAGTATCGTTTGACGATTACTTTTTCTCCAATGTGATACATTTGAAAGCAATTTTTGCCGAAAGCGAAAAATATCGTCTGATTGACGAATACGGGATCGACTGTTATACCGATTGCGGAAGCGGTCTGCTCCTTGAGCGCGATTTTGCAAGCTACGAAAACATGCGTCAATGGATATTCAGCTTTGGGGATAAGGTTGAGATTTTATCGCCGAGTGAACTGATTGACGATAGAATAAAACAAGCGGAAAAGATTATTGGGCAAAATCAAAAAAATCGCAGCTAATATGACATACTGTTGTCATATTTCTTCCTGTATAATAGCGTCATAAAGCTTAAGGAGACAATCGTTATGACCGAATCGAGATGTGGACTATTATGCAGCGAATGCGCTTACCGCGAACAAATGAACTGTAAGGGCTGTGTGTATATTCAAAAGCCCTTTTGGGGAGAAAGCTGTCCCGTAAAATCGTGCAGCGAAGCGAAAGGGCATGAGCATTGCGGCCATTGCAAGGAATTTCCTTGCGAACTGCTGAAAGGATTTGCTTTCGATAAAGAACAAGGCGACGACGGGCGGCGGATAGAACAGTGCAGGTGTTGGCGCGAGGGACACTAAATTTCTGCTTGGCGAAGTTATAAATTTACAGCCCGCTTACGAGTGAGTATTTTGAAGTAAGGCACGGAAGCTGCGGCGCGATTCATAACGGCTGGTTTGTCGGTTCAATAAAAAGAGGCTTTTGGAAAATTCCGAAAGCTGAATATTCGTCGGGCGGAGCCGTGCGAACGAGCGTATAAAAGACTGGAGCTTGCCCGCTGATATACTCTTTTTCGAAACGCTGTATAAACTGTACGTCATAGGGCGAGATAGGGAAATTGCCTGGACAAGACGTTTATACGTTACGGCTTCAACAGAATGTTTTTCGTAGATAATATCGTGTGCGGCGCCGATGAAATGCAGCGGAAAAATACCGAATGCCGAATGGACTGAAACATGTCAGTATTATGTTTTCTGTTTGGTTACGCTGATAAAGATCTCAATGCTGATTTGTATAGGGGGATATTCGAACAAATAAAAAGGTATCAGGATTTTGCGGACAAATTTAAGCAAAAACTCCTTTCTGATTTGTCTATCGGCCTTTACCTGAAGTCGGCTTGTTCTTATTGAATAAGAAAATACGATATTCTTTTGAAAACATTGAAAAGTGTTTTTTATTTCAAGCGGGTAATTTTAGGGAATATCGTACGCCGCGCGCAAGCTGTTGTCGCGGTTTTTCCTCTATTGTTGCAGAGTGAAGCTGTGTGATTTCGGTCGGTAAATCCTATAAGAAGCGGGAGAGGAGTTCTGCCGTTTCAGACCGAATTTGCGGTTTTTGCGAAAATTAAGTAATTTTGAAAAAACATACACGGATGAGAAAAAGAGCCATTATACAAAATAGCAGGCTCCGTTGTGTAAGGCAATGACAGGGCATGTGAATATTTTTTGTTTGTATCCACAGATTTTTCCTCCGGCTCGGAAAATCTGTGGTAGGATTAGGCCTAAACAGATTGAAAAAGAAATAGAAAGAGTTTTTTGTTTTCGTGTGAAAAAGATTGACTTTTTCTCTCGTATTTGTTATAATACTTGCGTTTGTTGAAGCTATGAAAAAACAACGTCTGTGGATTTCTGAAAACAAAATCTGTGACGAGGCGTAGCGCAGCTGGTAGCGCGCAGCGTTCGGGAGTTAATCGCCGTTCCCGACGGCAAAATTTCCGAAAACGCCGAAAGCCCTTGAAAACATTGACTTTTTCAGCATTTCAATTTTTCAAAAAGCCCGTAAAAAATTGGTCTGACCACATGTTTGACCACTTACGAAAAAACGAATATTTTCCTCTTTCGAGGCGTAGCGCAGCTGGGAGCGCGTCGCGTTCGGGACGCGAAGGTCGTGGGTTCAAATCCCGTCGCCTCGACCATTTTAACCATGAAAACAGACCAAAACTTTAAGTTTTGGTCTGTTTTTCATTTATTTGTTTATTAGGCTGAGATGGGGTAACGGCCAAAAAATTATTGTGTTAGAATAGAAAAAATGGAACAAAAAACCGAGATGCATAAGAAAGAGCGGAATCGTATGATAAAGAATTCATTTCGGGATATGATAAAAAATGGTTATGAGGATATTCCCTAATTTTTCCACTCACCGTAAGCCAATGAATACCACAGGAAACAAATAAACAATTGAAATAACAGATATACAATAAAAGGGACGAGCAAAAGGACACTCGCTCTATGACCGTTTTTCCATAAAGCGACCATAAGCCAAACAGAGATAATCAGCGTAAAGATATTGTTCACGAGTGCCACAAGATAAGCCGCAAAACACGATAAAGAAATGAAAAAAACAAAGAAGCTAAAAAATTGAAGAATAAATAAGAGCAGACAAAGCTGATTCGTTTTGTTCGATCTTTTTATGGAATGAAAAATCAGAACGAACAAAGCAAAGAGAATGCTCCAAGATAGAAACAAAATAAATTTGTTCGGAGGAGAATAAGAGGCGTTAAGCCAATTTTGGAAGTACGTTCCGTGATAAACGATCATACTCAAAAGGAAATAGGGAAAAAATATCAAAAGAAAGGACTGAAGCTCCTTTATAAAATTGATATTTTTAGATAATCTTAACATAATTCATAATATGAAAAGAGAGAAACGGTTATGCGGAAACTTTTCAGTCTGGTAGCTTCAGTCTGACTTTCGACTTTCGAAGGATATATCAAACAAGGCTTTGGGGATTACTTCTCAGAGCTTTTTCTTTGTTTACTGCATAGTAAATTTTGAGGGTTGACCATAAGGTCAACCCTTTGATTTAGTCTTTTTCAGCTCAGCGATTTCCGCTTTCTTTGCGATTATCATCTCTTGAAGCAGTTTCTCGCATTCTTCTCTCGTTTTGGCGTATACGTTGAATTTCCTGCGCTTGCCGTCGGGTTGCCGAGGATAGAAGCTGCCTTCCCAAAGCCGCTCGTTTACTTGATACATGCATCCCGTGCCGCTCTTGCGTATTTTGGGCTTATACGGCTCGAAAGTCTCGCCTGTATCGCTCGTTTGGTCTTTCCTTGGCTCGTCCTTCGGTTCGGGCAACTGAGCGTCTGTACCGCCGATTTCCCGGTCGATTCTCACTGCCGCCTGTACTCTCATCTCGTCCGTCACGTGGGAGTAGATGTTGAGCGTGGTTTCGGCGGAAACATGACCGATCATCGCCGAGAGCGTTTTTACGTCTATGCCGTTTTCCAGCGCCATCGTGGCGAAGGTATGGCGTAGATCATGGAAACGGACGTGCTTGCAATGCGCGCGTTCAAGCATGATTCGGAAGCGTTTGGTTACGGCGGACGGATGCCTGGGTTCGCCGTCTTTGACGGGGGAGGGGAATATCCATTCGCATGTCGCCGTTTTCTTTAACTCTCTTAAAAGCTCTACTATATCGGCAGGCAGGAACAACGTCCTTATCGAGCTTTTCGTTTTGGGAACGGACACGCCCTTGACGGTGACTTGCCTTACAATCCTCAGCTCGCCCGTATGAAGATTGATGTCTTTCCATTTCAGACCGAGAATCTCGCCGCGGCGCATTCCCGTGGTCAGCTCCAGAAGGAACAGCTCGTAATAGCCTTCCTCGCTGGCTTGGTGGAGCAGCCGGATAATCTCCGCTTGGGTGAGTATTTTCATCTCTGCGTTTTTCTTAGGCGGGAGTTTACAGCCGATGGCGGGATTTTTGGTAAGCATGCCTTCGTCGACCGCCTTTTCAAGAGCCGACCTGCAGATGGCATGACAGGCGCGTACCATTCTGTCAGACAGCTGTGTGCCTTTGTTTTCCACGTCCTTTTTTCTGCCCGTCCGTTTCAGTTTTGCGTAAAACTGCTGCAGGTCGTTCTGCGAGAGTTTGTTGAGCGGTATCTGACCAATGCCGGGTATGATATGCACGTAGATGCGGTTTTCATAGGTGGAGTAGGTGGTCACCCGGAGCTTTGGTTTGGAGAAATATTGATACCAAAAATCTATCCAATCTCCCAAAAGCATATCGGGTTTCAGCCGTTCCGAGATCCTTCCGTATTGCTCTTTTAGCGTTGAAAGTTTTTCAAGGCACGCGTCTTTGGTGTGGGCGAATACGCTTTTTGTCTTTGGAAGCCCTTTTTCGTCGTAGCCAATGACTACGCGGCCTTCCCAGCGCCCGTCTGTGCGAAGGCGTACCGTGCCTTCGCCTTGTTTTCTTTTTTGATTGGCCATATCGTCATTCCTGTTTCATAAATTTTTTCATCATTTTGCCGACGATCTCGGACGCGTTTCGTTGCATATCGCCGGTTACGTGGGTATAGGTGTCGAGCGTGAAGCTTGCGTTGGTGTGACCGAGGATACCCGCCAAGGTCTTGGCGTCGACGCCGCCTTGCGTGGCGTGAGTGGCGAAAGTGTGGCGTAGGTCGTGAAACCGGATAAGCGGCAGTTCTGCGTGTTTGAGTATCGTTTTGAGTTTTCTATACGCCGTGTCGGGGTGCAACGGTTCGGACGGAGTCATGTAGTGGGGAAAGATCCACTCGTTGATGGCGTTGTCCTTTTTTGCTTTGAGCAGCTCTGCCACGCTCGGCGGCATGAGGATCGTTCTTGTGCCTGCATTCGTCTTGGTTTCGCCGATAGAGATGCCGCCGTATCTGGTTCTGCCGACAGAGCGCCTGATGCTCATCGTACCTGCGGTAAAGTCGATGTCCGTCCATTTGAGTCCGCATATCTCGCCGCGGCGTAAGCCCGTCATGATTTCCACATAGAAGAAGTCGTGCCAATACGGCTCTCGTTGGATAGCGTCCATAAATGTATCGAGCTGACTGTCCTCGAGGACTTGCTTTTCTCCGTAGCTCTTTTTCGGTATGGCAGTGCCGTTTGTAGGGTTACGCACGATATACCTTTCCCTAACCGCCTCCTCCAAGGCTTCATGGAGTGTCATGTGAATCTTTCTGACCACGCTGTCAGATAATGCATACCCGTACAAAGGGTGTGGCTTGACCCGACCTTCCTTTCTGATTTTGTTGTAAAATTTCTGAATATCCGCTGTGGTAAGATAGGCGAGCTGTTTATCGCCGATAAAGCGTTTGATTTGATGCTCCGCGATCGATCTGTATCCGTCCATTGTTTTTTCTTTGATTTTGAATATCATATACTCGTCGAGCCATTTGTCCATCCATTTGCCGAGCGTCATGCGGCATTCTTCGGTGAGGTCGACGTCGCGGTAGAGGTTGATAAGCAGATGAAGCTGTTTCAGCGTCGCTTTTTGGCTCTTTCCGAACACAGATTTATACATCGGCGTACCGTCTTTCTTGTGACCGATAACGATCCGGCCTTCCCAGCGTCCGTCCTCGCGTTTGCGTACCATGCCCTCGCCTTGCGGTCTGCGTTTGTTTCCCATTTACTCACCCTCCGTTTCTTGTATATCAAGACGCTCGAAGGTGTATTTGCTGTTTCGGGTAGTTAGGAGAATACGCTTGTCCTCGTATTTTAACTCTCCTACTCCGATTTTCAGATAGTTGAGTTCTATATCGTATATCACGATAAAGTACTTCCCCGGAAATCTGTGCCGGCTTTGATATACATGAATGATTCCGTAAAATCCTTCGTATGCTTTGTGCCAAGACCATTTCCTGTCGATGTCCGATGGGGCGGTCGGCTCTACCGAAACGACTTTTCCAAAATGTTTTCTAATCAGTTTAGCCATCGTTTCCTCCTTTACTGTACTTTTTGGTGTACCACAAACATACCACAGGTTCGAGAGAATATCCAGCGTTTTTGCGGAGAATTATTATTTTATTATCAATTTCTTTTTCATCCCCGCTATAGCTCTTTCAACCCTATTGCCTGCTTCTTGTCCCGCAGCGCTTTTCTCTGCCTGCGGTCAATGCCGTGGCTGTTTATCCGCTGTTCTTTCTGATATATCTCCTCGGTATGCTCGCCGATGAGATTGCCAATGTAATAAAACAAATCGCACACGCCGACAATGAGCCGTGCGTTGAGATTGTTGCGGAGGGCATCGAGTACTTTTTCGGCAGGGGTGTATCCGTTGTCTGCGGCGCCTTGCAGAAGTTCCTTGCCTTTTTCATATTCGCCGTATTCGTAATAAAGCAACAACCCGACTCTCGTTTGCGTCCATGCGTCGTTCCGCGCGGAGCGTTGGAGCCATTCCTTGGCTTCTTCGCGGTTCCCTTCGTCGAAGAGCAGCTTGCCCAGCGTATATTCGGCTTGGAAACAGCCGTGTTCTGCGGCGCGCAAAAAATACTTCTTCGCTTCGGCGGGGGATTTGTCTTTGAGATACCTGGCGTATTCATATTCCGCAGTTCCGAACCCGGCGTCTACGGCTTTCCGAAGATATTTCATCTTCTCGCCCGGCGTATCGGTGAATTTGCCGTCGCGGCAGCTTTTATAAATAAGATATGAAGATAAAGCGTTTCCTTCGTCTGCCGCCAGGCGCAGCCAATATTCCGCTTCTTCCATATCGTCGGTCTTTTCAAGATAGTACCGGCCGAGGCGGTAGTAGGCGAAAGGATCGTCCTTCGAATTAGCTCTTACATATAAATATCTGAAATCGTCCGCCTTGTCTTTGAGTGCACGGTAATCGTAATCAATATCTCGGTCGGGCTGTTCGTCGAGTTTTCCCATCATCGCCGCGCACCGCACAACGGTATTGCGAATCGATTTGAATTCCTCGTTCTCCTCGATAGAAATCTTTTCCGGCATTTTGTCGGTATAGGTACGAACGGTTTCGCATTTATATCCGTACCACGAGTCGTAAAGCTCCGCGATTTTCTCGTCGTTCCCAAGCATTTTTACGATCTCCTTGACAAGTGCTTTGCTGCTTTTGTCAAGATAACCGTAGACCTTTTTGCCTTTATGCTTTTCTAATTTTTCAGAAAGCAACTGCATTTTCGCAATCAGCTCAGGTGCGAAGTCATGGCTGCCGTTTTGAATTTCTGTTACCAATTCTTTGACGCGCTCGCGGTATTTTTCTTTAACGTCATCTCGCGCGGCGGTTTGCTTTTTATAAATGGAAATCAACTCTTGCCGGAATATATCCCCCGCAAGCGTTTGCTTGATATTATGAATGCCCGTGCGGGAGAGGTAGGGTTCTTGCGGATTTGTCGACCATACCATCATGTGTACGTGCGGATGTTGTTCCTTGTCATGGTACGCGGCAACCCAACGGAGATTGGAAGGAGCGATTCCCATCTCCCTTGCAATATCGTTGCGACGGGAACGCAGGAGATTCATCCATTGTTCCGCGCAGTTGTAACCGAGCCGCTCCGCATCTTCACGAGTGAGAGATATGATGAGTCCCCATACGTTTCCTGTGTGTTCGTCTATTTCTTTGCTGACGGCAGAGAGATTTATTTTCATACCTTCATCGGAGAACAGACCGTTTGAACCACGGCGTTCCCCGATATATCCCATCATACCGCTCCGAAGAATTTCGACGCCTTCGCGCTTTGCAATATATTCTACGTAGCCGCCGCGGGATTGACCTTTTTCGGTTATGTGTCCGGGCTTGTAGTAGGGGGCTTTCAAAATGAGTCCTGTCATTCAACTCTCCTCATTCGAAGTGTTCCCGAATACGAAGGGTGCCGTTGGTTTCCTTCACCTCGCGGATGCTTTCCTGACGGATTTCTTCCAGGAGATACGTGTCGTAAGTTTCACACTCTCTCGCCAGTATCTTGGCAAGATAATTTTGATCGACGGCAAGTTTAAACAGAAGCCTGCAAATGCGTTCCTCGCTGTCTCTGACCTTCGCGCCGATGACGGATTCTAAGGAGGGCAGAAGAAATTTCTCGATGTGCTCCTTTTCCAGCCACGCGCAGTAGAAGTCCACGGCTTCCCGGATAAAGGCATTGCGGGATTTACAGCCTTTTTCTTCTGCAAGCCTGTCGCAGCGCGCCCATTGTTTTTGGGTGAGGCTGACGCCTCTGGATTCTAATAGATTGTTGTTTTCTTTCATGAGTTTTTTCCTTTGCTATAATCATAAAATTTAATAGGCGCTGTAAACAGACATCATATATTCCTTATGGAATCTTGCCTTTTTGGAGGTACAATGCTATAAAGACTCCTTTTTAACGCCTTGCAGACACGATATATCGTTGTGTCTTGACAGGGGATAGTTCTTAAAAAAGCCTTATAATGCCGCGGTTTCGTTTCGCTCGGCGTTGCCGGGCGAGGTAATATGCCGGGCGGATTAGACCCGGCTTTATCCTGCTAAAAAATTAGACACTCGCAAAGCCCGATATGGCGCGTGGTGCGTTTAATAGGGGAGTCTGTCGTAACGAGTCTGCTCGTCCAGCCATTCGAGCAGTCTATCCCGCGGAATGATGGTGCGACCTTGTACGATTTTCAGCTTGGGGAAGTTTTCTTCGCGCACAAGCTCGTATGCGCTCGCGCGTGAGATTCCCAGCAAGTTTGCTACGTCCATTACCGTCAGGAACATAGGCAGTTCGTCTGTGTTTTTATAGATTGACCTTTTCAAAATTTATACCTCCGTATTTTTTCATCGCTTTGCTCAGCAATGCGTGGTTCTCAGCTATGCGTAGCTGTTCCTCGTTGTAATTTTCCTCCAACGGCTGGATTGGCCGTATCGTGTAGCATAGACTGCCGTTGTGAGAACGACCGTCACGGGTTTTCACCATCGTAGGCTTAGTGCAGAGGAAGCCCTTACGCACAAGACTTCCCACATATTTTTTGACGGTGTTGTTGCTCATACCGCAGGCGCTTCCAATCGTAGAGTAGCTTGGATGGCACTGATAAGTCTTTCTGTCCTCGCAGTACATGAGAAACGCAAGAACGGCGATTTCGCCTGCACCAAGCCCCAAGCGGAATATCGCTTTGGGTAAGGGAAAATAATCCCCGGGAGTATCTCTGCGTTTAGAATTATAGTATCTCAATCATATACCTCCTTTTTGTTTTTCTTCTGTTTGTTTTGTTTCAAATTTTTACCTCCTGATGTTTTGATATTTATTAAGGGCAAACAAAAAAGACCTGCACAAAAAACGGCTGAAAGCAATCCGTTTTGTATGTACAAGTCTAAAAATTTTTAAAATATATTATGCGTATTCAGTTGTGTGCACAAAGGTTTATACGAGCGCGGTTGTTTTAATAAATGTGCACTTAAGAATTTATATCAGCATAGTTATTTTAACACACCTGGAAGTATTTGTCAATACTTTTTTAGGAACGTATGAATGCCTTTATTATATGGTTTCCAAGATACGGCATACTCACGGCAGAAGAAAAAATTAAGAGCGGAAAAAACATCTCAATAACTATCGACGGGATCGGGATTTCGACAAATATAATTCCGGAATTCCCGGATTCTTTGCCTCACGAAATCACGGTCGAATTAAGATGAGCATTTGAAGCGTAACCAAAAAAATCAAAAATTTCAAGTGAGTTCGGTATTCGTGCCGGACTCATTTTGTTTTATTTGAAAGGAGTTTTCCGAAGCATAATAGTAATAATCTGGTTGCGGCCTTTTACTAATGCGGAGATAGAAAAATATGCTTTTGAAAAAAGATGCGACAAAGTATGTCGAGAAAAGGAACCTGTTTGGATGATGCGGTAATGGGAAATTTTTTCGGAATATCGAAAGCAGGAATGTTCTATGATCATGAACACGAATTTTCCGACTCGACTTAAAAAAGCCGAATAAATTTTTCGTCGTCTTAAGAATTCATGGAAAAGGAAAGTTTGCGGTACTTTCCGGGCGGTACGCCCATAAATTTACGAAATTGCCGATTGAAATAGGCTTCGTTGTCGAATCCGCATTCAAAGGCAATCTCCTTTATGCTTTTAGTGCTTTCAAAGAGCAGAATCGCCGCGCTGTTGAGCCGTTTTTGGAGAATATATTTCTGAGGAGAAACCCCGAATTGTTTTGTAAAAAGATTGGAAAAATAAGTAGGACTTAAATAAAGAATTTGACCGAGTTCCAAATTCGTGATGGGACGGTCGAAATTTTTTTCGATATATTGGAGCACCGGAATAAAACGGAAACCCTCGGATGCGGCGATGTTTTCCCTTTCGGGCAGGAAACGGGAAAAGAGATATTTGCTCAGTCCTTCGCTTGCGACAGCGTCGCGAATGCTCTTTTCTTTTCCCGGTTTTTTAACGCTATCCACTACCATGCGGAAGATATTTTCGTCGGTAGAAAGAGTTTCCGCTTGATTTTTCGGACGGCAAATCGTGAGATATTTTTCCGTGATGGTATCCAGATTAAAGTGGATCCAATAATGCGTCAGGATTTCGTCGCAGTGCGCGTCGAAAACGGAAAAAGCGGGAATGAAATACATCTTTCCCGGGAAAAGCTCCAAAACCTCGTCTTGCAGATAAATAAGCGCGTGTCCGCTGACGATGTAATATATTCGATAATAGGGAAAGAAGGTGACGAACCGATGCCACGAGCTATCCACGCTGTCATATCCCGCTTCCATAATGTTCAGATCGAAGCGTTCGAACGGATCAATAATGCTGTTCATAGAAAATTCTCCCAAGTAAATTATCGCATACTCTGCGCGTTTTGTCAACGGTTTAATCGTAAAAGGAATAACAAATGTAAAGAAAATGCAAAAAAAAACCTTGATTACGCCTAAAAAACTGTAAATAATGCAATTTTATCATTAAATTCTGTATTGCAAAGCGAGGAAAATAGAGATATAATAAAGTAAAGAATAAAAGCGGAAAAATTTTTAACGGGGATTAGAGAAATGAGAAAAATCGTTTTTATATTGATTGCCGCCGTTTGCGGATTGGGATTTGCCTTGCCCGTCAAAGCGGCGCCTGCGTCTGCGGAAAACGACGCGGCGTCTTTCGCTTCCGACGGTTTTTACGCTCAGCCGTCGGTCATTTTGAAGATATCGGAAAAGGAAAGCGCGGCCTCGCTGTCGGAAGAAAGATTGCCCGCTTCGGTTTTTTTGTCGATAGATGAAAATCTGGCGGTACTCGGGAAAGACGGGGAGACGTTGGGAAACTTTTCGGAGATTTACGAAAGTCAAATCAAAGGAAAAGCGATGCCCGTGGTTTGCCCCGATACGTCGGCGGCTTTCGACGCTTTTGCCGCTTATGCTTCCGGGAAAAATATAACCGATCTCGCGATAGCTTCCGAAAGCGTCGCGGTGCTCAGCAAAGTAAAATCGGAGCTTTCGGCGCGGGCGTATTATATTGCGTTGGCGTCTTCGACGGACGACTGTCTGCGCGAAATCGGCAAAGCGAACGCCGTAGGCGCGCAAGTGCTCATCTTTTCCGCCGAGGAAACAAACGCGGAATATATCCGTTTTATTCAGGCGCGCTTCAAGTGCGTATGGGTGGATACGGACGGCTCGGCGGAACAGATAGCGGATGCGGTGGGGCAAGGTGCGTACGGAATAATAGCTCCCGATGCGGCGAAAGTTTTCGAGGTGTACGGAAAGATAGGTTCGGCGAAAGAAAAAAATTATATCCTTTCCCGTGCGCCCTATATCGCGGCGCATCGCGGGGACACCACGGTTCACAGCGAAAATACGGTGGGGGCGATCGAGGACGCCGCAAGAATCGGCGCGACGCACGTCGAGATCGATATCCGTCTCACCGCCGACGAGCAGATCGTCCTGCTGCACGACGACGATATCCGTTACGCTCTCCGCGACGACGCGGGAAATCCCGCCGCCGGCTATGTCAGCAAACTGACGCTGGCGCAGTTGAAATCTTATACCATGTCCGACGGCGTCAGCAAAATTCCCACGCTCGACGAAGTATTCGAGGCGGTTAACCGCGACGGAGTCGGCGATATGGTGCTGATCATCGAATTTAAGGGACAGGAAGCCAAACTTGTCGATTTGTTCCGGCAGAAAGTAGCGGAATACGGCATGGCGGGGCGAATTACGGTGATTTCTTTTTATCCCGCGCAACTGGTAAGGGTGGCGGAACAGCTTCCCTCCGTGCCCGCCTCGCTGCTCCTGTATACGGACGGCGCAAACGCGGCGACGTCCCAGGCGTATTCCAACGGCAGCGGCATCGATATGCAATTTAACGGGGGCGCAGGTCTGCGGGAATATTACGGGGAGGGATCGACGGCGAGCGCCTACGCGGATATTTTCAGAACCTTCGCCGACAAGGGCTATTCCCTTTGGCTGTGGACGTACGAGACGGATACGATGCCCGAGGCCCTTCGCAACGGCGTGACGGGGATCACCACCAACGACGCCGCGATAACGGGAAGCCATGTGGAGAAACTCTTCCCGCAAAAGACGTACGAAGTAAAAAATCTGCCTGCGGACGGCGAAAAGATTTCGGTAAAGGCAAAGACGTATGCGGGCGGGGAAAAGACGGTCGAGGGGAAAGTGGTCTGGCTGGAAAAGCGGGAAACGGAAGGCACGGCGGTACTTGTCTGCGAATCGGAGCTCGGTATTTGCCTGATCAGCGAAAGCGTAAAATTTACGGCGAAAGGCGGCAGCGGCTGCGGTTC
>ERZ779876.2030-NODE-2030-length-15619-cov-2.894372_pt1 | contig 15619 bp, 15 predicted proteins | sample MGYA00511068_ERZ779876 | MGnify/ENA primary metagenome ERZ779876 (study PRJEB29588, sample SAMEA1970858) | human gut metagenome | biome: human gut; feature: human-associated habitat; material: faeces | place: Denmark | collected 2008/2010 ...
AGCAGGGGGTGAAAATGGGTTCACACCCCGGAAAAATGAGCTTTACTTTGAAAAAAATGAACTTCACCTATGATTTACCCTGTTTTTATGACTTCTATCAAAAATCATAAAATATGATTTTCTCTTCAGGAAATGATAAAACTTCGGAATGATTTTTATATGATTTTACACCATTTTTATGCTCCTCTTTATGCCCCTTTTATATGATAAAGAAAATGCTATTCTTTTTCGTGATGATTAGGGGTAAATTCCCCCCCCCTGATTCCGAAATGAGGGAGCAGGGGCTTGTCATAAATGACCGCCCCTGTCATTCCGAAAAGATGGTCATCAATCATACCGAAAGGAAGAACCGCTATCATTTGAAAATGAACGGATAAATCCGTAATGAATCCATAATAAATCTACAAGCGTTTTGAAATGACGGTCATTTTATCGTTTGAATATGATGATCGTCCTCTTTCCGAAAAGCAAGTATAAATCTTCAATTAATCAAAGATAAATCTGAATGCCGTTTGAAAACGTAGGTCATTTATCATTTGAATTTGATGCGCATTTGAAATTGTTCCCATTAAAGCAAACAGCTCCCACAAGCCGTAGAACGGCCCAAAAGAGCTGAATTGTACACAGTAGAGCGTGGGATGTGTCCGAGCCGGCAAATGCCATAGAGCGCGCCTTAAAGGCATCGTGCCACGCAAGAATAGCCGTAGCCGATTTCAGACAGTACCGGACAACAGTGCGATTTTGCGTTACAAACAAAGCAACTTGAAAAATTCAATTTAATTTTGAAAACTATCGAATTATTATTGAACATTTCCGCCAATAGTGGTATAATATTCATATACATTCATCTTGGAGGTTTCCTATGGCTATCAGTTACAACAAATTATGGAAATTACTTATAGATAAAGGCCTGAAAAAAACCGAGCTTGTGAAGCTGTCGGGCATCACATCCAATGCTATGGCAAAGATGGGCCGTAATGAGTCTGTTCAGGTGGATACCCTGGGCAAGGTTTGTGCTGCCCTCGGTTGCAATGTGGATGACATTATGGAGTTTGTCCCGGGCGATAAGGAGTAAACGACTATGAGTTTTATTGATTCTTTCAAGAGATTAGAAAAACTGTGTAACGAAATATATGGTGACATTCATGGCGTGAAAGCTTATATAGATGAAATGACAAATACCCCTATGGGCGCACGTTATGTATCCGGTTGGGATGAGGACTTGAAAACGCTAAAGCATCTTAACTGGGTTAGAAATAGAATTTCTCACGATCCCGATTGTAATGAAAATAATATGTGCGAACCGGGGGATGAAGAGTGGATTATAGCTTTTCGTGAGCGTATTATGATGACTACCGATCCGTTATCGCTGTACCGAAAGGCAAGGAATCCGCAATCGTCACAAAAAGCACAGCACGCTCAACCGTCTGTAGAGAGAAATACATATCCTCAAGGATCAAAACCGTCAAAACAATCGGCAGGATGCTTGACATATATCATCGGCGCGTTGCTTTTGGTTGCAGTTGCTGCGTTGATAATAAGCATTATTTAGGAGGCTAATATGGCACTGGAAAATAAATTGGGCATTACCAGTTCCCCGGAGCTTGCAGAAGCGGAGGAACGCATTAGCAAGAAGAAAGCGGTAGCGCTTTTTGAAAACGGCATATTGGACGGCTTGGAGGCCGGAACGTTTTCTACACTAAAATCCATCCATAAGCATCTCTTCGAGGATATCTACGATTTTGCAGGTGAACTTCGTACTGTAAATATTGCAAAAGGAAATTTTCGCTTTGCACCGCTGATGTATCTGGAAGCGGCACTCCAAAACATTGATAAAATGCCTCAGTCCACCTTTGATGAAATCGTGGAAAAGTATGTGGAAATGAATATTGCACACCCCTTCCGCGAGGGCAACGGCAGAAGTACTCGCATCTGGCTTGACCAAATGCTGAAAAAGGAAATCGGTATGGTTGTGGATTGGAGCCGCGTCGATAAAGAGGACTATCTTCTTGCTATGGAGCGCAGTCCCATTAAGGATATTGAAATCAAGCATATCCTAAAAAACGCCCTCACTGATAAGGTCAACGACCGTGAGGTGTTTATGAAAGGTATCGACCATAGCTACTACTACGAAGGTTATACAACATTTAAGACGGAAGAATTGTAAAATCCCAAAGTATCAATTTGATACTTTGGTGCAAATGGCGCGAAAAATGTAGATATATGACAAAGAAAGATAGGCTACAGAAATGAACATAACATTTTTAATTGGTAATGGATTCGACTTAAATCTCAAGCTAAATACTCGGTACACTGACTTCTATAAGTATTACATAGAGAACGATCCCAAAGACTTGCTTTCTAAATCCATAAAGGAAGATTATGAAATGTGGTCTGATTTGGAGGTTGGTTTAGGTGAATTTCTAAAGGATATTGACGAAAGCCAAATTGAAGAATTCCTTGACAGCAAAAGCACGTTGGAAAGAATGCTGTCTGAGTATCTGACCTTAGAAAATAACCGTGTCCACATAAAAGATGAGAAAGCTCTTGCCGAAGAATTCAAGAAAAAGATTCTTAATTTCTTTTCTGATTTCAATACTCTTGACAAAGAGCATTATCATCAAATAATGGGAGCAACAAGAACACAAATACAGTACAACTTTATAACTTTCAACTATACCAATATTCTTGATGAAATTGTTTCTGCTTCTCAAAAGCATTGCAAACCTTTTGACAATCATACAGCGAACAATTCGAATTACACCGATTCTGTTGCAATGCCACACCATATTCATGGAAAACTGACAGAAGATTTGATTTTAGGGTTAGATAATGCGGAGCAAATATTAAACGAGAAGCTGAAAACTAATCCCAAACTGACAAATTACATTATTAAGTCCGCTGTAAATACCGCATTAGGGGAAAAGAAAATTGAGAAGGCAAAGCAGATTATTGACAACAGTAAGTTTATTTGCTTGTTTGGCCTTTCAATAGGTGACACAGATGGTATGTGGTGGAGCTATATTATCGAGTGGCTAAAGCGTGATAATAACAATCGCCTGGTATTATTTGTCAACAAAAATACTAATGTGCGATTATCGGGGCAAGAAAAAATTCGTTTTAGGGATACCAATAGGGAACTGATGGTCGAGCGCAGTCGATGTGAAGTTTCTAAAACCCTGTCTGCAGTACAGGATAAAATAATCATCGTTCCCAATTCTAAGATATTCAATTTGGAGAACGTTTTGCTGGAGGATAAAGAAAATGGCTGATAACAAGAGAGATTTGGCAGCGGCCAAATTGGATAAAAAGGATGAGTTTTATACTCAGCTTACGGATATCGAAAAGGAAATGCGGTATTACCGAAAACATTTTAAGGATAAAACTATTTTATGTAATTGTGATGATCCTTTTGAAAGTAATTTCTTCAAATATTTTGTGTTGAATTTTAATCGTCTCGGCTTGAAGAAATTAATTGCTACATGTTACACAGGCTCACCGATTGCAAATCAACAATTGTCGTTGTTTGATGTTATCGGTGAATCTGAGGAAAATGCCAATAAACCTTATAAAGCGGTTGTTACAAAAGTGTACGACAAAACTGGTGATGGTGGAGTTGATATGTTTGATGTAGCTCAACTGTTTAAAACTGGTGAAAATGAGCTTACCGAATTGATAGGAGATGGCGATTTTAGATCTGAAGAATGCTTAGAACTTTTACGTGAAGCTGATATCGTTGTTACCAACCCACCTTTTTCTCTTTTCAGGGAATATGTAAATACACTTATCGACAATAACAAACAGTTTATTATCATTGGTAATGTAAATGCAATTGCATATAAGGAAATTTTTCCGTTATTAAAGGAAGATAAAATGTGGATCGGCGCAAGTATTCATTCCGGTGATCGAGCGTTTTACGTACCGGATGATTATCCTATGAAGGCATCAGGTTGTGGAATTGATGAAGATGGTCGTAAATTTATTAGAGTTAAGGGGGTACGATGGTACACAAATCTTGATATGAAATTACGTCATGATGAGTTGATCTTAGTAAAAAATATAATCCTGAGGAATATCCCCAATATGAAAATAGAAGTATCTAAAACGGCAGATATTCCTTGCGATTATTCAGGGGTTATGGGAGTGCCAATCACATTTATGGACAAATATTGCCCGGATCAATTCAAAATTATTGGTCTTGGAATAACCGACCTTGGAAAATCAGTAGGTGTTGGCGATTACGACAGAAAATATAAGACGCCCGCTGCGCGATGGCATTATACTATGTGAAAGACGGCAAAGGTGTTGTTCCTTATGCGAGGGTATTAATTAAAAATAAACATCCAGAGGAGGCAAAGAAATGATTATAGAGGAAAGAAAAATAACAGTTGGTGAAGTCTGTGAGGGGTATTTCAACGATGCCGAAGAAGGTGTCGTAGGTTATGATGAAAAACTCGATATCCGACCAAAATATCAGCGTGAGTTTGTATATAAAGATGCGCAGAGAGATGAAGTTATCCGTACCGTCCTTAAAGGGTTACCCTTGAATGTAATATATTGGTGCAAAACCGGTGATGATACATACGAGGTGCTTGATGGTCAACAGAGAACAATATCGCTTTGTAAATATGTTGACGGTTCCTTTTCTGTTGACGATAAATACTTCTACAATTTGCCTTCAGATATTAAGAAAAAGAAATTGGAATATCCCTTGTTCGTTTATGTATGTGACGGGACAGACAGCGAAAAGCTTGACTGGTTCAGAATTATCAACATTGCCGGTGAGCAACTCACCGACCAAGAATTACGGAATGCCGTATATGCAGGATCGTGGGCTTCGGATGCGAAACGATATTTTTCTAAAACCGGATGTGCGGCTGATTCATTAGCCGGAGATTATTTGAAAGGTTCAAGTATTCGCCAAGAATATCTTGAAACAGCAATTTTATGGGCGGCAGGTGCCGAGGGTAAAACAATTGAATTATATATGGCTGAACATCAAAACGATCCGAGTTCAGTAACACTTTGGAATTATTTCCGTTCAGTTATTGATTGGGTGCAAGCAATTTTCCCAAAAACACGCAAAGAAATGAAAGGATTGCCTTGGGGTCTGTATTATAATGAACACGGCAAACGCACAGATCTTGACCCAAAGAAACTTGAAATTGAGATTCAACGCCTTATGGGTGATGAAGATGTTACTAAAAAATCCGGTATTTATGAGTATTTGCTGACAGGGGAGGAGAAGAAACTCTCTATCCGTGCATTTGACCGCCGTGATGCTCTTGCCGCCTACGAAAAGCAAAATCATAAATGTGCAATCTGTGGCGAAGTATTTGAGTTTGAAGAAATGCACGCCGACCACATCAAAGCTTGGTCTAAAGGCGGTCACACAACCCCCGAAAATTGTCAAATGCTTTGCAGGGATTGCAATCTCAAAAAAGGAAATCAATAATTACCTTATGAAGTTATAAAAGGACGAGGAGAACAATATGAGTAACGATGTAAATCAAGAAGTTGCGAAAGAATTGGTTGCGCAAACTGCAGGTAAAACCTATGATGATATTGCACACCCTACTGCTCACGCAACTGGACAAATTGTAAGTTTTGTTCCAAGAACCATTAAAGTATGGTTAGGAAAGTGGGAAAAATGGATTCTTAATGGGGAATATGCGATAAAAGAAACTGAGTTGCTTTTGGAGGAAAAACTAAAACGCATACCAGAAGAAAAGATTGTTGAACCGGAACCTTATGTTGCAGTTCCTGCATTACAACAACTGAGTTACAGCTTTAATAGCGAAGAACTTCGTGAATTATACGCAAATTTATTGGCATCATCAATGAATACAGATACTAAACTTGATGTTCATCCTGCTTTTGTTGACATTATTAAGCAGCTAACACCAGACGAGGCAAAATTACTTGGATATTTTTCAAAGCAACAAGTTATCCCTGCTGTAAGTGTTCACCTTAAAGCGACAGAGGGAAAAGGTTACACGGTTATTGAGAGAATACGTGTTATTATTCCAGATAATGTTTTATTTGTACCACAGAATGTTGAAGTATATATTGAAAATCTAATTCGTCTTAAACTTCTTGATATTCCTTCAGGTATACACTATACAACAGATTCACTATACGCACCACTTGAAGAAACTGCAAGTTATACAGGTCCTGCAAAAGATCATATTGAATTTGAACGCAAGGTAATTAATATTACATCATTTGGAAAGCAGTTTATAAAAATATGTCAATGATTTTACACCAGGCACGGGAGGTTGACTCCCGTGCCTGGTTTTATGTCTATAAAACTTCTCGAAAACAGCTTGTCCTATTGTGAATTTTAAAAAATAGTGATTTTTGGGCGAATGTTGTTCTTTACCGGTTGCAGGTATGGCAATTTTGCAAAAATGCCGGAAGTGGCAAAAACCCAGTAATACCAACGGCTTTCTGCTCCCGAAAAAATCAGGTTGTACTTTCAAGGTCGCGGCATCGGCCGCAAGGTCTTCGTGCAGATCGGCGATGGGGTCGCCGGTGGACTGGAAGGTCAGCGCCGAAAACGCCTGCCCCGAAGCCGCGATCGGATAGATGCCGGTCGTGTGGTCGACGAAGTAGGTGTCGAAGCCCGATTCCTTAATCTGCGCCGGCGTGAGGTTGCGCGTGAGCTGGTAGACGATCGCGCTGATCATCTCCATATGCGCCAATTCCTCGGTGCCTACATTGTGCTCAGAAATGTTCCATATTAAGCCTTATGCGGACAAGCCAGAACTGAAACATAGCATGGGAAGCTATGAAAGAATAAAGAAATGGAATGGACAAGCTCTCTCCCGAAATTCAGAAAAGCCTTATGACACCGTTCTTTTTAGCGCTTTAAGGACAATAAATCTTTATGTCGCAGCAGCTTTGGATTGCTATTCTGAGCTTCAAATTTGAGATAGCCTGCTTGTTTGTTTGCTCGGACAAGCAGGTTAAAATTTCGTAGTAAACCACACAATTGTTGAATGATTTATGCTCAGTTTAGTACGGAGTGGAATTATGTTAGCAGAGAAAATACCACGGTATCAGAACACAGATTATCGCTCAGATAAAAATGTTTGTGTGCCGTTTAATGTGGATATTGGCGTCGGGGGTGTTATCGTTCCCCGAGCCGAGGAACGCAAAATCAATACGCAACTTCCGGATTTTGAAACTCCTGTCATTATGATCTATTCCCTCGAAAGTACGATTGCCGAAACGATGGACGTTATTTTGCAGCGCTTTGAGCTGACAGGACGGATGAAGGACTTTTACGATATTTACTATCTTGCAAGAGCTTTCGACTTCGACGGTGTAAAATTGCAGACGGCAATTGAGAGAACCTTAGAGCGGCGTGGAACGCCCTATGACATGGATGGCTTCAAGCGGATTATAGTCCTTGCCGATGGAACGGTGGAAATATTTTTTGAAGAATAGCAAGGACGATACGCTTGCGTTTGTTGTTGCGATTGATGAGATACGGACTTTTCTTGAGCCTGTATTTGACATGAGGATGAATGGCAAAAGATGTGGTGTTTTACAGACAATAAATGGAGAGTGATTAAGAAAATGAGTAATATAGGATACAGTACCGATTTGGGAAAATGCGAAGAAACAATTCAAAAGTTCAAGCTAAAGAAAAAGTATAATGAATACTTGCCTCTCCGCCATGTCCTCTTGCCTCTAAGCCGGTAAGGTATAATCTGCTTATCCTTTATTTGAGCGCATCAGTCGTTCCTTAAGAGGATTTACGCGTTTTTTCAATTCCTATTGCATTTTTGTAATTTATATGTTAAAATGGTAAACGAAACGAATACACACATTGAAAGCACAGCGTCCCATACAGCAAAGAGCTTGTTGAATTCAGTATCTATCGACCGAGCGGGCAAAAGCATTATAAAGCAAATCGGAATTTATATCGGCATCTTCATCTGTTTTGACAGACAAACAGAACCTCTCTCATTTCTTAGAAGGAGGGCGCGATATGGAAAAACGAATTTTTGCAAAGGAATTATACATCCGCGCGGTTTCATTTCTGCCGCCGACATGCCTATTTACGGCATATGTTTTGCACTGCTTAATTGCGGACGCTCGGTTTGCTTGTAATACGGCTTGGCTTGCCTTTTCGCCTGCTTTCGGTTGCAGCTCGTTAAATCAAAGCCCTCTGCCTCGGTTCTCGAACGCCAAGGGGCTTGATGGGCTACGCCGTCATCGGCATAGCGAAAATAATAAAATAATCTTCATAACACGGCGCAAGGTTCTCCTGAACGAAGGGTAACTTTGCGCTGTTTTGATTTTATACAAAGATAAAATTAAGCGGTTGGCTAAAAGCACATAGCAAAATATAAATTTGGGAGGTTCTTGTATGTTTGAGCTTTTATTGTTTGACAGCATATTTGCCGCTAACGAGTTATTTAATCCTGGCTGTAGCGGAACATATAGCACTTGCACGTTATGTTATTGATGCCAAAGGCGCAATTCGCAAATGTACGGTTTGCTTAACCGATGAAAAAAACAAGGTCGGCGAAATTATAGACAGAGAAAATTTCCATATGAATTTTTACGCGCTTTCTCAATGGACCGAATGCAAATTATCGTTAGATGAATGCAGCAACTGCGAGTTTTACCCGGTATGCGTCGGTCGCCTTTGCCCCAACGCTGTCCTTGAGGGGAATACGGAATGCAGATTTAATAAGCAGGCTGTATACCGGCATATTGAACTTGTTGCAGATATGCTATATAACAAAAGGATGTTAAATCAACCGAAATGAGCAGGATATATGAAATATAACGCTTTCAATTTGAACATTAGCACGGATACGGATATTCCGTTTTTGCGGCACGGACATATACAAGATGCGGAAGCGGAGATTTATGTTTTCCGGCACAGTATTCCATATTATGAGCAGGTCTCCTGCGGCAGAAACGACACATGGGCAATCAATGCTTATCCGGAATATGTCATCACATATAATCGTTTGCCCGAAAGTCCTGTAATCGGAGAACTTACAATATATACCGATGACATCCATATCTTTTTTGAGCTGCTTGCCGGGAAGGCTTTTAGCCTGCTTCTGTTTGAGCGAAATTATTTTCTTTTACACGCTTCCGCAGTTGTGTGGAACGGCTTTGCCTATTTGTTTTCCGGTCATTCCCATGCCGGCAAATCGACAATGGCATTTGCTGCGTATAAATATTTGGACGCTGCTGTTCTATGCGATGATATAGCGCCAATGAAAGTCCTAAACGGGAAATTACATATATTTCCCGGGGCAGCAAAAATAAAAATGCGAACCGTATCAAGCGCGGAACTGGCGCCTCCGGCTGACCTTTGCAGCGACTCATATATCAAAGAGGATGAACGCAATTATCTGTTGGATTCCCGTGTGTGCTCTGTTCCCGTTAAATCCGTAATTTTTTTGAATCGCAAATCCTCCATATGTGAATTTACATATTCCGCTTATGGTCCGACAAAATCCCGCATATATCTATCAATGAATACATATGGCAGAAAAGCCCTGCCCTCCAACCTGCTTAATGCAGCAGTCGATTTTATCCAAACCAATCTTGCCCTTTTTAATTGCCGGGAGCTGCTGTATCCGGATGACCTCACACAGTTAAAAAATATGAAGCTGCCGGAAGCCGATTCATCAGAAACATAAGGAGGCAGAAGCGACATAATGAAACAACAAAAGCTTGAAAAAATCAGGACGGCGCTGTCAAACATCGCGCTGTCATATAAAATCGCATGGCGTATCTCCAAAAAAACCTTTTTCTTCGGACTGCTTGACGATGTCGTGCTTACCAACATCATAACCTATACGCGCCTTTATCTCGTAAAGCTGCTCGTCGATCTTATCACGCGCGCAAGCGTCGGTGAAGAACCCAACTTCGCCAATAAGCTGTTGCTTTTATGCTTCGCGGTGTTCTTCGTCACTCTCTTTTCTTCGGTTTATTCCAACTATCTTACCGTGTTCAGACAAAAAATGGACGCCGAATCCAACGAGCGTATGCAGAACCTTATCATACGCAAGGCGGCCGTCATCAAGATGGAATATTTCGAGCAGAACGATTTCTACGACCGCTTTAACCGCGCGCGCTCTATGGCGTCGAGAAACACGCTGCGCGTTTTCAACTATACAAACAACTTTCTAAGAGTCCTGATTTCCGCGATCACGGCTGCCGTTATACTGTTTTCAAACCGCATTTGGATTGCCGGTGCCGTGATTGTTATCGAAAGCGCATACATTCTGCTTTGGGTAAAAATGAGCGATATTGTAATCAACGAAGCCCGAATCAATACGCCGGAGATGCGGAAGCTGGACTTTTTGTCCGGTCTCTTTGCACAGAAGCCGGCGATACAGGACATCAAGCTGAACGGCAGCGCCGCGTTTTTCGAGCGAAAGCAAAATGTTTTGTATCAAAGCATCATCGAACGCAAGAAGGAGGTCGGCAAAAAAAATCTTGTGCTCCAAATGCTCGTAACCTTTACCGAAATTTTCTGCAAATACGGGCTGTACCTCCTGTATGCATACCGAGCACTGCGCGGGCTTATCACGCCCGGTCAGTTCACCTATCTGTTCGGCGTATCACAAAATTTAATGCATATGGTTCGACATGCGACAAGTCTGTTCGGTTCTCTGTATGACACCGCTCTTTCTGTGGAGGATCTGAATTTCATCCTGAACTGCGAGGAGGAAAACCTCGACGGCGAGCGGCTTTCGCCCGGCTTCGGCGGCATTGAGGCGCGAAACCTTTGCTTTACATACCCGAACAGCGACAGGGCTGTGCTGGAAAACATAAGCCTGCAAATCAAACCGCGTGAAAAGGTCTGCATCGTCGGTCCGAACGGCGCGGGCAAAACCACGCTCTCCAAGCTGCTGCTCGGATTGTACAGCGACTACGAGGGCGAGCTTTTCTACAGCGGCAAGGACGGTCGAACGCTTGACAAGCGTTCGGTTTACGGGCTGTTCACGGTCGCGATGCAGGCGTACTGCAAATACCCGTTCAGCGTAAGGGATAATATAACGCTCAGCGACCCGTCGAATGCCGACGAAAACGATCTGAGCGAGGCGATAACCAAGGTAGACGCCGAGGACTTTATCTCTGCGCTCAAGGACGGCTGTGAAACGATGCTGAACAAGGTGTTCGCCGAGGACGGAACAGAACTGTCCGAGGGACAGTGGCACAGGCTCGCTTTGGCACGCGCATTGTACAGGAAACGTGAGGTGCTGATGTTCGACGAACCCTCCAATTCTATGGATCCGCTTGCCGAAAAGCATTTTATGGATACTTTGCTCGAGCAATATGACGCGCATACCGTTATCATCATATCGCACCGTTTGTCCTGCTGTGTAAACGTTGACAAAATCATTGTTATGGATAAGGGGCGCATTGTGGACATTGGCTCGCATACAGAGCTGATGCAGCGCGGCGGCTTGTACAAAACGATGTTTGTCACACAGGCGTCCGAATATGAGGAGGGGCACATATGAAGTGGAGCGCATTCAAGAAAAATTTTGCAGCCATTTGCAGGCTGCAATGGAAATACAATAAAAGTCTGGCGGTTTACTTCGTGCTGTTGGAGATTACCGGTAAGCTGAAGCTCTATGCCGGCATCTACTGCGCGGGTGCGGTGCTGGACGCCGTGACCTACCGTTCGGAGGGCAGCTTCCAACGCATATTGCTGATGGTTGCGCTCATCGTAGGCTCTGAGCTGCTGAACGAGGGGCTGCAGTGTTACTCCAACTTTCGCAGGACCTTAACGCAATATGACGCGGACGAAAGCCTGCGTATCGAGCGTCTGCGTAAAATATCCCGTATAAAGATGGACTATTTTGAAACAAACGCGCTCTATCGCTCCAATGCCAATATCAGTCAATTCAACGCAGGAAAGATACATTTTTTTTTCATAAGCTGTATTATGCTTCTGTCAGGTATTGTGAGCATTGTGATTGCGGCAGCGGCGCTGGTCAGCATATCGCCGTGGATCGGGCTGCTCTTTTTCCTGACGTATGTACCCGTATGTCTCTGGGAGACGAAAAAAGGTGTTTCAACGATAACATTCGCAGAATCGCGAATCAATATGGAGACCAAATTAAATTCGCTCTTTGCATTTATTGCCGGTCGTACCACCATACAGGAGCTGAAGCTGTTTCAGTCGTTCGACCGGCTTATACAGCAGCGAAAGAAGCTTTTCGGCAAAATGCAGGACGAGTCCGTGCGTTTTAACCTAAAGATGACCAATCGCAGCACCCTGCTCAAGCTCGTGCCGACGCTGCTGTACTACGGCATATATTTCGCGCTTGGGTTAGGCGTATGGGCAGCCAAAATGACGATAGGCAATTTCTGGGTCGCGATAGAGCTGATCGGCAACTTAAATACCGAATTGCAAAATATGAGTAGTCATATAAGCGCCATTGCTTCAGACTTCAAGAGAGCAAACGACTTTATGGAATTTTTCGAGTATGAGGAGGAAAAACGCGACGGAAAGCCGCTGGATGAGCCAGCCGATATTGTGTTCCGCAACCTCACCTATTCCTATTCGGAGAGCGGACGGAACGCGCTGAACGGGCTTAGCTTGACAATCAGGAATGGTGAGCGAACGGCCATTGTCGGACACAACGGCGCGGGCAAAACCACGCTGTCCAAGCTGCTTTTAGGGCTGTACAACGATTATGAGGGGGATATTCTGTTCGGGCAGACCGAAGCGCGGGAGATTGCCAACCGAGACAGATACGCCGCCTTTTCCGTGGCGTTTCAGGACTATTGCAAGTATCCGTTCGGTATCCGTGAAAATATTTCGATGAGCGATGAGGTGGACAGGGAAAGGTATATGTATGCGCTTGCCTGCTCAGGCTGCGACGCTATCGCCGAAACGCTTCCGCAGGGAGACCAAACGCCGCTGAATAAGGAATATGACGCCGACGGTACCGATTTATCGGAGGGACAGTGGCACAGCGTGGTGCTGGCACGCACCTTCTACCGCCAAACGCCGTTTTTGCTCTTTGACGAGCCGACGGCTTCGCTTGACCCGATGGTTGAGTACCGCTTCATCCGCGATATACTGGATCGCTCCGAAGGAAAAACAGTCATCTATATCACACACCGGTTGGCTTGCATGCACCGCTTTGACAATATCATCGTACTTGAGGACGGTGTCGTTGTCGAGCAGGGTACCCACCGTGAGCTGATTGAAAAACAGGGCATCTACTTCAAAATGTGGTCTGCTCAGGCCGAAAAATATGATGTCTAACTTAAGGGAGGCCGTTATATTGATTGCCGCTGCATATGAACATTATTTGTTTTTTTGCGAGACTATGAAAAACGCCGGTTTGACAAATTATGTTTATGAATTGGATTTTCTGCAGAGACCGCTTAGCCGTATGAGCAAATTCCAATTGATGTATTACAACAAGCTAAAAAAGTATTATCAGAAAGCCATTCGTGATATTTACGACGCCGCACCGTATAACGGCGCTGTCGCTTTAATGAAGGGCTTTGCCGAAGATGAAGATCTGTACAGCGAATATTTCCGAACATATAATGATATCGACTTGCTCATCGATGAAGAGAATATTTACCCTTTCATCGAAAATTTGGCGTCTTTGGGCTATTCGTTTTCCGATAAGCCGTTAAACGCTTCCAACGTCCAATACGACCTAAGCGTTTCGGCCCATCAAGCACACATCGACCCGATTTTCAAAAAATACGGCAATATAACGGTATGCATAGAAATCCATACGGTGTTGAAAAACACATGGAAGCAGTTAAAAGAATATAACAATATGGATTTGACAAAAGCCGTTATGCAGGATGTTCTTCCGTTAGATTCGGGGTATTATGTTTTGAGTCCCGTTGACCGTTTTGTTTTCGGACTCGAGCACTTTGGCCGTCATATCATATCTTATTACGAGCAGGAGTGGCTGCATAAAAAAATTTTTTCCGTGCCGCTTCATTATAAAAGCCTGTTCGATGCAATCCTTATTTTTTACAAATACGGTTTGGAAAACAAGCTTGAAGAAATATATGACAGAATTTCTTTGTTGGGATTTCATTATGATATAAGCGTGGCGAATCATATATTAAATACGGTCTTTGATTTCCATTTTATTGATAAAAACAGGCTTGAAAGGTGCAGCAATTATGCCGTCAACGCACAGGATGCCGTTTCGTCCCAATTCATAACAAATTTGGATGCCGCAGATATAATCAAAGACGGCTTCTGTCAAAAAGGGATTGATTTTATCAAGTATTCCCTTTCTGAATCCATCTCGGCAGAATTTAAGAACGGAAAAGCCGAGCTTTGTATTGATAATAACTGGGAAAGCGTCACAAAGGATAAATACGGTTCGATTCTGCGCTATCCGTTTTTACAGGCTCGGGAAACACATTGCAGCGCCCATATTCAATTATCTTATGATGCACAATACTTGTATTTCAGCATATCCGTAATGGACGATTGCCTAAAAATATCCGGTCCGGGCGTTCCAAACGCATGGGGCGAAAGCTTTAACATTTTTATATACAATCCCTGTTATCATTATCAAAACACGCACCCTATAACCGGATTATTCGTCACGCCGGTGTTTGACGAAAACAATATCCTGAAGGTACAAATGATGTATAACAACAAATGGTCGGACGAGCGCGGCAATCAAGCTATCCGGCTGGAAGATTCGTGTTATGAAATCAAGCTGGAAAACAACGGGTATAAAATGAATCTTAAATTGAAATGGGAACTTTTTGAGATTGATTTTCATACGTTAAATTATTTGGGCTTGGACGTTATCCTCAATGATGTAGATACGGACGAACCGGAGTTGGACACGGTGCAATGCTGGTCTAATATAAGCGTACAGCTACACAATCCGTCGCGATATGGGATGCTTCGGTTCTGAATGCGCTATCACTGTCCATATCTCTTTTGCCGTACCGTTTAGCGGAAATGCAAAACCGAACAGAGACGCTATATGCGATTGAACAAGGAGAAATTGAACCTGCAAGTCTATATCGAAAGCACAAAAGAGCGCTCGTTGTAAGAAAATTCTTATGACGGGCGCTTTGCTGTTCGGCACAATTACGCCGCTTGGGTCACGGTACCGGCTCGGAACGGGAAGGCGCGCAATTTGTACTTATTCTTTCCAATGATGCAGGCAACAGGCACAGCCCTATTGTCTGCCGCCGCTGCTGCAAGCCGAGTAAACACAAGGGCAAAGCTGCCTGCGCATACGGCTGTTAAGAAGCTGGAGGCTTTTAACAAAGACTCTGTTATTCTGCTTGAACAGATGCACACCATTGATAAGCAGCGTTTGAAAAAGCATATCGGAACGCTTGACGCCGGAGATGCTCTTGCAGCCGACAAAGCGCTTTTAATTCGTCCGGGGCTTACGAAAAAGAACGAACCCCGTTATACGGTACAAGCCGTCGTTCATATATTGAGAACGAAGGAGGAGCTTTCGATATGAAGCACAGAGAATTTATATATGTCGGCGACCCTGCTCCGAAATTCAATGAACAGGAACACGCAGCGTTTTTGTTAAATGTTCAAAAGTCAATCCTTCTTTCTTTGGAAAAAAGAAACTTGTTGACCGCTTCTCAACGC
>ERZ779876.2033-NODE-2033-length-15596-cov-3.346631_pt1 | contig 15596 bp, 14 predicted proteins | sample MGYA00511068_ERZ779876 | MGnify/ENA primary metagenome ERZ779876 (study PRJEB29588, sample SAMEA1970858) | human gut metagenome | biome: human gut; feature: human-associated habitat; material: faeces | place: Denmark | collected 2008/2010 ...
ATCGGGAAAGCGGGCGATTGCCGTCGTCTTTGATACGGGGAAACACGAAGGTGCGGAGGGTAACGGCTACGCGGTATACTTGTGGGAGATCTCCCCGGTGGCATTCGCCGACAGCCTCGGCATAGCGCAGGGCACTTCGGCAGATATCACGGCACACGACGGGAACGCGAACACCTTCGCGCTGTACGATACCAGGGAAACGGCCTCGCCGATGGCGGAAGCGGTTTTCGACCTGTGGCGGCACGGACAGAGCGCATATATTCCATCGGTAGCGCAGATGCGCTTGCTGTATGCCATGCGGGAGGTGGTCAATCCCGTGATTGAGCGGTGTGGCGGGCATCCGTTGCCACTGGATGAAAACGATTGCTGGTACTGGACATCGACCGAGGTCGAAGGGCAGCAGACCGCAAAAGCGTGGCTCTATTCGACCGGAAGCGGCGCGATGCAGGAAACACCAAAGATACAAGCGCACAAGGTGCGTCCAATTATAACCCTGAACGAATAAAATGATAAACCTATATGGAAACGATAGACATAATTATGCTTGTCGGGTTGGTGCTGATGATAACGGCACTTATCCTGATGTACAAATGTACGAGAGGTAAATCCTGCCAACGGAAAATGGAGAAGATTGCCGATTCCGTCGCTTCGGATAAAGAAGATATTGATTTTCTGGTTAAACGGTTCGGCTACCTTTTCGAGGAAATGTCTGCCGATCACGGAAAAGAATCCATCCTGAAAGATCATGCTGCCAGACTACAAGAACTTGTCGAAGAATTGGAGTACCAACGGAACGGGCTGGAAGCGGACAACCGGTCGATGACGGACATCAACGGTGAATTGAGGCGTAGCAATGCCGAGCTTGTCGAGAAAGCAATCCAACTGCGTGATGAGATACGGCAGGACGAACTTACCATTCAGAAGATGAAGGAATATATCGACTCCGTCAAGAGAATCAAGGAAGGACTTGAGATAGCCCTGAACAACCTGCCGGCGAAAGAGGTGCATTACCTCTCGGAGCCGATATTCAGCTTGTGGATCACGCCGTCCATCCGAAAGCATCTTGAGGCTCACGGGATATCGTATATCGGAGACCTGATTCATCTTGACGAGTCGTACCTCATGGAAATCTGGGGTGTAGGCCCGGTAACCCTCGAAAAGATAAAGACGAAGCTGAACGAGAACGGAGTATGGTTCGGCATGGACGTTATCCGGGTAGGCAATCATTGGTATCGCAGGAAACAGGAACTAACAATGGATTGATTCATGGAAGAGAGTAAGGAGTTACAAGGGTTCTACAAGATATTCCGCGCGGTGGTATATGTCTCCGTGCTGTTGGAGTTTTTCGAGTATGCCATAGATCCGGCGGTACTCGACCATTGGGGCGGGATACTAGTTGATATTCACGGACGCATCAAGCGATGGATGATTTACAACGACGGCAACCTCGTGTACAGCAAGATCGCGACGGTGTTGCTTATCTGTATCACCTGCATGGGCACGCGGAATAAAAAACATTTAGAGTTCGATGCTCGCAAGCAGGTGGTGTACCCGCTGACGTGCGGACTGCTACTGCTCGTGCTTTCCGTGTGGTTGTTCAACCGTCCGATGGAGACACGACTTTACACGCTGCCGCTGAATGTCATTCTCTATATGATAGCTTCCGTCGTGGGTGTGGTACTGGTGCATATCGCCCTGGATAATATCTCGAAGTTCATCAAGGAGGGACTGATGAGAGACAGGTTCAACTTCGAGAATGAAAGTTTTGAACAATGTGAGGAGAAAATAGAGAACGAGTACAGCGTGAATATCCCCATGCGGTACTATTACAAGGGTAAGTTTCGTAAGGGTTGGATTTCGATAAGCAACTGTTTTAGGGGCACGTGGGTAGTCGGAACTCCGGGCAGCGGGAAGACCATGTCGATTATCGAGCCTTTCATCCGGCAACATTCGGCAAAAGGGTTTGCCATGGTGGTTTATGATTACAAATTCCCGACACTCGCCACAAAATTGTATTACCACTACAAGAAGAACGAGAAACTGGGTAGAGTACCCAAGGGGTGCAAGTTCAACATGATTAACTTCGTGGACGTGGAGTACAGCCGGCGGGTGAACCCGATTCAGGCAAAGTACATCAACAACCTTGCGGCAGCCAGTGAGACGGCGGAGACATTGTTGGAGTCCTTACAAAAAGGCAAGAAAGAGGGAGGCGGCGGCAGCGACCAGTTCTTCCAGACCTCGGCCGTGAACTTCCTCGCCGCCTGTATCTACTTCTTCGTGAACTACGAGCGGGAACCCTACGACGCTAACGGCAAACCGTTATATGCGGAGAAACGGCAAGATCCACAGACGAAGTTTTGGAAACCGACAGGCGTGGTGCGCGACCGTGAGGGCGGCAACATCGTAGAACCGGCTTACTGGTTAGGTAAATACTCGGATATGCCGCATATCCTGTCATTTTTGAACGAGAGCTACCAGACCATTTTCGAGGTGCTGGAAACGGATAACGAGGTTACGCCGCTACTCGGCCCGTTCCAGACAGCTTTCAAAAACAAGGCGATGGAACAATTGGAAGGCATGATCGGTACGTTGCGCGTTTATACCTCGCGTCTGGCGACCAAGGAGAGCTACTGGATATTCCACCGGGACGGAGACGATTTCGATCTGAAGGTGAGCGACCCGAAGAATCCGAGCTACCTGCTGATAGCAAATGACCCAGAAATGGAGAGTATCATCGGTGCACTGAATGCCCTTATCCTGAACCGTCTCGTTACACGCGTGAACACCGGGCAGGGCAAGAACGTCCCCGTGAGCATCATCGTGGACGAGCTGCCAACCTTGTACTTCCACAAGATAGACCGGCTGATCGGTACGGCGCGAAGCAACAAGGTATCGGTAACACTTGGTTTTCAGGAGTTGCCGCAGTTGGAGGCCGACTACGGGAAAGTGGGTATGGAGAAAATCATTACGACCGTGGGTAACGTAATCAGTGGCTCGGCACGTTCGAAAGAGACGTTGGAATGGCTGTCGAACGACATTTTCGGCAAGGTGGTACAGGTAAAGAAAGGCGTAACCATCGACCGAGACAAAACCTCTATCAACCTGAACGAGAACATGGACAGCCTTGTGCCCGCCTCGAAAATCTCGGATATGGCGACGGGATGGCTCTGCGGACAGACGGCGCGGGACTTCATCAAGACGAAAACCGGCATGGGCGGCTCTATGAACATCCAGGAGGCGGAGGAGTTCAAGACCACGAAGTTTTTTTGCAAGACAGATTTCAACATGGCGGAAATCAAAAAAGAGGAAGCAGCGTACGTGCCGCTGCCCAAGTTCTACACGTTCAAGTCGAGGGAGGAGCGAGAGCGCATTCTATATAAAAATTTTATACAGGTAGGTCAGGATGTAAAAGAAATGATAAAGGATGTACTGAACCGGCGCGGATCTATCTAAAGAAAATGGTAATCCAAAGTCTGGATATTGTAGCCCTATAATTTGCCATTCAATAGGATATTATGATAAATTTTTGATTGTTAGCAACTTGCGGGTACTGCAACAAGAAATCTTTTTATGAGTTGATGAGAAAAGATGGAAATCGTGATTTTACCATTTAGCTTTTAGTGTGTCTAAGAATAGGATGAATATAAGATTAAGAACAAATAACTGAATCGATAAAAGCATATATAGTTTTCTCCTGTCACATCAAAGTGTGACAAGAGAAAACTTTTGCTACCCGTTATTGTACCATACGGTTTTACCAGCCCCCGGGGCCTCCTGGGCCGCCGCCCGGCATACCACCGCCACCGAAACCACTGCTACCGACTGTGGTCACGATGCTGCTCGAAGTGAAAGTCCCCACCTGCGAACCGCCTGACCATGTGCCACCTCCGTACCATCCGTTCCATGAGTCTGTGTAATCGCCGAGCGAACCGCCCGAAGAAACGGTGTATGATGCTCCCGAGGCGATGTCGGGCGTACTGAAGAAGAATGCCGCGCCGCTCATCGTCCGGGGGAACTCAAATGTCAGAATTGGCGTTTCCGAACTGTTCAACACGCAAATCTTCGATCCCTTTGTAGCGGATACCCCGTTATAGTCCACCGACCGCTGCGTACTGGATGTGGAGGGAGTAGATTGCAAGGTTCCACCCAGGCTGATGACCGTGCCGCCGTTGATTCTGAAACTGTTGCTGTTGTCGCAGTCTATACCACTCTCCGGTGCGGATGTCCCTACGCCGATGACCAGTCCCCCGGAAATGACCAGCGAACCATTGGAGTCGATACCATCGTTGTTGCTTGCATAGGCATAGACTTTTCCACCGCTGATGTTGATGGCCGAGGCGGCATTGATGGCGTCGTCATAGGCATACGAGTATACCTCTCCGCCAGTGACGGTCAGTGTCGCCTTACTCTCCAGTCCCTCCGAACCGTCGCTTACTCCCGTAACGGAGATATTCAGCTTGCCGCCGCTCACGGTAATATTGCCGTCGGTTTTTACCCCCTTGGGCGAGGAAGTCAGGCTCTGCGAGTAGTAATACTTGCCGCCCGTGGTCGTCACGGTCGTCTCTCCGCCTGATACGTGGATCTCCCCGTCGGCATTGATACCCTTTCCGCCCGTGCCGGTACTTTTCAGGGTGTGTGTCCCCCCGGAAATGATGACATTGCCGTCCGTCTTGATGCCGGCGGACGAGGAAGTGTCCTTCTCGTCTGCATCGTAAGTTGCATTCCCGGAAGTGTTCAGCAGGAGTCTCCCACCGGCAATTTCGGCATCCAGATCGGTCTTGATACCCTTGCCCGCCGTGGACGACACGTTGGCGTAAATCAAACCTCCAGCCATATATACACCGATCTTGTCGTCTTCATCACCCTTGACATGGATGGCGTTCTTCGCTGCTCCCGTTACGGCAATCGTAACACCGGGACGCATGTAGAAATAACCATCGGTGACGATGCCGTGCTTGTAGTTGCCTTCCACCACCAGCACACCTGTACCGCTGAAAATCAGGTTGCCCTCGCTGAAGAAACATCCCTTGCGGTCCTCGCTTACCGAACTCCCCCCGTTGAGATAACGGGGCTCCTCCGAATAGGACGCAGCGTCGGTCAGACAGTTGGTCGTGCCTTCCGTCAGATGTACGAATGCACGCTTCTTACACTGGTCGTTAATGGCGGGTCCCTTGCCCGAGGTCAGTTCCACGCCCGAGAGCGTGAGCTTGAACTTCTTTTCCCCGTAGATTTTCAGCTGCCCATCATCGCTCTTTCCGGAAACTACGATCTCCACATTCTTCACCGAATTGGTTAACATGTCGATGGTAACATAGGCCCCGTCCGTGTAATATCCCACGGAGGTGTCGGAAGTAGTCACCGTAGCCGAACTTCCCGAGTAGACAACATTAACGGTCACGCCATCGTTATCGCCGAACCCGTTCGCTTCCCAATAAATATCCTCGTCCGCCCCTGCGATATCCGTTGCCGCATCGTCCGCTTTCTGGCCGTCCCAGCCGATTATAGTGGGGTCGAAATCCGGCGCGTCGCCGTCATCGCTGTCATTACCGCCACCCGGTAGGTCTCCGGGAACCATCTCCCGCTCCTCAAAGTCGTTGTCCGTCGTGCAGGACGAGAATACTGTCCCGAGGACAAGCGTGAGGGCTACCGTCACAAGTACGGCCATTCTTTTCATACTATGTCTCATAACCATATAATTTTCTTTATTTACATTAAAGCCTGAACGAATAGCCTACGCCTATGACATGCCCGTTCGTGTCATCGTCATCGCTCTGGTCTATGTAGCGGTAGAACACGCTTACCGAATGGCGCTTGTTGAACTTGTAGTCCGTACCTACCGTCCAGCGCGTTTTCTCGTACGCAAAGCCGGACAGGGAGTTATATAGTTCGCAGGAGGCGAAGGGTATGAAGCCGCTTTTACGGATGTTATACTCTGCCTTCAGGCGCGAGCGCAACACATGTTTGCGCGATGCTTCGATCAACTCGTCCGCCTTCATCGAACCGTCGTCGCCGTCCCGCTTGGGCACGGTCTGTTCCGTACGATAAGTGTATTGGTAGCGTTCACGCAAGGAGAAGGTGAATCGGTTCCACGAGTAGCTGCCCGTCAGGGCGAAAGATGCGCGGTGGCGGGGCTGCCAGTAATCGGAGACGATATTTCCTTTCTTAGTTATACGGCTCTCGACATGCTTGTGTATATATGTGTATCCCGCCGACATCTTCAGCCAGCTCCACAGTTTGTAGTCCAGCCCCGCCGAGGCAGCCCAGCGTTCTGTCCCGTCCAGCCCGTCCGCCGTGCGAAACTCGCCCTCGACGTATCCCGACAATCCCTTTGCCAACCCGAATTTCATCCCTGCTGATGTCCACAGGCCCTGGGCCCGCAGGACCGGTGCACCCATACATAAGGCTGCTAGCAATAATATAATTCTTCCCTTTCTCATTATTCTGTCGTTTTAGGTAATTTCATCAACTGGTCCACTGTATTGGTATCCTCACCATCGGCGGCATAGTAGACCCTCAGCATGGCCGTATCGTGCAGGAAATCCATCGCCCCGACCTCAACCCTGACAACCGTGAGTCCGGTACGCCGTTGCAGGTCCCCGACCAGTTCGGCCCTGCGGCTCGGCAGGACAAGGTCTATACGGTCATAGAGAACCAGCTTGCAGGAGACGTGGCTGATCCATCGGTTGTCCTCGGACACGCGTATGAACACGATAAAGATCAAGTTCGTGACCACCAACTCGGCGTAGCTGAGCGTCACGGCCAGCGCATTGATGACCGAGAGGGCGATGAGCACGAACAGATAGGTCATCTCACGTACGGGCATCGACTCGGTACGGTAGCGTATGATGCCGAAAATGGCGAAAAGCCCCAGGGCAAATCCGATTTTGAGTTTGACACCTCCCAGCAGGAATATCAGGAAAAAGACGCTCACGCTGATGAGCATGAACGTGAAGTAGTAGTCCCTGCGCCTGCTCTTGGGATAATAAAGGAAATGGATGATACACCACGTGACAAGGGTGTTGAACGCGAAGCGCAACAACAGCTGCCACATATCAACCATGTCCACCAAAGGTACATCCATAAATTCTAATTCATCCATAATCATTCTATGTTTATCTGTTAAGTATTGTTGTTGTACTAGTGCGGCAGGCAGGATACAGCAGGCGGCGTATCATCCGCAGCCTTGGCTTCAATCGGTTCTGCCGGAGCTGCCGGTCAGTGAGCGCCATGCCCACGCAGTACTTGCTGAATCCGGCCGGATGGATGTGCAGTGCGTGCAGCATCTCCCCAGCGGGCGAGCGGGTATTCCCGTCGCGTTTGAGCTCTATGATGACAAGTCCTTCCAACGAGCACCCGCACCTGGTGGACACGTTGGAGAAGCATAGTCCGGTGTCGATGGTGAGACACTCGGTCAGGAGACGATTGACCAGCGTGATGCGGCGAAAACGGTTCCGCACCTGGGGGGGCAAGGCTTTCCGGCATGTAATGCGAATGGGTCCGGATGAAGTCCGAATACGGCATGATGTCCTCACCGGTACCGGTCCAGGGAATGCGTTTCTTGTCCGTACGCCCACGATTGTCTTTATCCTTGATTTCCAGGAACGCCGTGCCCGAGTTTTCGTACACGCGCAGACGAATCTTCTGCCGTGCCTTGCGACCTCTCTGGTGCTGGGCGAACATGTCACGGTCGGGGGTGTCGAAATAGCAGGTGTAATAGGGTATGTCACATAACCCGCCGATCTGTTGCAGACTGTACTCCCCGCCGGCCATCTCCAGCAGTCTGACAAGATATGGTACGGTCGTGACGTACTTCGTGTCGATACGGTTCATCAGGCGCACCCGTGACATCTCATCTAGCGAGATGGGGGCAAATCCCTGCAATATGCTGTTGATCCTGTCCATATTTTTAATATTTGGTCATTAATCTACGGATCCAAAGGTAAACGGATCGGCATACGCGCACAAAAAAAATCTGCCAACGGGACTTTATTGCCGGCAAATGCTGGCGGAATATACGCCGTTTGGCAGAGGAAAACGACGGTTTGGCAGATTTAATTTTGCTATTTTTGATGTTTCACGCTATTTTTACTTTCGAAAAAATTAAATTACAGACATATGGATATTAGAAGACAGTTTTGGATGGTCGTATGTGCCGTACTCTTCGTTTACGGCGGCACAGTCACGGCACAGGAGGCGGACAAGGACATGCCCGGCCGGCAGGAGAAACATTATAAACCCGTGCCCCTCTCGCCCGAGAAGTCGGCACGGCATACCACCGACCGCATGGACTCGCTGCTTGACCTTACAAAGAAGCAGTATGACAAGCTCTACAAGCTAAACCTGAAATGGGCGCGTGAAGACGCGGAGAATAAAACGGCAATGCCCCGCACGGGCGGCAGGCCGGAAGGGGCACCGGACTTCGGGAGGGGCGGAGGCTTCAGACAGGGATTGCACGGAAACCGTCCGCCCGAAGGCATGGACCGCCGTCCGCCCCGCGATTTTGCACCGTCAGGCGACAGGGAAAAGATGGAGAAACAGCGCAAGAAGCGCGAGAAGAAACTGAAGAAGGTGCTTACTGACGAGCAGTATGCCCGCTGGACGGAGCAACGGCGACTGGCCGTACCGGAAGGCAGAAGGGACAGGAAATGACAGTTCTTTGTATAAAGACGGATAAATGGCAGTAAGAATGAAGATCCCGGCTTCCCGTTCATACGCGTGGCTTGTCTATGTCATCCTCTGGGGGATGGTGTGGGGATATCCCGTATCCACTGCTCTGGTGGTAGCTGTGAGGGTGGGTAGTGCTTTTTCGTGGGACGGTGTCCTGCACTCTTGGGCGGGCATACTTCCCTTTTTCCTGCTCTTCCTGATCCACCGCCTGCCGGTGCGCTGTCTGTTCATGCATCACCGTGTACAGGTCTATGTCCTCTCCGTGATAGGACTGCTCTGTCTTTTCGGACTCTACCGCTACTATTCGGACATAGAGAAGCCACGCGTGTCATCCGTCCAGGAACACCGTGTGCCGCCCCACGGACGGCCTCCCGGTGGGAAATCCTTTCCGAACAGGGATGACTCAGAACGCGGGAAGAATACCGCAGGCGGTGAACTGGAAATTCCCGCTTTGCGCCCTTCGCATCCCGCCGGACACGAAGGGATACCCATGCCCTTGTTGCTGGATTTCGTGATCGCCGCCCTGATGCTGGGCTTCGACTTGGCCATCGCCTTCTTTTTCCGCTACCAAGAGGAGCAGGAGAAGGCACGCAGACTGGAAGCCGCACACCTGCAGCACGAGTTAGAACATCTCAAGACACAAATCAACCCGCACTTTTTCATGAACATACTCAACAACATACATGGGATGATAGAGATAGCCCCCGCCAAGGCGCAGGTGATGATCATGGAATTGTCGGGACTCATGCGCTACATGCTCTACGAGGGGGCGAAACCTCGCACCCCGCTGTACAAGGAGATGGATTTCATCGCAAGTTACGTAGAACTGATGCGCAAGCGCTATTCCAGCCGGAAGGTGCGCATCAGCCTCGAACTACCCGAGGGAAACCGGGAGCGTATCCTCCTTCCGCCCCTGCTGTTAATCAGCATCATTGAGAACGCCTTCAAGCACGGCATAAGCTACCAGAACCCATCTTTCGTGGAAATACGGCTGTATATGGAAAAGGATACGCTCCACCTCGACTGCACGAACAGCATCCACAGGTGTCCTCCGAAGGACGGCTGCACGGGAGGAATAGGCCTTACCAACCTCCGACAGAGGTTGCAGCTGCTCTATGGTAGCGGCTTCACGTTGGACATCACGGAAAAAGAAGAAAAGATCTATCAAGTAAAACTGATTATCCCTTGCGAATATGATACAGATACGATGCATGGCCGTTGATGACGAGCCGATAGCGCTGGAGAAATTGGAGAGCTATATCCGCAGAATACCGTTTCTTGAACTTGTGGCACTGTGCGACTCCCCCATGGAAGCGGTACAGGTGATGATGGAACGGCGGGTGGACGCTTTGTTCGTGGATATCAACATGCCCGACCTGAACGGCATGGAGATGGTCTCTTCCCTGCCTGATCCGCCGATGGTAGTTTTTACCACCGCCCACGCGGAATACGCGGTGGAAAGCTACCGCTTCCCCGCCGTAGACTATCTACTGAAGCCCTTTGATTTCACGGACTTTCAACGTGCGGCAGGCAGGTTGCTGAAACTGGCGAAAGTTTCCAACAGCATGGCAACCACGTCCGATGAAGACTATTTGTTGGTCAAGGACGGATACAAGTATGTCAACATTCGTATTGCTGGTATACTCTACATACGGGGAATGAGGGATTACGTGAAGATACACACCGAAGAGAAGAAGCCGGTCATCGTCAGTACTTCAATGTCCCAGATAAAAGAGAAGCTCCCGCCCTGCTTCCTGCAGGTGCATCGCTCTTGGATTGTCAATATAAGAAAGGTGAAGGAGATAGAGCGCATGCGCATCGTTATCGGAGAGGAACGGATTCCAGTAGGCGACAGTTACAGGCAGCAGCTTATGGAGTTCTTGCAATTGCATTCCTTAAACAAGTAGGAAAAAGTGTACAGGAGCATGACAAATAGCGGAAATATTTGATTATATCCTAAAAATAATAGAAACTTAAATTGACAAGAAAATGAAACTGAAAGGAAACAGGTTAGTAAAATGTTTGTGTCTGGCGGCAGTTATGACGGCGGCAGCCGGAAATGCCGGGGCGCAAGACTTAAAATCAGTGTTGAGCGGTGTGTTGAAAAGCGTGGTGGGCGACAAAACGACCACGGAATCCTCCATTATCGGTACATGGACGTATGTCGGACCGGAGTGCCGGTTCGAAAGTGACAACCTTTTGGCAAAGGCCGGCGGAGAAGTGGCCGCCAAGGAAGTGGAAGAGAAAATACAAGCGGTATACGAAAAGGTAGGGATGGACGGTTGTCAGTACACCTTTAGCGAAGACGGCTCCTATTCGTGCACCATCAAGGGCAAGACCTCCAGCGGAACCTACACTTTCGACAGCGACGCCAAGACCGTAACGATGAAAGGAAAGCTCGGCATCAAGATCGTGGCATACGTGACCGTCACCGGTGAGAGCATGAGCTTTGTCTTCAAGGCGGACAAACTGATGTCCGTGCTGAAAACCGTCGCGAGTACAGCATCAAGAGTCAATTCCACGGCATCCACGATCAACAGCATCGCGGACTCGTATGACGGGTTAAGGGTGGGCTTCGAACTGAAGAAATGATGAATTTGGTTTATTTGCAGGGAGACGTGTGTGGATGGTAACGACTGTAAATGTCAGTTCCCGGGATTTCCAACGCCTCCCTGATAAAGGTTTATGAAAGGCGGACCTATTGGTAAGAAAGAATGCGTGTCCAGTATCCTCGTTATAGACGAGAAAGAAAATAAAACCTATCTCGTTATGAAATATGTACCTTTGCAAACGGATTGACAGGCTATGTAATATTTTCTATTGATAGGAAACATTGTATTTTGTACGCACTCTTATAAACTATAACAGGGTATTCACGCGAAACACCGCCCGTATTTCGATGCAGGCGGTGTCTTCTATATTATATCTATGAATCAGGTAAATCTGCCACCGAATAATAGAGCACACTGTTACTCGCAAAACTTTTTGTATTCGTTTTCGTCCGTGCCTTTTTCGATGGCTCTGTCGATGACATCACCCAGTTCATCGAAACAGACCTCCTCATTAACACATACCGCGGTGATTCCATGCAGCAGATACACCTCATAGTAATCAGAGCCGTTGAGCGCAACTATCACGTAGCCGGTGTGCAACCGTCCGTTCACCTTGATACGAAGTGCAGGCATACCGTTGTACACCGCGCATATCAATGAACCGATTTTTGAGATCGAAAATGTGAAAGTGGAAGATGTTGCAGAGGATGGAACAATTTCTGTATGTCTTACTAACGAATCTACAAAAGAGTTGATAAAAGCACTGGCAAAGATTTTATAACCAACACCGGGTATGGATGCTTTATTGATTCTCTGCCCGGAATAAACCTATAGGATTTATGAATAACAAAGGGGAAATCACTAAAGGATATATCAAGCAAATAAAATTAAATATCGCTAAAGATAAATCGGCTAGTTATATTTTAATAGTGAAAGATATTCATTATAAACTCTTTTGGGGTAAAGCCTCGATCCGTCACAGATGGAGACTTCATAAAATAATATTAGTAAAGTTTAATTGTGAAAAGTTATCAGGTAAAAAGGATATCTCATCATCACGACGAGATATCTTATAACAAACACAAACTAGTATATTCAGCTGCCTTACATAAAAATAAGGCAAATTTATTTTTTACTATTCCTGTCGTCACGACGGTAAACGCGTATAAAAAGAAAATTCTACTATTAATTTGCTTCTGCTATATACTTCTGAATCACAATAGGTATTATTGATTACAAAGTAACGAGTAATTTTTTATAGACACAAATAAAAGTAAATATATTTTTATTTTTTTGTGCAAAAAAGTTGTTTTTATTTTATTTCTCAAAAAATGTTTTTATGCTTACGATGTAAAATTGCAGACTGTCTCGTGGCATACGTGACCGTCACCGGTGAGAGCATGAGCTTTGTCTTCAAGGCGGACAAACTGATGTCCGTGCTGAAAACCGTCGCGAGTACAGCATCAAGAGTCAATTCCACGGCATCCACGATCAACAGCATCGCGGACTCGTATGACGGGTTAAGGGTGGGCTTCGAACTGAAGAAATGATGAATTTGGTTTATTTGCAGGGAGACGTGTGTGGATGGTAACGACTGTAAATGTCAGTTCCCGGGATTTCCAACGCCTCCCTGATAAAGGTTTATGAAAGGCGGACCTATTGGTAAGAAAGAATGCGTGTCCAGTATCCTCGTTATAGACGAGAAAGAAAATAAAACCTATCTCGTTATGAAATATGTACCTTTGCAAACGGATTGACAGGCTATGTAATATTTTCTATTGATAGGAAACATTGTATTTTGTACGCACTCTTATAAACTATAACAGGGTATTCACGCGAAACACCGCCCGTATTTCGATGCAGGCGGTGTCTTCTATATTATATCTATGAATCAGGTAAATCTGCCACCGAATAATAGAGCACACTGTTACTCGCAAAACTTTTTGTATTCGTTTTCGTCCGTGCCTTTTTCGATGGCTCTGTCGATGACATCACCCAGTTCATCGAAACAGACCTCCTCATTAACACATACCGCGGTGATTCCATGCAGCAGATACACCTCATAGTAATCAGAGCCGTTGAGCGCAACTATCACGTAGCCGGTGTGCAACCGTCCGTTCACCTTGATACGAAGTGCAGGCATACCGTTGTACACCATGGCGGTAAATTCCTTGATACCCCATGACATGAGGACACTTGCCGGTGTCATGGTTATTAACTGTTCTTTGGCGGTCTGTGCGACCTGTATTGCATACTCTTCCATAATTATGACTTTAATTTTATTGTTATTCGAACCATTCGGGATTGTCCTGCTTCAGTTCGGCAATCAGGTCCTCGTCTGGTAATTTGAGACCGTTTTTGTCCGTGAAGAAAAAATCTTGTCGTAGAGCCTTTCGGCTTCCTTACTCGCAAAACCCTCGTTTTCGTCGTTGAAGCTGCCAGGCTGGAGGACATCAAGCAAGGCAGTCGATCCGATAAGGAGTTCTTCACCCTCGTTTGAGTTTACTACACGGCAGATGTAAGTATTGCCGTCGAATTGTACTTCTTGTGTTTTCATAAGCTTGTTATCTTAATGGGATGTGTTTTCCGTTTTCCTTGAGATATTCCATGATGCACTTTGCTTCTTCGTGCGAGGCTCGGTTGCGGTCGTCGTAGTGACGCGTTTCGTCCGCCATGACTGCAATACATTCTTTAATAAGCCGGTAAAGGCTCTGTTGCAATGTCGGGTGCTTTTCGGGAATGGCAGCCGCAAACCGCTTGGGATTGAATCCGTAGTTATTTACCGACATTTCCCAATCTTTCGCGAGTTTGTACTCTTTGCTTTCTTTGATGCCCATTGTCTTTAATTTTTAATGATTTATTTTATTTCCCTTTGTTCGGTTCTTTTTCTGCCTGAACCGCTTGGGATTTACAGATGCTTCAAGGGACTGTCGGACAAGCCATTTCCGCCGCTTTTTCCGGAAAATTACTCTTTCTCGGAAAGGAAGAATTTTACAGGAAATGCACTTCAAAGCGACGGAATCAAGCGCGACAGTCCAAATTTGCGTCTGGAAAACCGACCGGCAAGGGCAGGAAGTAACCGGTCGAACAATCGGAAGTAGCCCAGATTACAATTAGCCATTTCGAACAGGGGGCAGTCGTAACCTAACCTTGACCAATTTCATCTCCTTGCTACATGGCTCGATCAGGAGTAACGGCCGCAGAGATCCTGCCGGAACTAGCCATGCCGCCGATAGTGCTTTGGAAAATTGAAAAACTGATACCTAAACAAGTAAGGAGGAACACGAATGCTTGAAATTTGACTAGTCGGACAATCTTGTATATCAGAAAAATAGCTTTGATAAAGAAACGACATACAAATATCTTACACCTACGTCTTATAATGTAAGTGGCTGGGAAAAAGCTGTAGTCAATATAGCAATAAAGGATGGATTACATTCCGATACGGATTCGGACACCAATATCGAACTCAACCACGAGTACACGTTTGACAGTAGCCAACGGCCCATCAAACATGTATTTTGTTCACAAATGGCAATGGTTACATGTACCTACCAATATAAGGGGAATGACAAATATCCCTCAACCATGATAGAGGAACATCCCGAAGAAGGTGTAACCACCTATCATTACACCTATACGCAGTTCGACAAGAAAAACAATTGGACGGAACGAAAGGTTAGCTATGCCACTGAATATGACGACTACGATGATGACATGAATTATATCGGGAAAAAACAAACATTGCCAGAAGAATACATTGAGAAAAGAGCCATTGAGTATTGGTAAAGTGAATTAATAGTTATAACTGAAGATTTAAACATTGGAGCGGTTTGAAAGTCACTCCGATGTTTTTTATATTATATTCGTTGGAAGGAAGGCCTGCCAAACGTCATACTTCTAAAAGTAGTTTCTTTATTTTAGTAGCTTGCGGTCGTTGTTATTACCCTCTAAAACTTTCATCTGTTGAATTGCAATCTGATTAAGTTTAATCAACCGTTCACCCTGCGGAATGCCTTGGTCTATGAATACCGCATTGAGGTTTTCCATATTTGAGAGGCAAATCAATTCGTTAATAGAAGCATAATCCCGGATATTCCCCTTCAGTTCGGGGTGTTGTTCACGCCACATCTTAGCGGTCATGCCGAACATCGCCACATTCAGCATATCGGCTTCGTCAGCATAGATAATATTGGCTTGTTTGGCTGTTACTTCGGCAGGAATAAGGTTCTGCTTGATTGCATCGGTATGTATGCGGTAATTTATCTTGGATAGCTCACGTTTGGCGGTCCAGCCTAATTGTGTTTGTTCCTGTTCTTTCAGGCGTTGGAACTCTTTCAGCAGATAGAGTTTGAACTGGGGAGAAACCCAAGAGGC
>ERZ779876.2036-NODE-2036-length-15572-cov-4.585874_pt1 | contig 15572 bp, 14 predicted proteins | sample MGYA00511068_ERZ779876 | MGnify/ENA primary metagenome ERZ779876 (study PRJEB29588, sample SAMEA1970858) | human gut metagenome | biome: human gut; feature: human-associated habitat; material: faeces | place: Denmark | collected 2008/2010 ...
GCGGGGCTCAAAGCCGGAGATCTGCTTGCCCAGCTCCAGATTCAGGCTGTTCAGGTACAAACTGGAAAGGGACGGGATCTCGTCCGAGCGGCTGCGCAGCGGGGGCAGCTCCAGCGTCAGTGCGCCCAACCGCTCGATAAAGCGGCGGGTGACCGGGGAGACCGGCTCTTCCGGGCGCACCGAGCGGGAGAACAGCAGCCGCACCCGGCGGGCAAGACCGGTCTCCTCGATGGCAGCCAGCAGTTCGGCGCTCCACTGTTCCGGGATAGCCTCAAAGTTCTGGAAGTAGACTGTGTTGCCGTTGGCGTTCAAGGGCGAGGTATAATGGTTGAGCAGAAAATCCCATGATTTATCGTTCATCAAAGCGCAGTTCGCCACCACGAGGGGGCGGTTTACCAGTGCGCTGTGCAGATAGAGGTAGCGGGCGATCTGCTCTTTGCCGGTGCCCGGCTCGCCGCAGATGAACAGGGGCTGACGCACGGCAGCAAGGGCGTTGATCTCGGCGTCCTGCGTGCCCATGGCACCGCTCAGGCTGTAAAAGCTGTTGGAGAAAAGATACTCGCACTCGCCTTTGTTCAGCGACCGCAGCCCCGGGCGGCTGGAATGCAACGGGATGCGGGAGGGCACGCAGTAGAACAGATACCGCTGCACATTGTTCATCAGCAGCACCTGCGCCGTGATGCTGTACAGCTGGCTGCGCTCGGTGTAGTAGAACTTTAAGCTGCCCGTGGCAGGGATCTCCCGCAGATGGGTCTGCAAACAACGGTGCAGCTCCGGGGAGATGTCCTTCATATTATTATAGAACAGGCTGCCGTCCGGCTCCATCACCACCACTCTGCCGCCCTGCTCCTGCGTGATGCTGCGCAGAAACAGGTTCTCCTGCCGCAGCTGGCCGAACCATGTGCTGATGTTCACCGCCTGATCGATGGCGCTGTGCAGGCTCTCGATACCGGAGGTGATCAGGAAGGCGTCAAAGCCCATCTCCCGGGCAATGGTGTGGGTGACCATATCACAGACCACCATCCGGTAGCCGCCCTGTTTGAGCCGCTCCAAGGTGTGGCGCACCTCCTCGGCACTGCGGACGGTGAGGATGTCCAGATCAAAGTTCAGCAGGCTGCAAAGGGTGTGGGCGGGCTCGGTGATGCTGGGAAAGCCCACGATGGCGTACAGGCTGGTGTAGTTCTCCGCCAGTTTCATGGTGCGCAGCACATCATACACCGAGATATGGATATCCACCACCGGCAGGTCGGTCACCTGCCGGATCAGGGTGGCGGTGCCGCCGCGGGAGATGATGCAGTCGTAGCTGTTGGGGGCCATGCGCTGCACGATGGCCTGTCCTTCTTCCAGATCGCCGGTGTACACCTCCAGCTCAACGTTGGGGTAGGCCTGCGCCGCCTGCTCCATGGCGGTGCGCATTCCGTCGTAGGGGGCAATGCCCAGAATGCGGGTGTGAGTCTCGACCATAAAACGTCCCTCCGTGTTTCTCTTTGAAACTATTATAAACGGTCTGGTTCAAAAAGAAAACAGAATATGGTTTCAAAATAGAACGTTTTCGCCAACAAAACAAGAAGAAAATTGAAAACGTGCTAAAATGAAACACTTTTCCCGCTTGCGCCGGGTGCATTCCCGCGGCGGATACGGCATAATGAAAGCACAAAAACAAGTGAGGGGGCACGAACAATGCTTCGCCTGCTGATGATTGCAGATGATTTTACGGGTGCGCTGGATACCGGCGTACAGCTTGCGGCACACGGCATCCCCACGCAGGTCGTGGTGGGTCAGGCAGACCTTTCCGCCTGCAGCAGCACCGTGCTGGTGGTGGATACCGAAACGCGGCATCTGCCCGCCGCAAAGGCTGCAAAGGCCGTTGAAGAGCTGGCCCGCAGCGCGGTGGAAAACGGCGTGGGCTGCATCTATAAAAAGACGGATTCTGCCCTGCGCGGCAACATCGGCGCAGAGCTTGCCGCCCTGCTCAAAGCAAGCGGCGCACGCAATTTGCCCTTTCTGCCGGCCTTCCCGCAGATCGGACGCACCACAAAAAAGGGCGTCCACTACATCGACGGTGTGCCGGTGAACGAAAGCCCCTTCGGCATCGACCCCTTCGAACCGGTGCGCTGCGCCGAGGTGACAAAGCTGATCCATTTGCAGACCGACATCCCCGCACAGAACCTGCGCCCCGGTGAGACGGCAGCGGACAAGACCGGCATTCTGGTGTATGACGCCGCCACCGCCGCAGACCTTGAAGCAGCCGGGCGGCAGCTGTTCCAGAATGGAACGCCCCCGGTGCTGGCAGGCTGCGCAGGCTTTGCGGCCTTTCTGCCGGAGCTGCTGGGGCTTTCGGACGGCAGCGTGGTCGAGACCCCGCAGCTGGATCCCCGGCTGCTGGTGCTCTGCGGCAGCGTGAACCCCATCACCCTGCGGCAGATGGACACCGCCGAAAAGGCAGGCTTTGCCCGCCTGCGGCTGACCCCCCGGCAGAAGCTGGAGCCCGGCTACTGGGCAAGCGCCGACGGCAAGGCTGCGCTGGCTGAAATTGAACAGATGCTGGCAGCAACCCCCCGCTGCATCATCGAGACCAACGACGCCGGGGGCAACCAGCTTACCGCCGATTACGCCGCCGCCCGGGGCATTGACTTGGACGGCCTGCGGGTGGGCATTTCCGGCAGCGTCGGGCAGATGTTCGGGGCGCTGTTCGGCAGCGAACATCTGGGTACGCTGCTGCTCACCGGCGGCGACACCCTGCTGCAATGTATGAACAGCGTGGGCGCACGGGAGCTGGAACCGGTATGCGAGCTGGAAAGCGGCATCGTGCTGGCGCGGTTCACCTATCAGGGGCGCACCCGCTACGTCATTACCAAGTCCGGCGGCTTTGGGCAGGAGGATCTGCTGGTGGAGCTGGCAGACCGCATTGCAAAGCATTGAGAATGGAAGCAGACAGCCCTTTGCGGCTGGAACGGAAGATAAATGTAACAGAAGGAGAACGACCATGACCTATGCAAAACTGCCCGGCCTGACCTGGGACGGCACCGTGTACGAGAACGAGGAGATGGGCACGCTGGAGGCCCTGCTGCCCACCGGCGGCTGGCCCACCGCCCACGCACCTGCCATGGTGGAGTTGCCCAACGGTGACCTGCTCTGCTGCTGGTTCGCCGGTACTTATGAGGGCAGCGCAGATGTGCACATCATCTGCTCAGTGCTGCCGCATGACGGTACCAGGTGGCTGGAGCCGGTGGATATCTCCGGCGACCCCACCCGCAGCGAGCAGAACCCCTCGCTGTTCTACGGCCCGGACAACGCCGTGTGGGCGATGTACACCGCCCAGCTGGACCGCGTAGAGGGTAAGGACAATATGCAGTTCACCGCTGTGGTGCGCTGCCAGAAGAGCACCGACGGCGGCAAAACATGGGGCGCTTACACCACCGTGTTCCCGGAGGAAGGCACCTTCTGCCGCCAGCCCATTCAGGTGCTGTCCAACGGCCGCTGGATCTTTGCCAACTGGCTGTGCACCGACTCTGCCGAGGGTCTGTCCGGCGACCCCACCGCCTTCCGCATCTCGGACGATGAGGGCAAGACTTGGCGCATGGTCATGATGCCCGGCAGCAACGGCCACGTCCACGCCAATGTCATCGAGTTGGAGCCGGGGCATCTGGTGGCCTTTATGCGCAACCGCGAGGCCTACCGCATCCACCGCAGCGAGTCCTTTGACTGGGGCGAGACTTGGAGCGTGCCCGCACCCACCCCGCTGCCCAACAACAACTCCAGCATCAGCGCGGTCAAGCTGCAGAGCGGCCGCATCGCCATTGCCTATAACCCCACCTGCACCCCCAACCCCGTGCCCGGCAAGGCTGCATGGCCCGGCCTGCGCTGCCCGGTGGCGGTGGCGCTTTCGGAGGACGGCGGCCTGACCTTCCCCATCATCCGCTGGATGGAGCGCGGCGAGGGCTACATGGGCGATGAGAACAAGACCAACAACAAGCAGTACGAGTACCCCTACCTGATGCAGGGACGGGACGGCATGCTGCATCTGGCCTACGCTGCCCGCACCCGGCAGGGCATCAAGTACGTCCGTTTCTCGGAGCAGGACGTGCTGGGCGCAAAGCGGGAGACCGTGGGTCTGTATAACCCCACCGCAGCCCAGAGCCGCTGAAAAAAGCTTTTCGAGAGTTTCATCCTTTTTATAGATTAGAACATCATTCAGGAGGTTGATCAGTATGCTGACCCAGTACAATCTTAAAATGCCGCACGCAGTTTACGGCGGCGAGAACGCTATGGACAATATCACCGCCATCATCAAGGCACGCGGCGCAAAAAAGGTAGCCATGTTTACCGATAAGGGCATTGAGGGCGCAGGCCTGTTTGCTCTGCCGGAAGAGGCCGTCAAGGCCTCCGGCGCAGAGTACTATGTGCTGGACGAGCTGCCCCCGGAGCCCAGCTACATGGCTGTGCAGAAGCTGGTGGACGAGTTCAAGGTTTCCGGTGCAGACCTCATCGTGGCCTGCGGCGGCGGCTCCGTGATGGACGCTGCCAAGCTGGCAAGCGTGCTGGTGACCGACGCCTACGGCGTGAAGGAGCTGCTGGATAACCCCGGCATGGCACAGAAGTGCGTGCCCATCGTGCTGATCCCCACCACCGCCGGTACCGGCGCCGAGGTCACCCCCAACGCCATCGTGGCTGTGCCGGAGAAGGAACTGAAGGTGGGCATCGTCAACGAGAACATGATCGCGGACTACGTCATTCTGGACGCCCGCATGATCAAGAACCTGCCCCGCAAGATCGCAGCCGCTACCGGCGTGGATGCGCTGGCACACTGCATCGAGTGCTTTACCAGCAACAAGGCCAACCCCTTCAGCGATCTGTACGCACTGGAAGGCCTTGACCTGATCCTGAACAACATCGAAAAAGCCTGCGATGACCCCGAGGCCATGGCAGAGAAGAACCGGATGCAGATCGCAGCCTACTACGGCGGTCTGGCCATCACCGCTTCCGGCACCACCGCTGTGCACGCACTGAGCTACCCGCTGGGCGGCAAGTACCACATTGCACACGGCGTGTCCAACGCCATCCTGCTGGCACCGGTCATGCGCTTCAACAGCGAGCACCCCGCCGTGCGCGAGCGTCTGGCTGCCGCCTACGACCGCTGCTGCCACGAGGAAAAGACCTGCACCACCGTGGAGGAAAAGACTGCATGGATGATCGCCCGTCTGGAGCACATCGTCAAGCATCTGGATATCCCCACCAGCCTCAAGGAGTTCGGCGTGCCTGCCGAGGATCTGGAAGGTCTGGTCAACGCCGGTATGCAGGTACAGCGCCTGCTGGTGAACAATATGCGCCCCGTTACCGCCGACGACGCACGCAAGCTGTATCAGGAGATCATGTAATAGAAAAGGAGTAAAGACTTATGAAGACCAGCGATATCAAGGGCATCATCCCTCCCGTAATCACCCCCATGAACAACGACCCTGAGCAGACGGTCAACCATCAGGCTCTGCGCGAGCAGGTGGAGCGCCTGCTGGCAGGCGGCGTGCACGGCATCTTCCCCATGGGCACCAACGGCGAAGCCTACGCCCTGTCCTTCCAGGAGAAGGAAGAGATCCTTGCCACTGTCATCGATCAGGTAAAGGGCCGCGTACCGGTCTACGCAGGCACCGGCTGCATCACCACCGCCGAGACCATCCGCCTGAGCAAGCGTGCCGAGGAGCTGGGCGCAGACGCACTGTCCATCATCACCCCCAGCTTTGCACTGGCCTCCCAGAAGGAGCTGTACGACCACTACACCGCCGTGGCAAAGGCCGTGAACCTGCCCATCATCCTGTACAACATCCCCGCCCGCACCGGCAACAAGCTGCTGCCCGAGACCGTGCAGGCACTGTGCCGTGACGTGGAGAACATCGTAGGCGCAAAGGATTCCAGCGGCGATATCGAGAACCTGAAGGCCTACATCCGCCTGACCCGCGAGCTGGATAAGGAAGTTGCTATTCTGGCCGGTAACGACGGTGCCATCCTGACCTGCCTGAAAGAGGGCGGCGCAGGCGGCATTGCAGGCCGTGCCAACATCTGGCCGGAGACCGTTGCCAAGATCTACGATTGCTTCAAGGCCGGGGATCTGGAGGGCGCACAGGCTGCACAGGACGCCATTGCCATCCTGCAGCAGACCTTCAAGTACGGCAACCCCAACACCATCATCAAGACCGCCGTTGCCCTGCAGGGTCACCCTGTTGGCAAGTGCCGCGCACCCTTCAACTATGTGCCGGAAGAGGGCATGGAGGCCATCAAGAAGGTTCTGGCAGAGAACGAGGCCAAGGGTCTGCACTGAAACGCGCTGAAGCAAGGAGAAGGCTGCTATGAATAAACCCATTGTCGGTATTACCATGGGCGATCCCGCCGGTTCCGGCCCGGAGATCACCATCAAGGCTCTGGCAGATCCGGAGCAGTATACCTACTGCCGCCCCATCGTTGTGGGTGACGTGAAGGTGTTCGAGCAGGCCAGGAAGTTCGTTGGCCGTGAGGACATCGTCATCCACCGCTGCGACAAGGTGTCGGATGCTCTGTTCACCCCCGGCACCATCGATGTGCTGCATCTGGATCTGATCGAGGACATCAGCAAGTTCGAGATAGCAAAGGTCAGCGTGGAGGGCGGCAACGCCGCTTTCCAGTGTGTCAAGAAAGTCATCGAGCTGGCCATGGCCGGTGAGGTGGATGCTACCTGCACCAACGCCCTGAACAAGGAAGCCATGAACAAGGCTCTGGAATACTATCACGGCGAGAAGTCGGACGGCTACACCCATTTCGACGGCCACACCGAAATTTACGCCACCTACACCCATACCAAGAAGTACACCATGATGCTGGCCCACCACGACCTGCGCGTGGTCCACGTCTCCACCCACGTCTCCCTGCGCGAAGCCTGCGACCGGGTCAAGAAAGAGCGCGTGCTGGAAGTCATCGAGATCGCCAATAAAGCCTGCAAGGATATGGGCATCGAGAACCCCCGCATCGCTGTGGCCGGCCTGAACCCCCACTGCGGCGAGAACGGCCTGTTCGGCCGCGAGGAGATCGAGGAAATCCCCCCGGCCATCGAGGCTGCCAAGGCCGAGGGCATCACCGGTGTTGTGGGTCCCTGCCCGCCGGACAGCGTTTTCTCTCAGGCCCTCGGCGGCTGGTACGACATCGTGGTCTGCATGTACCACGATCAGGGCCATATCCCGCTCAAGACCGTGGGCTTTGTCTACGACCGCGAAAAGCAGGAGTGGAAGGCCGTGGAGGGCGTCAACGTCACGCTGGGCCTGCCCATCATCCGCGCCAGCGTGGACCACGGCACCGACTTCTACCATGCAGGGAAGGGCAACGGCAATGAGCTGAGCCTTGTCAACGCCATCAAGTATGCGGTCAAAATGACCGGCCGCGCCAACTAAGTTATCCCCATCCCAACCAATTCTTCATTTTCTTCCAGAGAGAGCCGCTGCACCCCGTACGGTGCGGCGGCTTTTTCTGGTTTTGGGGACGAACTCCCTCAGGGAGCGAACCCTCTCAGGCGCTTCCGTGCCAGATGAGGGGCAGCACCCGTTAGCCTTGCACGCCCTCTCAGGCGCTCCCGCGCCAGCTCTCCCAAGGGGAGAGCCAAGGTCTAAGGCTCGTTGCTAAAGTATTAGGTTCAATGAGGAAGTTTTCGGCAGTGCTCTTGGCTCTCCCTTTGGGAGAGCTGGCAAAGCCGTAGGCTTTGACTGAGAGGGCGCACGGCGATAGCCGTGACGGAAAGGGTGCCCTGTTTCAAAAAGCAACAAATCAGCCGAAACTAACCGCAATATGTTTCAAAAAGCGACACATTGCAGCAAAAGAATTGAACAAATTCTGAATACGTTTCAAAAAAGAACACAACGAGCCCAAAAATGATTGTGACGCACAGCGGAAAACTATATACTTTTAATCAAGAAAGCCGCATCGGAATTGTGCAAAGGGTCGGGCTCTTGCGCAACAGGGACTGCGGACACAAAAAAGGAGGAAACGTTCTATGACACTTCCCATGATCATTGCTCTGGCAGTGACTGTCCTCATGATCATCCTGATCATGGTGGATAAACTGCCCTTCGGTGCACCCCCGCTGCTGGCGCTGCTGCTGCTGGTGGTGTTCGGCGTTACCGACATCAAGACCGCCTTCGGCGGCTTCGCAAACCCCACCATCGTCATGCTGGCATCCTTCATGGCCATCATTGCGGCCCTGCAGAAGACCAGCTTCATCGTCAAGTTCAAGCAGACCATGTTCAACATGGCCAGCAAGGGCGGCTTTAAGGCATACGTCCTGCTGATCCTCATTGTTATGCTGGGCTGCAGCCTGTTCGGCACCGGTTCCACCGCCTACTATGTGCTGGTCATCGGCCTGCTGTCCACTCTGCCCTACTCCAAGCAGCTGCCCCCGTCCAGGGTTCTGATGCCTGCGGGCTTTGCAGCAAACCACCCGCTGCTGCCCTTCAACACCGCTCTGCAGTACGGCATCGTGATCGCCGTTCTGGAAAGCGCAGGCGTTGCGGCAAACGTCAATCTGGTCAAGTTCTCTCTGGTCAACCTGTGCCTGTCCATCGGCTTCCTGGTGTGGTGCATCCTGGCCTACAAGATCCTGCCGGACCACCCCATTGCCGAGGCCAAGGAAGAGGCTCTCCACGCCGGTGAGCAGAAGGTCGCTCTGACCAAGAATCAGGAGCTCATCACCTACTTCAGCTTTGTGCTCGCCGTTGTGGGCATGATCCTGCAGAGCAAGATCGGTGACGCAGGTTACGCCATCACCGGTCTGGCCGTGGGCATCATCCTGATCTCCGGCGTCATGGACTTCAACGAGATCCGCAACTCCATCAGCGCACCCATCATCCTGATGTCCGCAGGCGTCATCGGCATTGCCGATGCTCTGGGCAACACCGGCCTGACCAGTCTGGTGGGCGAGACCGTTGCCAAGATGCTGGGCACCAACGTCAACCCCTTCGTGCTGATCTTCGCCTTCTGCATCCTGACCAGTGTGCTGGCCACCCTGACCGGTTCCACCATCGGCACCGTGTACGTCTTTGCTCCCATGGCCATTGCCACCTGCGTCAATCTGGGTCTGGACCCCACCGCAGCCGCTGCCGCTATCGTGGTCTCCAGCTGGTGCGGACACTTCCTGCCCATTGACGGTATGCCCGCCATGATTATGGGCGCCGGCGACTACAAGATCACCGAGTTCTGGAAGTTCACCATTCCGCAGTACTTCATCCGTCTGCTGGCGCTGACGGTGGGCGCTGTGCTGATCTTCCCCATGAAGTAACAGGAGAAACACCAAATGAAAAACACGTTTGAGCTGGAGCACGTTGGCATCAACACCGACAACGCAGGCGAGGCCGAGCAGCTGGCGCTGCTGCTGTGCAAGCTGTTCAACTTAGAGCCCCGCCACGGACAGAAGTCCGAGTTTGCCGGTAACTATTTCGAGTGCATGAAGAGCCCCTTTCTGGGCAAGAACGGCCACATCGCAATGCGCACCCCCGACCTGAAGGCTGCGATGGAGGAGCTGGAGGAAAATGGCTTCCGCTTCCGCATGGAGACTGCCGCCTATTTTGAGGACGGCCGCATCAAGAATGTGTATCTTGAGGGCGAGTACGGCGGTTTTGCCATCCACATCATGCAGAAATAACGCCAACTGACCGATCTTGTGCAGAACCGGGGATGGAGCAATCCGTTCCCGGTTCTGTGGTTCACGCCCCGCGAAAATTCAGAGGAGAAAAATTATGCTGGTTCCTGTATTGCTATTTATCGTCGGTCTGCTGTTCCTGATCAAGGGCGGCGACTGGTTCGTGGACGGTGCTTCGGCACTGGCCCGGCGGTTCCATCTGCCGGAGCTGCTCATCGGCGCAACGGTGGTATCCATCGGCACCACTCTGCCGGAGGTCATGGTGTCCACCATGTCCGCCGTGTCCGGCCATGGTGAGATCGCCTACGGCAATGCCATCGGCTCGGTCATCTGCAACTCTGCCCTGATCGCCGCCATCACCATCGCCGTCCGTCCGGGCAAGGTAGACCCCAAGACCCTGCGGGTGCCAGTGGCCTTTTTCTTCGCGGCGGCGGCCGTCTACTGCTTCGCCGCTTACGGGATGGGCCGCTTCACCCGGCCTTTGGGTCTGCTGATGCTGGCAATGTTCGCGGCCTATATGGTGGCGAATGTCTGGCAGATGAAAAATGCCCCGGCAGAGCCGGAGCACGAAGAAGAGTTGATGAGCCTTGGGCGGATCGTTTTGCGGCTGGTGGTGGGCGCGACCCTCATCGCGCTGGGTGCGAACCTGCTGGTGGACAACGGCACCATCATTGCACAGGCGCTGGGCGTGCCCGAATCCGTCATTGCACTCACCTTCGTGGCGCTGGGCACTTCGCTGCCCGAGCTGGTCACGGCCATTACCTCGCTGATGAAGGGGCACAGCGACCTCTCGCTGGGCAACGTCGTGGGCGCGAACGTCTTCAATCTCGTGCTGGTCAGCGGCGTGTCGGTGGCGCTGGCACCGTTTGATATTCCACAGAGCGCGACTCTGTTCGGCATCAACTCGAGCCTCGTGCTCGAACTGCCCGTGATGCTGCTGGTGATGATCCTGCTGACCATCCCGGCGCTGGTGCGCGGCAGACTCTCCCGCGTGCAGGGCGTGGCGCTGCTCTGCATCTATGCCGCGTTCTGCGCGGTGCAGTTCACGCTGTGAGGCTTGACAATCTGCGTGCTGACGTCTATAATAAAGATAAAGAAAGGCGCTGCCCATACAGTGGTCAGCTTCCTCCTTCAGCAACACATTTTACGAGAAAATATGACCGCCAGAGTGTAGGAGCTATGGGCGGTCATTTTTCTTGCCATTTTATTTTTTTGAATCGTGTTTTGCCCGAGGCTTGTCCCGAAAGACGTCCCTCGAAATCATCCACGTCACATTGATGACGCCGATGACGACTGTAGCCAAAAGGTTCAGTGCGGAAAAAACAATATTCAGAATATCCATAATGGACTCCTCCTTCAAGTAGCGGATGTGTAACATTCGAACCATCAGGAGGATGACAAAAAATTGAACTTCCTCCTGACGCGGCACAATGTGATACGAAGGAGGGAAGCATGACCGCTGCACTTGCAGAACAGCGCCTTTCTTACCGATAAGGATACCATAAAATTGGACAGAAAGCAATCTCTTTCCCTATTGACAAACGGAGATGACATTTTATAATAGCCGGAGAAAATGCCCGCTTGAGCAAGTAAAAGATGAAGCCAGCCGCAGAACGGAAAACTGCGGCTGGCTTTTTGTTTTTATCAGGAAGTAAAGACGGCGATCACGAAGGTCTGTCCGCCGATGGTGCCGACGGCAAAACTGACCTGACAGCAATCGATATTGGAAGAAATGTCAGGCAGGACGAGGAATCTCCGATTTTTGAGCAGCGTCTGGGCAGCGGATGAGAGAAGGGCATCATCCGATAAGTCGGAGTCCAGCGCGGCGTAGCTGACCTTGCACGGCCTTGCGGACAGGGAAGGATAGCTGGCCAGCAAGCCGTCGGCACAATGCACCGGGCTGGTATCACCCGTACTGTCGGAGAGGAGCGAGGCCACCTTGCTGGCGTCATCGGCGCAGACTTTTTGAAGATAGGCAAGGACAGCCTCGGCGGCAGAGTCATTGCCATAGATAAAGTGGCTGGAATCGCTGTCGTCAAAGTGGGTGTAATAATGTTTATTCAGGGCGGCGAGAAGCCGGGCCTTGCCCTGCGTGCTGTCTTTTGTGGAAATGTCCGGCAGGACGAACACTCCGCCGCCGACCTGACAGCCGCAAAGCAGGAGTGTAAGGCCCAGAATGAGCGTAAGGATGGCAGTGCGGCGGTTTGTGCATCGTGTCATGGCAGAACCCTCCCGTCTGCGCAGTCCGTCTGTTTATCGCAAGGCAAGAAATTAGTGCAACATGAAAACAACATATTTGCGATATGCAATTCAACGCTGTTGCTGTTGCATTAAAAAGTTGAATTGCTATGATTCGAAAACCGTTGAAACAGACGGCGAACAGCGCTTTAAAACACTTACGGCTTCTACAACACAATGATAAGACGATGACGGGAAGATGTCAATATTCTGACGTAAAATCGAAAAAAGTCTGGATGGATGCCCAATTCGAAATGTCGAGAACCGGCAGATTGAACAATTCCGGGAGAAAGAAAGAACAGCTCCACCCGGGAAGGTGGAGCTGTTGCAATCCGTCGATTTTTATGGTATCCTTATTTGCAGGAAAGGCGCTGTTCTGCAAGTGCAGCGGTCATGCTTCCCTCCTCGGTGTCATTGTTCGTGTCATCGTCAGGAGGAAGTCCAATTTTTTGTCATCCTCCTGACGGTTCGATTGTTTTTACATGAGATACTTGAAGGAGGATTCCATCATGGAAATTTTAAATATTGTTTTTTCCGCACTGAACCTTTTGGCTACAGTCGTCATCGGCGTCATCAATGTGACGTGGATGATTTCGAGGGACGTCTTTCGGGACAAACCTCGGGCAAAACACTATTCGAAAAAATAAAATGACAAGAAAAATGACCGCCCAGACTTCCAAACCGTGGCGGTCATATTTTCTAATGTGACACTCAAGGAGGGAAGCTGACCATTGTGCGGACAGTGCCTTTCCTTATCTTTATTATAGACGTCAGCACGCGGATTGTCAAGCACCGGAAGGCATTGCAATCCGTCGATTTTTATGGTATCCTTATCGGTAGGAAAGGCGCTGTTCTGCAAGTGCAGCGGTCATGCTTCCCTTCTTGGGGTCACCGATGTGTCGTGCCCTTAGAGGAAGTTCAATTTTTTGTCGCCCTCCGAGGGTACGAGTGTTTTTATACATGAGTTACTCAAGGAGGTATTCCGTTATGGAAATTTGGAATAATGTTCTCGCCCTGCTCACCCTTTTGGTCACTGTCATCATTGGCACGGCCAAGATCACTTGGACGCTTGCCCAAGCGATTTTTCGTGACTCGCACCGCGCAAAACACGATTCGAAAAAATAAAATGACAAGAAAAATGACCGCCTAGGCTCCCAATCCGATGGCGGTCATGTTTTCTAACGTGACACTCAAGGAGGGAAGCTGACCACTGTGCGGACAGCGCCTTTCCTTATCTTTATTATAGACGTCAGCACGCGGATTGTCAAGCGCACACTGCCCTTTTTGTTAGGGCATACCGCAGAGCGTTTCCGGCAGGCCAAAAGCCTCTCCCTTTGGGAGAGGTATCACCAGAGATGACGGAGAGGGCAAGCCCGTCATAGCCGAGCCGCCGGCGTGCCGGACTGCACGGAGCGGGTTATCACATCTTCGCCACAAATCTATCACAAACACCCGGTTTTTGCACCCCAAACTCCGGTACAAATGCACGGCAAACCAACACTTTGCCATTTTTTTAAGGGGTTGATTAGGCAAAACGCCGAAACGAATACCGTATCTTGACAATCTTGTGAAAATGAACTATACTAGGCCTATCGAGACAAGCCACGCAATAATTGTAGTGGTTTGCCGAAATAAAAATCATTTTTTATTGGAGGAATACCACTATGAAAATGTTCAAGAAACTCATGGCTGTTGCTCTGACTGCTGTTATGGCTGTCTCCATGCTGACCGGTTGCGCCATGAACGACGCTGCTAAGCAGAACGCTCTGATCAATGCTCTGAACTCTGACAGCGTTAAGAGCGATTACACCTACAGCTCTGCTGATTATGAGGGTGCAGCTAAGCACGCTTGGAAGAATGAGCTGGGCGAAGGCAAGACTGTTGTCCCGGGTAAGGGCACTAAGGTCGAGTACAAAGAAAAGAACTACGTCTGCTACGTTGTTGAGACTCCGGACAGCCCTAAGAAGGCTGTGAACTGGGCTGCTGATGCCAAGCTCATCGATCAGGTCATGAGCGTTTCTGCTGAGAAGACCGGCGATAAGAAGGACAAGATCAAGATTGATGTTACCTTTGAGAGCTACAAGGCTCAGGGCGCTGAGAAGTCCACTCACTACGCTATCGTTATTGCTAAGGCTGCTGTCTAATCAGCGCATCCAACTAAGCTATTACAGGCACACGGCCTGTAATTGATAACCATTATGCCTGTGTCTCAAGTGCGTAATGATTATCTCACATAGTCTGAGGGCGAGGCTCCGCAAGGGGTCTCGCCCTTGGGCTTTTTATGGGGCAGAAGGGCTATTGACAAACGAAGGGCATCTGGCTATAATAAAACTGGATAATAGGATGCATTGGGCGGGTTTCAAACTTGATGGAAAATACTGGAAACTTCAAAAATGCGAAAATGTGTATTTTTGAAGTGCTAAAAAATACGGAAAATGCATTGAAATGGCTACAAAATGACGCTGAGACGCGATATATGAGATGAAGCATAAAAGCGTCGGAATACAACAGAATGCGACAGAAAGCGTCGGGTTCTCGGGCGCGCTGCGGTACGGGCCGGGTCGATGGTTCTGGATAAGCGCATTTTGTCAAGCTGCTGTTGGTCTTGACAGCAGGGCACTCCTGTTTGCGAAATATCAGGCTTTGTTCGTCTGGCGTGGGCCTGACCGGCACGCCAGTGGCTCCCACTTTGGGGGAGCTGGCGCGAAGCGCCTGAGAGGGCAAGGATGCTGGCGGAGAAATGCAAACGCAGCGATAGTATCGCTCCGACAATGACTTCTGCTTATCGCTGCATAGCAAACCGGCTGTGACGGGCTTGCCCTCTCCGTCACCTTTGGTGACACCTCTCCCAAAGGGAGAGGCTTTCGGCCTACCGGTAAGGCTCTGCGATATGCCGTAAAGCGTGCTTGACAATCCGCGTGCTGACGTCTATAATGGAGATAAGGAAAGGCGCTGTCCGCACAATGGTCAGCTTCCTCTTCCGATGTCATGATTTACAAGAAAAAATGACCGCCGGAGTTTGGTCGCTACGGGCGGTCATTTCTTTTTTGCTGCTATATGTCGTGCGAAATCCTCGCTTGACAATCTGCGTGCTGACGTCTATAATAAAGATAAGGAAAGGCGCTGTCCGTGCAAACGGCTAGCTCCTCACCGGCATATGGTCAAAAAGAATGACCGCCACGGTTGGAAGCGTTGGGCGGTCATTTCTTTTTGTCGTTATTGCCATTATCGTGCGAAATCCGCCATGCAATGTCAAAAGTGACATGCATGACCTGAACCAACAGCACCAGTAGACTGACGATGAAGGCCAGAAGTGCAAAGACTTCAGCAAGAGTCATGTGGCATCCCCCCTTACTCGATGAGCATCGGGAGGAAAACTTCAAAAAGCGCCCTCCCATGCTCATTTCGTTCCAAAGAACGATGTAGCAAAGCCGGGAGGAGCATAGCCGCCTGCGTTTGACGAAACAGCGCCTTTCCTGCAAACAAGGATACCACAAAAACCGACAGAAAGCAATCTTTTTCCCTATTGACAGGCGGGAAGAATATTTTGTATAATACGGTCATAGAAATACTCGCTCGAACGAGCGGGTAAAAATGAAGACAGCTGCGGAACAGGAAAACGCAGCTGTCTTTTTTATCGCAATTTTCAAAAATAGTGCCTATCAAAATAGCATATTTGCGATAT
>ERZ779876.2047-NODE-2047-length-15495-cov-3.626554_pt1 | contig 15495 bp, 9 predicted proteins | sample MGYA00511068_ERZ779876 | MGnify/ENA primary metagenome ERZ779876 (study PRJEB29588, sample SAMEA1970858) | human gut metagenome | biome: human gut; feature: human-associated habitat; material: faeces | place: Denmark | collected 2008/2010 ...
TTTTTCATAAAAAGAACCGAATAGCGACGGGGCGAGAGGGTGGAGCCGCTTTGCGAGAGCAAAGCGATTTCGCGGCGAACTATTGCATATCATCGAAAGTTGAGCGAAATCAAACGATTGATAATCGTTTGGCGGGGCGCGCCGCTAAAGGCGAGAGCCCCGTCGCCTCGACCAATTATGAAAAAGACACCTGTTTTAAGGTGTCTTTTTCATAAAAAGAACCGAATAGCGACGGGGCGAGAGGGTGGAGCCGCTTTGCGGGAGCAAAGCGATTTCGCGGCGAACTATTGCATATCATCGAAAGTATAATAAAAAACGCGTTCATCGCATTTTAACAACGGAATATATTGCGTCGTTCCGGCTCGCTTGCGGCCGAAACGATTTTTATTTTGCGGATTTTGAAAATCGCAGAGTCAAAAGACTTGATAAAATCCGAAAAAAAGTGTATAATAATATCTGTAAAAATTTACTTATTTTCCGTAAATAAAAATCGGAAATCACACCGGATCGCCGGAAATTTATACGGCGGAACTTCTCCGGAATCGCTCAGAGGTTGTACATGCAGGGAAAATACTTTATCGTAACGTACGGTTGTCAGATGAACGTACACGAATCCGAAAAAATCGCGGGGCTTCTCCGCACGGCAGGCTACGAATCGGCAAATTCGCAGGAAGATGCAGACGTTATCGTTTTCAATACCTGCTGCATCCGCGAAAACGCCGAAAATCATGCTTTCGGCAACATCGGCGCGTTGAAAAAGCTGAAAAAACAGAAAAAAGATTTAATCATAGCCGTCGGCGGCTGCATGACGCAGGAAAAAGGCAAAACCGACGTTCTGAAAGAAAAATTTCCGTTTATCGACGTTATTTTCGGCACGCTCAATCTGGAAGAATTGCCCGTGTTGATCGAAGAAAAACGCCGCGCGAAAAAGCGCGTTGTAAAAATCCGCGAAAAAGAGGGCGAAATCGTAGAAACGGTTACGCCGTTCCGCACCAGCTTTCCCAACGCATGGGTAAATATCGCGTACGGTTGCAACAATTTCTGCTCGTACTGCATCGTGCCTTACGTCCGCGGCAGAGAGCGTTCGAGAAAAACGGAAAACATTTTAGCCGAAGTCGAATCGCTCGTAAAGCAGGGGTATAAAGAAATCACGCTGCTCGGTCAGAACGTCAATTCTTACGGCAACGATCTGTCGGACGGTTCGAATTTTGCCGATCTTCTCGATAAGGCTGCGTCCGTCGAAGGCAAATTTCGCCTTCGTTTCATGACGAATCACCCCAAAGATTTCACCGAGGACGTCGTGCGGGTGATGAAGAAACACGAGGGCAAAATCTGCCGCCTCGTGCATCTGCCCGTTCAGTCCGGTTCCAACGAAATTTTAAAACAGATGAACCGCCGCTACACCGCCGAAAAATATCTCGGTGAAGTCAGAATGTTAAAAACGCTGATTCCCGAAGCGGAAGTTACCACCGATATCATTGTCGGTTTTCCGGGCGAAACGGAAGAAGACTATCTTCAAACGGAAGCGCTTGTAAAAGAAGCGGATTTCGCTTCGGCGTTCACGTTCGTATATTCCAGGCGCAGCGGCACGAAAGCCGCGGAAATGGAAAATCAGATTCCCGAAGAGGTTTCGAAGAATCGCATTATGCGCCTTGTGGAACTCGTCAATTCCAAAACGCGCGAAAAATCGGAAAAATACGTCGGAAAAACGGTGGAAATTCTCTGCGAAGATTACGACGAAAAGAAAAAGACGTATCTCGGCAGAGACGAATTCGGCAGAATGGCATATTTTCCCTATCCGCACAATCTTATCGGCAAATTTGTATCCGTGCACGTAAATTCCGCCAACGGTATTTCGCTCACGGGCGACGTCGTTGCCGTCGAAGATTGAAGCAAGGGGCGTAAAATACAAAATCACGTGGCATAACAGGCAAGGACAACGATCGCATGGAAAATTCCAAAGAAGAAAAAAACAAAAAGCAGAAGAAACCGTCCGAGATGATGCAGCATTATCTTGCCGTCAAGGAAAAATATAAAGACTGTTTCGTTTTTTACCGTCTGGGCGATTTTTACGAGATGTTTTACGACGACGCAATCAAAGCGTCGGAACTGCTCGACTTAACGCTCACCGCGCGCGACAGCGGGCTTGAGGAGCGCGCGCCGATGTGCGGCGTTCCTTATCACGCCGTCGATACTTACATCTCCAAATTGGTATCTCTGGGCGAAAAGGTGGCTATCTGCGAACAGCTTTCCGATCCGAAAGCGGCGGGGGGCGGACTGGTGGAACGCGACGTCGTCCGCGTTGTTTCCGCCGGCACGCTCGTAGAAGATACGCTGCTCGACGAAACGAAGAATAATTATATCGCCTGCGTTTCCAAAACGGCGGAAAGCGTCGCCGTCGCCTGGGCGGATATCACGACGGGCGAATTTTTCGTTACCGAATTTAAGGGCGACGGAGAAAAGGCGCTCACGGAAACGGTCAGTCTGCTTCTTCGTTATTCCGTGGCGGAAGTCATCTGTAACGACGACATGGCGCTTTGTTCCCGTAACATCAAAGAAATCCGTCACGGCGCGTTGCCGCCGTTTTCCTGTTACGTTCCGTGGGCGTTCAACGTGAAACACGCGGAAAAAAACCTTCTGGAACAATTCAAAGCCGCCACGCTGGCGCCGTACGGAATCGCGGGCAAAGAAAACTGCATTTCCGCCGCGGGCGCGCTTATCGAATACCTGAAAGAAACGCAGAAACGTTCGCTTGATAACGTTTCTTCCGTCGAACTGTACGACAGAAACGAATTTCTCACGCTCGATTCCATCGCCGTAAGAAATCTGGAACTGGTAAAAAACAACGCCGAGGGCAAAAAATACGGCTCGCTGCTGTGGGTGCTCGATCAGACGAAAACGGCGATGGGCGCCCGTCTGATGCGGCAATGGCTGTTATCGCCGTTAAAAAGCGAAGATAAAATCAACGCCCGTTTAAACGGCGTGGAAGAACTGTATAACGCTTCCGTGCTTCGGGTAGGGTTGCAGGAAACGCTCGGCGAAGTAAAGGACGTCGGCAGACTTGCGGGAAAAATTTCCTACGGCAACGCCACGCCGAAAGATCTCGAAGCGCTGAAAAAATCGCTTGAAATGCTTCCGTCGCTTCGTTTTCGCCTCTCCGGTTTTGCTTCCCCGATTTTAACGGGGCTTTTATCTTCGCTTCCAAACGTCGATGATCTCGCGTCGCTTTTATCGTCCGCCATCGCGGAAAACGCGCCCGCGCTCGTCAAAGACGGCGGTTACATCCGCGAGGGGTACGATGCCGAACTGGACGAACTTCGCGGCATGCGCGAACACGCCGCGTCGCTTCTCAAAGATATGGAAACGCGCGAAAAAGATCGTACGGATATCCGCACTTTGAAAATCGGTTTCAACCGGGTTTTCGGTTATTATATCGAAGTTTCCAATTCTTTCAAAGATAAGGTGCCGTCGGAATATATCCGCAAACAAACGCTGGCAAACGGCGAAAGATATATTACGGAAGAGCTGAAACAGCTCGAAGAAAAAATTTTAACCGGCGAAGAACGCGCGCTTGCACTCGAAGCCCGTATTCTCGATTACGTGCTTAAACAGCTTTCCGCGCGGCTGGAAGATTTGCTTAAAATCGCGGAAATTATCGCCAATCTCGATTGTCTTACCGCGTTGGCGACGGTTGCAAAAAACCGAAAATACGTCCGCCCGCAAATTGTTCCCGCAAACGGCGAATTAAAAATAACCGATGGCAGGCATCCCGTGGTGGAAGCGCTTTCCAAAGAACGTTTCGTTCCCAACGATACGCTGATGGATGAGGACGAAAACCGCAGCCTGATTATCACGGGACCGAACATGGCGGGCAAAAGCACGTATATGCGGCAGGTAGCCTTAATCGCGATAATGGCGCATATCGGCAGTTTCGTCCCCGCAAAGTCGGCGCAGATTCCGCTGATCGATCGTGTGTTCACGCGGGTGGGCGCCAGCGATAATCTCGTATACGATCAGTCTACCTTTATGGTGGAAATGACGGAAGTCGCCGCCATTCTTCTCAACGCCACCAAAAACAGCCTTCTCGTACTGGACGAAGTCGGACGCGGCACAAGCACTTACGACGGGCTTTCCATCGCGTGGGCGGTTGTGGAATACCTTGCCGAAAAAGTCCGCGCAAAAACGCTGTTCGCAACGCATTATCACGAACTTACCGAGCTGGAAAACACCATCGACGGCGTGAAAAATTATAAAGTAACCGTACGCGAACTTGGCGGCGGCGTGGTATTTCTTCGAAAAATCCAGCGCGGCGGCGCCAACCGCTCGTTCGGTATCGAAGTCGCTTCGCTTGCGGGCGTTCCGAAAGAAGTTACCGCCAGAGCAAAGGGGATACTGAAAGTCCTCGAAAAGAACGACGTCGCCAAAAAAAGCGCGGTTTCGCTTTCCGAAGTCGCCGTCGAAGCGGAAGAACCGTCCGAAAAAGTGCAGGCGGAAGAAAGAAAACGCAGCGAAGTGGAAGAAATCATCGCGGAAACCGACGTAAACTCGCTTTCTCCGATGCAGGCGCTTTTACTATTGAACGATCTCAAAGAAAAGCTCGCAAATTAAAATCACGGAAAAAGAATTATGGGTAAAATCAACATACTACCTTCAAGCGTATACAACAGAATCGCGGCGGGCGAGGTAATCGAACGTCCGTATTCCGTCGTGAAAGAACTGGTGGAAAACGCCATCGACGCAGGCGCCACGGAAATCGAAACCGATGTGGAAGAGGGCGGCAAAAGCCTGATCCGCGTGCTCGATAACGGGTCGGGAATCCTTCGCGAAGATTTGCCGTCGGTATTCTTGCCGCACGCCACCAGCAAACTTTCCAAAGCGGAAGATCTCGAAAATATTTTAACGCTCGGCTTCCGCGGCGAAGCCGTGGCGTCCATCGCTTCCGTTTCCGAACTTACCGTAAAATCCCGCACGGAAGGGGCGAAGTGTTATTCGCTTTCGGCGGTCGGCGGCACGCTCGGCGAAATCGAAGAAACTTCCGAAGCGTTCGCGCACGGCACCGAGGTTACCGTATCCAGGCTGTTTTTCAACGCGCCCGTGCGCTTGAAATTTTTAAAGACCGACCGCGGCGAAGAAACCGACATCGGCGCGTTTGTCTCCCGCTTCATTCTTTCCCGCCCCGATATTTCGTTTCGCTATTTTGTCAACGGCAAAAGCGTTCTGCAATCGTTCGGCGAGGGGGAAGAAGAAGCGTTTGCCTGCGTTTACGGCGCAAACGTTCTTGAAAATTGCTATCGTATCGACGCCGACAAACACGGCGTAAAAATCCGCGGCTTTATCGGCAATCAAAACTACACGAAAGCCACAAAATCCTATCAGACGGTGTTTTTAAACGGCAGATACATCAGCAATCAGACGATTTCTGCTGCCGTTACAAACGCCTATGCGAACTATCTGATGAAGCGCCAGTATCCTTTTTACGTGCTTCACATCACCGTCCCGCCCGAAATCGTAGACGTCAACGTGCATCCGAATAAATCGGACGTGCGCTTTTCCGATAACAAAATCATTTACGGCTGCGTTTATCGCGTTATTTCCGATGTGCTGGACGGCAACGCAAGCGCGCTCGATTACGTTGTGCCTTCGAAGAACGCTTTCGCTCCCGTTCCGCCCCGCGGCGCCGTCGATTTGTCGCCGCAGATGGAAACCTCGGTAACGGCAGCCGCCGCGACTTTCTTACGACGAAGCAAGAAAAGCGATGGCGGAGATGAACGAAAAACCGAAAACCGCGCCGAAGCCGACGGAAATCGACCTTCCATTCCGCCTGAACGACGAGGAAGATTATGCGCCTTATGTTCCGAAATCCGCGTTTCCCGGCGTGCAACAACAACCTTCCGGGCAGATTTTAAAAAATGCGGAAGAGGCAAAACACGGCGCCGTTTACGATTTATTTCCCGATTTAACGCTCGGCGCGTCGAAAGTGTCGTTGCATTCTCCTTCGTCCGCCGCGGAAAAGAACGACGAAAAGAAAATTCAGACGGCGCGCGAAGCCTATGCCGCCGCCGTAAAAGAGGGCTGGGAGAGCGGCGCGCTCTCCGATAAAGAGAGAACGAAAAATAATTCCGAAGCTCCCGCAGAGCCGGAAGCTTCGTCCGCGCCTGCCGATGCGCCCGTCGATATTTTTGCCGAAAATAAAAAATTCCTGCTTGAAAAAGAAAAGTCGGAGCGTTCGAAACAACAATACGTCGACGTTTCTTCGTTCGTATACGCGGGGAAACTTTTCAACACGTATCTCATATACGAGCACGGCGACGAAGTGTATCTCATCGATCAGCATGCGGCGCACGAACGCCTGATTTTCAATCGCCTGAAAGCAAAAATGCAAACCCGTCAGACGGTATGTCAGGCAATGCTGGTGCCGTACGAAATCAGCCTGAACGCATACGAAGGCGCGTTTTTGCGCGAAAATCTCGAAAATATCCGCGCGATGGGCTTCGAAATCGAAGAAACTTCCGAAAATACGTTTTCAGTGTCCGGCGTGCCCGCCGATTTGACGAATATCGATATGGCGGCGTTCTTCGGCGAAATCGTCGCGGAGGCGGATGGCTACCGCGGCATCAGATTAGAAGAATTGCTGCGCGATAAACTTGCCACGGCGGCGTGCAAAGCCGCGGTAAAAGGCGGGGAGAATCTTTCGCAGGCGGAAATCGACGAATTGTTCCGCTTAATCGACGGCAACCTCGGGCTTCGCTGCCCGCACGGCAGACCTGTCGTCGCCCGTATCGGAAAGACGGAACTTGAAAAGCTTTTCAAAAGGGTGGTATGAAAAACGTAATCGTAATTTGCGGGGCAACGGCAACTTCCAAAACAAAATTCGCCGTCGCTCTTGCCGAAAAACTGAATACGGAAGTCGTTTCCGCCGATTGTATGCTTGTGTATCGCGGGCTTGATATCGGCACGGCAAAGCCTACGAAAGAAGAAATGCGCGGCGTGCCGCATCATTTAATCGACGTGGCTGCGCCGAACGAGAGATTTTCCGTCGGCGATTACCGTACGGCAGCGCTGCCCGTAACGGAAAGGCTCCTCGCCGAGGGAAAGCAGCCGATTATCTGCGGCGGAACGGGCTTTTATATCGATTCGCTCTTATACGAAAGCGCTTTCGGCTCGGCGGGCGCCAGCGAAGAGATCCGTGCAAAATATGCCGCCGTTTTAAACGACGCGGGCAAAGAGGCGGGGGCAGCATATCTGCATCGCCTTCTTACCAAGGTCGATCCGGAAAGCGCTGCGATTCTGCACGTCAACGACGTAAAACGAGTCATCCGCGCGCTTGAAATATACGAACTGACGGGAAAAAAGAAATCGGAACAAAACGATACGAAAACGCCACGCTTTCCGTTTCGGGCGTTTGCCGTCGGCTTCCCGCGGGAAGAATTATACCGAAGAATCGACGCGCGGGTAGACGATATGTTTTCCCGCGGGCTCGTCGGCGAAGTAGAGGGACTCTTAAAAAGCGGAGTATCTCCTTCGGCGCAGTGCATGCAGGGCATCGGCTACAAAGAAGTGATTGACGGAATTTTAAACGGCGTCCCGTGGGATGTCGTGAAAGAAACCGTCAAACAGCACACAAGAAACTACGCAAAACGTCAGCTCACCTACTTCAGACGCATGCAAAATCTTACTATTATACCGCACGAAGTACTTGAAAACGACGAAACGCTGCAATTTATGGAGAATTTAATATAACTACTATGCCACGCATAATTATTGTGCCACACATAGTACTAAAATAACGAGAGGATGAATATGCAAATTACAACCGAAAAAGAAGAAAAAATCAAAACGCTTATCCGCGAGGCGGAAAGCGAACTGAAAGAAGATTTTGCGTTCGCCGACGAAATCAGCGAATACAATCAGGAAAAGGTCATCGACGCTTTCGCGAAAAACGGCGTGGCGCTCCGCCATTTCAACGGTTCCAGCGGCTACGGCATCGGCGACGAGGGCAGACACGTGCTCGGGCAGACGTTCGCCGACGCGATGGGCGCGGAAAGCGGAATCGTATCTCCCGCGCTTTTAAGCGGCACGCATACGCTTGCCGTGGCGTTGTTCGGGCTTCTTCGCCCCGGCGACAGGGCGCTTGCCGTTACGGGGCTTCCGTACGATACGCTTCGCGGCGTGATTTTCGGAAAAGACAACGGTTCCCTCAAAGAACTCGGCGTCAGATTCGATCTGCTCGATTTAAACGCCGAAGGCGCCGTAGATTTTCCCGCGCTTGAAAATCGCCTGCAAAACGCGGGGGAAGATCTTAAAATGATTTATATCCAGCGTTCCCGCGGGTACGAACTCAGAAACGCGCTCACCGTGGCGGAAATCGGCGAAATCTGTTCGTTCGTCCGCGCGCACGGCTTCAAAGGGATTATTTTCGTCGATAATTGCTACGGCGAATTCGTCGAAAAAGAAGAACCTTGCAACGTTGGGGCGGATGTCGCCGCGGGTTCGCTCATCAAAAATCCCGGCGGCGGTCTCGCGCCCACGGGCGGATACATCGTCGGCAAAAAGCAATATATCGAAAGAATCGGCAACCGTCTCACGGCGCCGTCGCTCGGCGACGAAGTCGGCTCGTACGCTTACGGTTACAGGCTGTTCTTTCAGGGGCTTTTCCTTGCGCCGCACGTCGTTAATCAGGCAGTGAAAGGCAGCCTTCTTATCGGAAAATGTATGGAAAAACTCGGATACGAAAACTTCCCGAAATTCGGAAGAACCATTTCCGATATTACGCGCGCCATTCGTTTCGATACCGAAAAGCAGCTGTGCGATTTTATTTCTTCCGTGCAGGCGGCTTCTCCCGTCGATGCGTTCGCCGTATGCGAACCGTGCGAAATGCCGGGCTACGAAGCCCGCGTCATCATGGCGGCGGGGTGCTTCGTGGAAGGGGCTTCCATCGAACTTTCCGCCGACGCGCCCATCCGCGAACCGTATACCGCGTATTTTCAGGGCGGCTTAACGTACGAACATTGCAAGTACGCGCTCAAAAAGATGCTCGCCAAGCTGATATAAAAACAGAAGCCGGCGCGGGATATTCGGCGAACGCGAGTCGGAAAACAAAAAACCAAACAAAAAACCGGCAACGAATAAAATCGTTGCCGGCGGATGGTGGACGCGAAAGGGCTCGAACCTTCGACCTCTACCATGTCAAGGTAGCGCTCTGACCAGCTGAGCTACGCCTCCGTCCGGTTACAAGTTTATGCAAAATCTTGTAACTACTTTGATATTGTAACAAATATTTTACGTTCCGTCAATCGTTTTCGGGGCAAAAATCAGCCGAAAAACGTAAAAAATTACGAACGGGCGTAAAAAAAGGAGCGGATAAAATGAAAAAAGACAGCCGTACTTACGTAATCGACGAAACGGATAAACAGATTTTATCGTTTTTAAAAGACAACGCGCGACTGCCCGTAAAGCACATCGCCGAAAAAACGTTTTTATCGCCCACGGCAATCGCCGCGCGCGTGGAGCGGCTGGAAGAAGCGGGATATATCACAGGCTATCATGCCCATCTCAACCCCGAACTTCTCGGTTTCCGCGTCAAAGCTTTCATCAGCGTGGAAGTGGATCCCGTCCGCAAAAAGGAATTTTATCCGTATATCAAAAGTCAGCTGAACGTGGTGGAATGCAACTGCGTTACGGGCGATTTTTCCATGCTTGTGGAAGTGCTGTTTCCTACTACGTCCGATCTGGATTTGTTCATTAACGAGCTGCAGCACTTCGGCAGAACAAAAACGATGATCGTGTTTTCCACGTCGGTGGAACACCGCGATTCGTTTATCGACGTGCCGGAAGAAGAATAACCCGCAACAAAAATAACGGCAACAGACGTATCATCAGTAATTCCACCAGTCTTTTCCGATAATTCCGGGCGGTTCCGACGGACCGGCGGGATAATTGTTTTTCGTGGTAACCGAGGGCAGAAACACCGTATCGCCGAGAATGTCTTTATAACATGGCGTTACGGAATATTCGTAGGTTTTTCCTTCTTCCACGGTATCCGCAAAAACTTCCTGCCGCTTTCCGCGGTAAACCACGCGTTTTATGCCGTTTTCTTCTCGTTCCAGCAGGTATTCGTAACAATCCGGATAATCGCCCGGAATCGAAATTTTCACGATGCCGTTTTCGTATTTTATTTCCGCGGCGGAAATCTGCGGGTGCGAAAATTTCGTGGAACGGCTCGGCGGCAGTTTGCTTTCGTCGAACAATTCGTACAATTTATAGTTCTCGGGCGAAAGTTCGTCTGCAATCGTCAGTTTATGGTCGCGTTCGTAGTCGGTTTTATCCAGCGCGATTTTTTTTATGCCGTCGGGCACCGAAAAACTTTTGTTTTCACGGTTTTGTTGCGCTTCGTTCAGAATACGGTACAGTTTGTTGCAGGGCAAACCGCCGCCCGTCGCCGTAATTCTCGTTCTGTCCGCGTTGCCCAGCCACACGGCGGCGGAAATTTCCGGCGTATAGCCAAGCGCATACGCGTCGAAATTTCCGTTTTTGTCGCCGTTCGTGCCAGTTTTTGCGGCAACGTCGAAGGGGAGAGAGCGCAGCTTTTTCGCCGTGCCTTCCCGGGCGCACGTTTTCAGTACGTCAGTAATCAGCGCCGCCGTTTCCGCCGAAAACACGCGCTTTTCGTCGCCGCTATTATCTCTCGCGGCGTCGTATACCGTTTTGCCGTCGATTTCTATACGGCGGATAAATCCCGCGGGGCGATAGTTTCCGTTCCGCGCGAAAACGGAATAAGCGGAGAGCAGTTCTGTCAGCGTATACCCGCGTCCGACGCCGCCCAGAGCGGCGGCAAGCGAAAAGTCGTTTTCGTCGGTGCGAAGTCCCGTTTTTTCAAGGTATCCGCGGCTTTTTTGCACGGTCAGCGCGTTTAAAATTTTCACCGCGGGCACGTTCAGGCTGCGTGCAAGGCATTCCCGCGCGGAAAGGTACCCGCTGTAACCGCCGCCGTAGTTCTGCGGGCTGTAACCGTCGAAACTGACGGGCGAATCGTCTATCGGCGTCGCGGGGGAAAGAATGCCTTCTTCGAATGCGGGCGCGTACGCGCACAGCGGTTTAAAAAGCGAGGCTGGCGAACGCGCAAGATTCCCGCAACTCGAATAATACGCCGTAAAACCGCAGGCGGAAATATCCGTCGCGGCGGCAATTACGTCGCACCGCTTTTCCGCCGTTTCCGGCGCGCAGATTTCCGTCAGCGCGTGCTGCAACGTTTGGTCAAGAAAGGTAAAAACGCGTATGCCGCCGTTAAGGCGCAGCTGTTTTTCGTCCGCAAGCCGTTCCAGCTCGTCGAAACACCGCGCAACGTACGGAGAATCTTCCTCGAAATCCGCGGACGCAACAGGCAAAGGCGTGCTTTCCGCTTCCCGTTGTTCTTCGGCGGCAATGTGTCCGTTCTGCTTCATCAGGCGAAGCACAAGCGCGCGTCTCGTCGCGCATTTTCCGGGATTTTTAAACGGAGAGTAATTGTTGGGCGATTTCACGAGTCCCGCAAGCAGCGCGCCCTCGGCAAGGGTAAGATTTTCCGGCTGCTTCGAAAAATAAAATTCCGCCGCGCTTTTCAACCCGAAACAATGATGCCCGAAGTAAATGGAATTTAAGTATTTTTCCAGAATTTCGTCTTTATTATACCGCGCTTCCAGCTCGCTCGTCAGTTTTAATTCAAGCAGTTTTCTTCTGATTGTTTTTTCCTGCGAAAGGTGCGTGTTTTTAATCAGTTGCTGCGAAATGGTGGAAGCGCCTTCTTTGAACGAATGCGCGCGGAGATTGTTCCACGCCGCGCGGAGCATTCTTTTATAATCCACGCCGTTATGCGAATAAAACCGTTTGTCCTCCGTATCGACGAAAGCGAATTTTACGTTTTCGGGCAGCGAATTTATAGAAAAATAGCCGTTTGCGGCGCCGCGAAAAAAAACAGGCACCGTCTCGTCGTTTTTATCCAGTACGGTAAATTCGCCCTGCGGCAGCGCCAGCCGACTTTCGTTCAGACGCGCGTTTTTCGTAATCACGGTATACGCGATGCCCGCCGCGAAAAAGAAAGCGAAAAATAAAATTACGATTGTAAGCAGAATTTTTTTAGCCGTTTTCATCGCCCGATAGTATCTGTTTTTTTGTGCGATTTTATGAGTAAAAAGCCCGGAAATACGGGTAAAAATTGCGAAAATACATATAAATAATGCTTAAAAACGTATGAAAAAGCGTGTAAAACAGGCGAAAAACGGGTATATTGACTATGAAAAACCGCAAAAAACACTGCAAAAATCATATTTTTTAAGGAGATTTTTATGAAAAAAATAGCTTTTTTCGACGCGAAAGAATACGATAAACCGTCTTTTGAAAATTGCGCGGAAAAATACGGATTCAAATTCAAATATTTCGAAACGAAACTTTCCGAAGACACCGCCGACCTTGCCAGAGGATGCGACGGCGTTTGCGTTTTCGTGAACGACGATCTCGGCGCGCCCGTCATCGATAAACTCAACGAGTTGAAAATTCCCGTGGCGGCGCTTCGTTGCGCAGGCTTCAATAATGTGGATTTAAAGCATGCGAAAGGCAGGCTCACCGTAATGCGCGTTCCCGCGTATTCTCCGTACGCCGTGGCGGAACACGCGATGGCGATGCTTTTAACTTCCGTGCGCCGTACGCATAAGGCGTATATCCGTACGCGCGATTTCAATTTCAGCCTGAACCGTTTGTGCGGGTTCGATTTGCACGGAAAAACCGTGGGCGTAGTGGGCACGGGCAAAATCGGCAGAGTGTTCATCGATATCTGCAAAGGCTTCGGCATGAAAATTCTCGCTTACGATAAATTCCCCGGCAAAGAAGATTATTACGTGCCTCTGGAAGAATTGATACAAAAAAGCGACGTGATTTCGCTGCATTGCCCGCTGACGGAAGAAACGCATCATATGATCAACGAAAAGACGATTTCCGAAATGAAAAAAGGCGTGGTGATCGTAAATACCTCGCGCGGCGGCTTAATCGACGCCGAAGCGCTTTTGCAGGGCATCAAAGAAAGAAAGGTGGGCGCCGCCTGTCTTGACGTATACGAGGAAGAAGGGGACGTGTTCTTCCGCGATATTTCGGGGCATATTTTAGAGGACGACACGCTGGCGCGGCTGATTTCCATGCCGAACGTGCTGGTAACTTCGCATCAGGCGTATCTCACGAACGAAGCCCTCGAAAACATTGCCGTAACCACGTGCGAAAATTTAAGCGCGTATTTTAAAGACGGTTCCGCGCCAAATGAAGTGAAGGCGTAAAAAACGGGCGCGGAACGTTCCGCGCCGCAAATAAAAAATCGATTTATTTTCAATAAAAAACGTTTTTTGTTCCGCCGTAAAATCCCGTTACGGCGGAATAAATATTTTCCGCCAGTTTGTCCGCCTGAAAACAGCGCCGCGCCGTACCCGACAGTTTTTGTTCGTCGGCGTATCTCATCACGCAGGGAAACTCCCCCCCGGAAAGAACGGAAAGCAAATCTTTCCGTTCTTTTCTGATGGCAAGCGGCTGAACGTACAGCGGCGCAGAAAGACAGTCGGCAAGCAGATCTTTGCGGATATCCAGCAGATTTTGCAGCAGAATCCGGTTGATGCGGGAAGCCGTGTAACGCTTCGATGTGAGTTGCGTTACGATGTCTTCGGGTTGCCGCGCGGCTTTTTTCAGGGCGTTTTCCAGCCCCTCGGAAATATCCGCCGTCAGCGCAAGTTCGTTTTTCCGCGTTTTCAGCACGGCGATTCTTTCCGCCGTTTTCAGATTTTCCGCGGCGATTCCCGCGCTTTGAATATCCGCGGAAACGCAGGCAGGCAATTCGGTAGAAAGGGCGGCAAAATCGCCTTTTTCCATCGCAAGGCGGATAGACGAAGCGGAAGAATATTCCGCCGCGCCGTTTGTTGCAAGCGTTTGTTTTTTATAATCGCCGAGCCGCCGAACGGGCAAAAGCGTTACGTTTTTTTTGCGGTTTTCTTTTAAAAGCGCGCGCGCGTATTCCAAGCCCAAAATATCGTTCGGCGAGGATAAAAGGGGAAAAGCCGCCGTGTCTTTCAGCGATTCGGCGCGCGCCGCCGCAAACGAAAATCCGCGGCTTAAAAATTCTTTCGTCTTTTCTATATAGGCTCGCTCGTCGTTTAAAATTTCCGCCGCGGCATAAAAATCGCCGTCCGCGTGTTCCGCGCCGAACGAAAGACAATCGAACCCCGGAAGCGAACAAAGCAGTCGAATCGCGCCGCGCGCGAAAATTTCCGCGGAAGCCGCCGAAAAAACGACGGGCAGGGCGATGACCGCGTCCGCTCCGCATAGTACCGCATGTTTTGCGCGGAGAGCAGGGGGCAGAATAGCCGCTTCGCCGCGCTGGGTGAAGCATCCGCTCATCACGCAGACGACGGCGTCGGCGCCCGAACGCTTTTTCGCTTCGCGCAGCTGATATTCGTGTCCGAGGTGGAAAGGGTTGTATTCGCAGATGACGCCGCATATTTTCATAGGAGTTCTCCGGGACGGAATTTTTAAATTCAAGCCGATTTCGGCGTTTTTTTTCTTTACTTTCGTTTTGGATTGTGTTATAATATTTTTGTTGCGCGTAAAAGCGCGTTTTGCGCTTCATGCAACGATTATACAACAAATCGTAAAAAAAATAAAGCGTTTACGGGAGATAATTTTCAATGAAAAACGTACTCGAACAGATTAAAGAAAAAGCGAAAGCCCTGAAAAAGACCATCGTGCTTTGCGAGGGCGAAGATCCCCGCGTGGTGAAAGCCGCGGCGGACGCGACGAAAGAGGGAATTGCGAAAATCGTGCTTCTCGGCAACGAGGAAGAGATTAAAAAGGCTAATCCCGACGCGGACCTTACGGGCGTTACCATCGTAAATCCGTTGACTTCCGATAAACTTTCCGCTTACAACGCGCGCCTTTGCGAATTGCGCGCTTCCAAAGGAATGACGCCCGATCAGGCGGAAAAACTTCTGAAAGACGGCACGTATTTCGGCGCGATGATGCTGCAAGAAGGCGACGTGGACGGACTTGTTTCCGGCGCGTGCCATTCCACGGCGAACACGCTGCGCCCCGGACTGCAGATTATCAAAACGGCGCCCGGCGTTTCTTCGGTTTCCTCGTTTAACCTTATGATCTGTCCTCCGCAGGGGAATCAGTACTGCCCGGACGGACTGGTGGTGTTTGCCGATTGCGGACTCAACCCCACGTATACTTCCGAAGGGCTTGCGGACTGCGCGATCGCTACGGCAAATTCCGCGAAAGCGATTGCGGGAATCGACCCGAAAGTGGCGATGCTTTCCTTCTCCACGAAAGGAAGCGCCAAGCACGATAACGTTACGCTTGTGGCGGAAGCCGCGAAAATCGCCAAAGAAAAAGCGCCCGATTTAAAACTGGACGGCGAATTGCAGTTCGACGCGGCGATCGTTCCTTCGGTGGCGGCGCTCAAAGCGCCCGGTTCCGACGTGGCGGGCA